>CDZE01008726.1_pt1 | contig 81145 bp, 101 predicted proteins | sample 557341 | NCBI WGS metagenome assembly CDZE01 (sample SAMEA3182109, study PRJEB8094) | gut metagenome | biome: human; feature: gut; material: Stool; isolation source: human stools | place: Canada | collected 2013-04-23
ACCACCGACGAGCTGATCCCCTCCGGCGAGACCTCCTCCTACCGGTCCAACCCCCTGCGGCTGGCGGAGTTCACCCTGTCCCGCCGGGAGCCTGCCTACGTGGGCCGGGCCAAGGCCGTGGCGGAGATTGAGGCGGAACGGCTGGGGGGGGACGCCCCGGAGAAGCTCACCGCCATTCTGGACAAGGTGGGCGACGGCTCCGCGCTGGTGAAAACCACTCAGTTCGGCTCCTGTGTCTTTGCCAACAAGCCCGGCGACGGCTCCGCCCGGGAACAGGCGGCCTCTTGCCAGAAGGTGCTGGGGGGCTTTGCCAACATCTGCTATGAGTTCGCCACCAAGCGGTATCGCTCCAACTGCATCAACTGGGGAATCCTGCCCTTCACACTGGACGCGGGCACGTCCTTTGACTACGCCCCCGGCGACTGTGTGTTCGTCCCCGGCATCCGCCAGGCCATTGAGAACGGCATTGAGGATATCCCGGCTAGGGTCATCAGGACGGACGGCGCCGTAGAGGGCCTGATGCTCCATGTGAAAGGCCTGACGGACGATGAGAAGGAAATCATTCTCGACGGATGCCTGATGAACTATTACGCCAAGCGTAATTAAAGAGGGGACTTCCTCCCCTCTTCAGATCCCCCATTTGCCTCTGCCGTTGCAGCATTATGATTCCCGGCCCTGTCTGGGCCGTCAATCGTGCCGCTGTCTCGAAACAGCCTCACTTTTCCGCCACAGGCGGCGTTTTGGCTGTTTCCCAGTGACATCGGTCACTGGAGGCACCGCCCAGGGCGGCTAGGTCAAAGCATTTTCGGCAGGCACAGAAGGGGAATTGCCCCGGAGGGGCGAGAGAGGCCCCTCTGGAGGGTGCCCTGGCGAAAATGATTCAAAGTGGTCCGGCTGCGCCGGGCTCCGAAATTTCTAATGATTGGCGAGGTTGAGACCATGGATAAAATCAAGATGACCACCCCCCTGGTGGAGATGGACGGCGATGAGATGACCCGGGTTCTGTGGGCCTGGATCAAGGAAAAGCTGATCCTGCCCTTCGTGGACCTGAAAACGGAGTACTATGACCTGGGCCTGCTCCATCGGAACGAGACGCGGGACCAGGTGACCATCGACGCCGCCAACGCCACCAAGCGCCTGGGCGTGGCGGTGAAGTGCGCCACCATCACCCCCAACCGCCAGCGGATGGAGGAGTACCCCCAGCTGACGGAGATGTGGAAGAGCCCCAACGGCACCATCCGGGCGATTTTGGACGGCACCGCCTTCCGGGCGCCCATTGTCCTGCCCATGATCCACCCGGTTGTGAAGAACTGGGAGGCGCCCATCACCATCGCCCGCCACGCCTACGGCGATATGTACAAGGCTGTGGACATGGTGACCGAGGAGCCGGGCACCGCCACCCTCACCTTCAAGGGCGAGAGCGGCGCGGAGAAGACCCTCACCGTTCAGACGGTCAGCGGTCCCGCCGTGTGGCAGGGCCAGCACAACACGGAGAAGAGCATCCGTGCCTTTGCCCGCAGCTGCTTCCAGTACGCCATCAATCAGCGGCAGGACTTGTGGTTCTCCACCAAGGACACCATCTCCAAGGTCTACGACGGAGAGTTCAAACGGATCTTCGAGGAGGAGTATGAGACCACCTACAAGGCGGAGTTTGAAAAACTGGGCCTCACCTACTTCTACACGCTCATCGATGACGCGGTGGCGCGGGTGATCCGCTCCAGGGGCGGCTTCATCTGGGCGCTGAAAAACTACGACGGCGACGTGATGAGCGACATGGTGGCCACCGCCTTCGGCAGTCTTGCCATGATGACCTCCGTGCTGGTATCTCCGGACGGCACCATGGAGTTCGAGGCGTCCCACGGCACTGTCACCCGGCACTACTACAAGTACCTGAAGGGGGAGAAGACCTCCACCAACCCCCTCGCCACCATCTTCGCCTGGTCCGGCGGTTTGAAGCGGCGGGGCGAGTTGGACGGTCTGCCGGAGCTGGTGCAGTTCGGCCAAGCGCTGGAGGATGCCTCCCTGGAGACGCTGAAAGACGGCGTGATGACAAAAGATCTGCTGGGGCTGGTAGAGCCCGGCTTCCAGGCCCGCGGTGTGGACAGTGAGGAATTTTTGGACGAGATCGCCAAGCGGTTGGCCGATAAATTGGGATAAAAGGGGACTGCTAAAAGCCCGGACGTCTGTTCAGCGTCCGGGCTCTTTTTGCTCTTTTGCAAAATCATTGGTTGTGCGGCCGTTTCAGAATTGATTGGAGAAAATCGGGCGGATGGAATAGTAGTAGCCGGACATCAACAGCGGCACATAGGCCTCATCCGTGGCAATGATGGTCCCATCCTCCAGCCGAAGGCCAAAAGATTCCATGCTTTCCGTGATATACAGCATCCGCTCGACACCGAGAGAAAGGTTATCCCCCGGCCGGTAGAACAGGATGTCCTGGGCGTCTGTCCACATGGCATCCCACCGGATGTTCGCATGGACACCCTCCCGGCAGGTAGTTTCCACTTCGTGGATAGCAAACTGCCCCTCAAAAGAGCGGTCTCCCAGAATTTTCACCGAACCATCTATGGCAACTGTCGTCTCCCCGGCCGACACCCCTTCCGCACTATATACGGTGGCCGGCACTTCCAAAGAGATCTCCTGAAGGAACACCCCGGCCCGGTCCAGAATTGCAAAGAGGACAAAGCCCGCCATCAGCAAAGCACAGGTGCCGCCCAGCACCTGACTCCACTTTCTCCGGGTCCGCTCCTTTGCCTGCCGGGCCAGAAAGGCCAGGGCCTGCCGGATCGTCGGCTCCGGCTCCGGCACTGTCCCCCGCTCCCCCCGCAGCAGATCCAGCACGCCCAGCCCCAAAGTATCCGCCAGAGGCTCCAGCAGGGAGATGTCCGGGAACCCGGCGCCCCGCTCCCATTTGGAGACCGCCCGGTCCGACACATGCAAGGCCGCGGCCAGCTCCTTCTGGGTCATATTCTGTTCTTTCCGGGCTGCTGCGATCAGCGCCCCGGTCTTTGTCCGATCCACACTTCATCACCTGGGGCCAGTATATCAAATCCGGCCCGCTCCCACAACAAACGCTGCGTGGAACCGCCCAGATTCCGCCGGGGCGCCGTGTCTTTCGGCAGGGTCTTTCCACCTCACGGCTGCTCTCCGCCCAGGTGTTCCCGCAGCACTCGGATCACCCGCTTCATGCCGTCCGTCAGATACTTGCTGCGGTGGCGCACCAGGAAATAGCTCCTGTGAAACCCGCCGTCCTCCACAGCCAGCTCCCGAAGGTCTCCCCGCTCCAGGTCCGTCACCACCAGAGACCGGGGCAGCAGCGTGATCCCAAGCCCCGCCCGGGCGCAGGCCAGCAGGGCAGCGGTGCTGACGCTCTCCACTACCGGCTGCGCCGTGGCGCCCGCTCCCTGCAGGCCGGCATCCACACTGTTCCGGGTGCCGCTGCCCCGCTCCCGCAACAGCAGCCGCTCTTCCGCCAGCTCCGCCAGAGTCAGGGAGTTCTTTCCCTCCAGATAGCCGGGGGCGCACACTGCCGCCAGCTCCTCACCGCACAGGGGCTCCACCAGGTAGTGGGGCGAGACGGTGACATTGTCCACTACGGCAAAATCCAGTTCGTTCTGCAGGATCATCCGCTCTGTCTCCCTGGAGTTGTGAATACTGGCCCGGACCGTGATCTCAGGCAGCGCCTCTGCCAGATGCGCCAGGATACCCGCAAGGCGAGTCTCGCCCAGCGTCACGTGGACGCCGAAGCGGCAGGCCCCCTGGGTGCCGCTCTCCCGCAGGATCTCTACCGATTCCTGAAACTGGGACAGCACGGTGTCCGCATACTGCCGCAGCGTACGCCCTGCCTCTGTCAGATAGACCCGGCGGTTCATCCGCTCGAACAGCCGCACGTTGTAAAACACCTCCAGCTCCCGGATGGCCAGGCTCACCGCCGGCTGTGCCATATTCAGCTGCTCCGCCGCCCGGGTGAAGCTCTCCTGGGCGCAGACGGCGGAAAAGATCTCGAGATGCCGCAGCGTCACTGCACTTCCCCCCTATTCATAATTATTTTATTATGCTTTTTATCTTATCATATAGATTGATGAATGTCACGAAAAAGCGTACGCTGGGGGAGAAATCCAAGAGCGCGAAAGGAGCGGTTTCCATGCCCACAGATCTGACCAAAGCCCGTCAGCTGTTCGGGACTTTTTCCAAAATCGGCGCCTTCACCTTTGGCGGAGGCTATGCCATGATCCCCCTGATCCAGCGCGAGGTGACGGAACGCCGCCGCTGGCTGGAGGACCGGGACATTCTGGACATTGTCGCCATTGCCGAGTCCACACCGGGCCCCATTGCCATCAACACCGCCACCTTCGTAGGATATCAGGTATGCGGCACCCTCGGCGCCTTCTGCGCCACGCTGGGCGTGGTGCTGCCCTCCTTCCTGGTGATCTACGCCGTCTCCTTTGTGCTGCGGCAGTTCTCGGACCTGGCGGTGGTCCAATACGCCTTCAACGGCATCCGGGCTGGCGTATTGGCCCTGCTTTTGAAGGCACTGCTGTCCATGTACCGGCAGAGCCCCAAGGGCGCTGTTTCCTATGCCGTCATGGCGGGTGCCTTTGTGCTGACGGCCTTCTGCGGCGTGGATGCGGTGCTGGTGATCCTGGCCAGCGCGACGGTGGGGCTGCTCTCCGCCCGCATGGCGAAAAGGAGGGCTGTGTGATGCTGTATCTGGAGCTGTTTTTGACCTTCTTCAAGATCGGCCTGTTCACTATCGGCGGCGGTTATGCCATGCTGTCGCTCATCCAGGCGGATGTCCAGGCCAAGGGCTGGATGACGGCGGAAGAATTGGTGAACTTCATCGCCGTCAGCGAGAGTACGCCGGGCCCCTTTGCGGTGAACGTCTCCACCTATGTGGGGGCGGAGCTGGCGGGCCTGCCCGGCGCCTTCTGCGCCACGCTGGGGGTGGTGCTGCCCTCCTTCCTCATCATCCTGCTGGTGGCCCGGTTCTACGCCGCCTTCCGCTCCAGCGCCATCGTCAGCGGCGCCATGGGCGGACTGCGTCCGGCGGTGATCGGCATGATCGGCGCCGCGGTGGTCTCGGTGGGACAGACGGTGTTTCTGCCGGAGGGATTGGCAGCGGTGACGGCGTATCCCCTGGTCTGCTCCCTGACTATCTTCGTCCTGATGGCGGTCCTGACCTACAAGAAGCTCCACCCCATCGTCATCATCCTGCTGTCCGCCCTGCTAGGTATCGTCACCGGCTACCTGCAGCCGGTGTGACTCCGGCCCGTCGCCCCGGAACAGGGCGGCGGGCCTTTTTCTTCGGCCGGACAAAAGACTTTCTAAAAGCAGGATTTCCCCTCTTGACTTGGAGTGCGCTCCAAGTGCTATCCTTTTCATAGAGGGATTCCGCCCAAGGGCGGGCCGGGGACTTCCCCACTGTGGAGGCACCTCGTCTCCCGGAGAAGGCAGTATCCCCTTCCTAAATCTGAAAAGGAGAAATCGTGATGATTTACAAGGACTTTCAGGACCTGAAGCTGTCCGCTCTGGGCATGGGCTGTATGCGCCTGCCTGTGGTGGGCGGCAACGACGCCGTGGTGGACGAGGCCGCCGCGGAGGAGATGGTGGATTGCGCCATGGCCAACGGCGTCAACTACTACGACACCGCCTGGGGGTATCACAACGGCAACTCAGAGATTGCCCTGGGTAAGGCCCTGGCCAAACATCCCCGGGAAAAATTTTACATTGCCGACAAGTTCCCCGGTTACGACCTATCCAACATGCCCAAGGTGCAGGAGATTTTTGAGGAGCAGCTGAAAAAGTGCCGGGTGGATTATTTTGATTTCTATCTCTTCCACAACGTCTGTGAGATGAACATCGACGCCTATCTGGACCCGCAGTACGGCATCCACGACTATCTGATGGAGCAGAAGCGGCGCGGCCGTATCCGCCACCTGGGCTTCTCCTGCCACGGGAACCTGCCTGTGCTGAAGCGGTTTCTGGACGCCTACGGCAAGGATATGGAGTTCTGTCAGCTGCAGCTGAACTACATCGACTGGACCTTCCAGAACGGCCGCGAAAAGGTGGAGCTGCTGGATAGCTGGCACATTCCCGTCTGGGTCATGGAGCCCCTGCGGGGCGGCCGCCTGGCCCGCCTTTCCGACGAGGAGGCCGCCCCCCTGAGGGCCATGCGCCCCGAGGAACCCATCCCGGCCTGGGCCTTCCGGTTCCTGCAGTCCATTCCCAGCGTCACCATGATTCTCTCCGGCATGTCCGACCTGGAGCAGGTGAAGGCCAACATCGCCACTTTCCAGATGGGGGTTCCCCTCAGCAGCAGGGAGATGGACCGCCTGCTGGCCCAGGCCCAGCACATGGTCAGCAAGACCGCCCTTCCCTGCACCGCCTGCCACTACTGCGTCAGCCACTGTCCTCAGGGGCTGGATATCCCCTCCCTGCTGGCGCTGTACAACGAGCATGCCTTCACCGGCGGCGGCTTCCTGGCCCCCATGGCCCTCTCTGCTCTGCCGCAGGACAAGTGGCCCAGCGCCTGCATCGGCTGCCGCAGCTGCGAGGCGGTCTGTCCTCAGCAACTGAAGATCTCCGAGGCCATGGCCGACTTTGCGTCCCGGCTGTAAAATCTGAGACAGAAGCACCCCCGCCGGGAACTCTCCGGCGGGGGTGCTCGCTCTCACGGAGTCTTGACGGTGTCCGGGAATGCGGCCCGGATGGCCTCCGGCAGACGGGCGGGGTCCAACTGTTCCCGGCCGCACCACTCCGCAAAGCGGTGGACCGCCTCTTTGTCCGGCGACAGCCCGGGGATGACGGTCAGCGCCACCGTCCGTTCCCCCTCCAGCTTCCGGACCAGAATGCCATACACACAAGAACAGTCTGGTCGGAAGCTGCGGACGCGCACCGGCGCATACCGGTAGCCGGTCATGCCGCCTGCCCTCCGGGAGCAGAGAAACGCATAGAGGTCACAGCCGTAAATCTCTGCCATGCGGACAACCATGTCGAACCTGGGCTGCGCTTTTCCCCGCTCATACTTTTGCAGTGTCCGTGTGGAAATTCCCAGGCGTTCCGCAGCCTTTTCCTGGGAAAGTCCCGCCAGTCTCCGCTCTCTCCAAAAGGGGCTCTTTTCCTGAATGTGTCTTTTTTTTTTGATATTTTTGCATAGCAAACCCTCCTTCTACGGAGGATTTTACATTATCTTCCAAATTTTTAACACGAATAAAAATTCACTTTTGGAAAAAAATTGCCGAACAATGTCGAATTTCGTCGATTTACCCAAAGAAAATACAGGCCCCGCATATTCATACGGGGCCTGTGCTCAGACAAATCCTTCCAGCTTGGCGATCCGGTACTCCAGTACGGCGAACTGTCGGCGGGTCAGCGGCTGGTCCAACATCAGGTCTCCCTCCGCATTTCCCTGCATGATGCCGTTTTCCGTCAGCCAGTCCACGGCGGCCCTGGCTTCTGCCTGGTAGTCCGTCTCTTCTTCGGTCTCCACCCAGGGGATGCCCAAATACTCCAGAATTCCCTTGGCCTCTGCCACCGCCAGCTTCTGGCGGTAGTCGGCCTGCCCCAGCAGGGCAGCCTCCTCCCGGTTGGTGTGGAAGCCGTTTTCCAGCAGGACGGCCGGGGCCTTTGTGTGCTTCAGCACATAGAGCTCCGGATCGTACACAATCGGCGTGGATCGCACGGCGATGCCCGCCGCCCGCACCTGCTCCAGGATGTCCTGAGCCGCCCGCTCCCGGTCGCCGCCGGGGCCGTAGAGATAGACGCTCCACCCTTTGGCAGAGGACCAGCCGCCCCCGGCGGCGGCATTGCTGTGAAGGCTGACGAACAGGTCCAGGTCCGGGATGCTGTTGGCGATCTCACACCGTCTGGCCAGGCTTACTGCCCCGCCGCCAGTACGGGTCATGGTCACGGAGACGCCCCGGTCTGTGAGCAGCTTCTCCAGCCGCTTCCCCAGGTCCAGGGTGAATACATGCTCATAATAGGTCCCATCCGGACTCTTGTTGGCCAGATTGCCCGCGTCATGCCCCGGATCCAGGCAGACGCGCTTTTCTCGTTCGCTCAAATGCGTTTTCCCCCCTCTGTACAGGCTCAGGGAGCACAGGGCTCCCCTTCCAGTTTAGTGGGAGGGCGCCCGTCCTGTTCCCCCGCCGGGGTCTTTTCGGAGCGGGGCGCATATCATGGAGCAAAATCATCCGAAACAGGGAGGGGTCCCCATGCCTGCCGCTCTGATTAAACGTCTGAGCAATCTTCTCTGCGTCAAAAGTATTGTGACGCTGATCCTCACCGTTGTATTTGCCGACCTGGCCGTCACCGGCCGTATCTCCAGCCACGATTTCCTGACCATCTTCTCCGTCGTCATCGCCTTCTATTTCGGCACGCAGAGCGAACGCCTCAGTGGACAGCTGGAGAAGGACACCGGGCAAAAATCATCCTGACCGTCATCCCAGGGCCACGTCCAGCACCATCATCACACTGAAGCCCGCGGCAAAGGCCAGCACACCGATGTGGGAGTGGCGTCCCTGGGACATCTCCGGAATCATCTCCTCCACCACCACATAAAGCATGGCCCCTGCGGCAAAGCCCAGCAGATACGGCAGGGCAGGCACCAGCAGCTCCGCCGCCAGGATCGTCACCAGGGCGCCGATGGGCTCCACAACGCCGGATAGCACGCCTCCGGCGAAGGCCCGGAGCTTCCCCTCACCCTCCGCCCGCAGGGGCATGGAGACGATGGCTCCCTCCGGGAAATTCTGGACAGCGATGCCCAGGGAAAGCGCCAGCACGCCCATAGCAGTGATCTCCGTGTCCCCTGCCAGATATCCGGCGCAGACCACGCCCACCGCCATCCCCTCCGGAATGTTGTGGAGCGTTACCGCCAGCACCATCATGGTGGTCCGGCGCAGCCGGCTGGAGGGGCCCTCCGGCTGCGCGCTGCCCCAATGCAGATGGGGAATGATATGGTCCAGCGCCAGCAGGAACAGAAAGCCGAGCCAGAGGCCTGCGGCGGCCGGTGCAAAGGACCACTTTCCCAGCTCCTCCGACCGCTCAATAGCCGGGATCAGCAGGCTCCAAACCGACGCCGCCGTCATCACCCCTGCCGCGAAGCCCGTCAGCCCCTTCTGCAGGCCGTCCGACATCGCCTTTTTCATAAAGAACACGCTCGCCGCGCCCAGGGAGGTGCCCAGGAACGGGAGCAGGAGTCCGTATAATGCTTCCATAATCCATCCTTTCTCATCTTGTGTCCGGAATCAGTATCCATGCGTTCAGAATACCGGATTCCCGCACCGGTGTCAAATTCATTTTCCCACCGGATGGCCTTTCACAAATCCGGAAAATCGCTGCCGCTCTGGACAGCAGGGAGCAAGTCTGTTATGCTTGACACAGGGGACAGGCTGCCGGATGGCTCCGTTTCCCCTCATTTCAGGCTCATTTTAGCTTTTGGGTGTACCATGGTCCCATCATCAGAGAACCATCCCGGAATAGGAGGAACGCCATGAGGGTCTCTCACCATGTAAAACGGTCGGTGTGCCTGCTGCTCTCCCTGCTTCTGCTGGCGCAGGGCATGACCCTGGGCGCAGCCGCTGTGGGCACCGATTCCGTCCCGGCGGGGACATCCGTTCTGGAGCCCGCCGCATACCCCGACAGTGAGGTTCTGGTCCTGTATGAGGACGGCAGGACCGAGGTGGTCGTCTACGAGGACGCCGCCTCCCTGGAGGAGGGGCTGCCGCAGCTGGCCCGGCAGGAGGGTGTGGCGCTGGTCCAGCCCAACTACACATACACAAGCACCGCTCTCTCCACCACAGACCCGCTGCTGGCGGAGCAGTGGGCCCTGTATAACGACGGCAGCTTCCAACTGGAGGAGCAGGAGAACCCCTATCCGGTCTTCAATGATCCCTTTGCACTCCCCTCCGCCCCGTGGCAGTGGATTGCCCCCTGGTGGATGCAGTCCGATGCATCCGCCGGGAGCACCGGAACCGTGCAGGCCGCGGCCGGCGTGGACATCGGCGCGGAGGATGCCTGGGCCCTGTACGACGGCGGAAGCCGGGATGTGGTGGTGGCCCTGGTGGACACCGGCATCGACTACACCCACGCCGATCTGGAGGGCCGCATCTGGGTGAACGAAGACGAGATCCCCGGCAACGGGGTAGACGACGACGGAAACGGCTATATCGACGATGTCTACGGCTGGAATTTCTACTCCGGCAGCAATCAGGTCTATACGGGCAGTGAGGACAGCCACGGCACCCACGGCGCGGGCACCATCGCCGCCCATGCAGACAACGACATCGGGATCGCCGGCATCGTCCGGAGCGACCACGTCAAAGTCATGGCAGTCAAGGCTCTGGGCGGGTGGGACGGCAGCGGCTCCACGGCATCCATCATCCGGGCCATTCAGTACGCGGAGGCCAACGGAGCCCGGATCTGCAACCTGAGCCTGGGCTCTTCCAGAAACGACCCCGCGCTGTACCGCACCATCGCGGCGTCGGATATGCTGTTCGTAGTTGCAGCCGGCAACGACGGCGCCGACCTGGAGCTTGCCCCCAGCTACCCGGCCAGCTACCACTTGGATAACCTCATTACCGTGGCGAACCTCCGATACGACGGTAACCTGGATCCTACCTCCAGCTACGGTGCCTCCTCTGTGGACCTGGCCGCCCCCGGCACCCATATTTTAAGCACCACCCCCGGGAATTCATACAGTTACATGACAGGAACCTCCATGGCGGCGCCTATGGTCAGTGCTGCGGCGGCCATGCTCTGCTCCCAGTTTCCGGATGCCACGCTGGCCGACGTGAAGGACATCCTGCTATCCTCCGTCCAAAAGCTGGGCAGCCTCACCGGCCTGACGGCTACCGGCGGGATGCTAGACCTGGGTGCCGCCATGGCATCCGGGGCCGCGGCCCAGAAGGGGCGGACCTGGACGGAGCCGGACCTGGCGGCCTATACCGACAGTCCGCCCATTCTCTCCCTGTCTCTCTTCCAGTGGAGGGGGCAGCAGTATCTGACCGTTCAAGTCCAGGATCCGGACGGCGACTTCCGCTCCGCCGCTTATGCCGCCGGGACATACACGGCAGCGAATTTCCAGGGCGGCGCCGCGGGGACGCCCCTCCCCTTGAATGCGTGGGGAGCCGCCACCTTGCTGGTGCGCAATGGCGGACCTTATACCTTTTACGCGGTGGACCTGGCCGGCAATGAGACGGTCCGCACAGTGGATCTGCCCCAGAGCCCCTGAGGGCGGCCCGCCGCCAACTCCATCCCCGGTCAAAAGGACTCCGCAGGCTGTGCCTGCGGAGTCCTTTTTCCTGCTCCGGAAAAGCGGCCCCTCCATCAGTCCTTCAGAATGTCCTCCAGTTCCCTGTCCATCGTCACGGTCATGCGTGGCAGCTCATGCAGTCCCTTCCCCAAGTCGGCTGTGCCGTGTCTGGTGACCGCAGTGACCGGGAACAGCTCATGCACAAATGCCTCCGCGTCCGGCTCGGTGATGCCGAAGGGATAGGCGAAGAAGGTGACGGGCTGGCCCACCTCCTGGGCAATGCGGTCATGGCTCTTCTGAATATCCCCCAGCACCCTGGCCTCAAAGGCACTGTCCGACTCCTCCGGATCCCTTTGGATGCCGTTGATGCCGCCCGGGTCAAAGTTTCCGCCCAGATCTCCCAGATTGTGGAGCGAATAGGCATGGGACCCGATCTCTACCAGGCCGGAGTCTGCCATCTCCCGGCACATATCCCAGCTGAGGAAGTTGTCAGCGGACACGTCCTGCATATACACCATAATAGAGACCACGGCTTTCATCTGGTATGCCTGAAGCAGCGGGAAGAGCAGCTCGTAGTTGCTCCGGTATCCGTCGTCAAAGGTGATGAGAAGGGGTTTTTCCGGTAGCGGCTCTCCCCCTGCCAACTCCCGCGGCAGCACAGTGTGGTAGCCATGTTCCGTCAGCCAGCGCAGGTCCTGTTCCATACGGCTCACGGTGATGGTCATATCGTTGCACGGCTCACCGTCCTCCACGATATGGTGGTACATCAGCACCGGGAGGGCCCGGTCCGCCGGAATGGGCATCTGCCACACTCCCCTGGCATAGAGATAGACGGCTCCCGCCGTGAAGCAGAGCGCCGCTGCGGCGGCCACTCCCAGGATTCCCACCCGAATTTTTTTCATCTGTCTGTCATCTCCCATGTGTTGGCGCTGCGGCGTATACCCTTAGAAAATTCGCAAATATTATTTTATCAGATTAAGTTAAAATGTCAATTCATTAAATGAAAAGATTATCTTTGCTAGGATGTTTTAGGGTGATTACATGCCTTTGGATTATGCTGCGATTGGTGGCCGGCTGCAGGCGCGGCGAAAGGAACTGGGGATCACACAGGAGGACGCGGCGGAACGGGCCGGCATTACTGTGGTCTACCTGTCCAGAATTGAAAACGGACGGGTGCATCCGACGCTGGACCTGCTGGACAGGCTCTGCTGTGTTCTGGAATACGACCTTGCCCGAGCCTTCACCGGCGTCCAGACGACCTCTCCCGACTACGGTCAGGAGCAGGTGCTGCGGCTTTTCAACGCCTGTGCGCCGCGTGTCAAGCCTGTTGTTCTGCATCTGCTGGAGCAGCTGGCAACCTTAACGTGAGCAGAAGCGGGAAAAGTATGCGCCATGTCTGTCCCGCAAAAAAGCGGCGCCCCGGCGGAATATTCCGCCGGGGCGCCGCTCTGGTTTTTTCCAAGTCTGTGCCGGATACCCTCCATTCCCTGCGGGGTGGCGGCAAGGGCCCGGCCTCCGCACACTGGCGGAGGCCGGTGTTGAAGCCGTTATGTTTCCTCGTACAGCTCAATGATGGCGTCATCCAGGGTGATGAACGCCAGCCGGACCGTATCGCTGAGGGTCTCCGGCCCGAAAATCACCTGCTGGGCCTCCTTCAGATAGGGGTCCATGTTATCCACCTTGTAGGCCACGTGGGGCTGTTTGGAAAGGATCTCCGGGAACCGGGTTCCCTCCTCAAATTTCAGGTATTCAATCTTGTAGTCGTAGGCATCCACGCTCTCATTGACCCAGAAGCCGCCCCACTCGTTGTAGACCATGTTGGGCTTTTTGTTCAGCACGGGGAGCCCGATATGCATATACTCCGCTGCCATGGAAAACCTCCTGTCAGTTATCCTGGGCGGCCAACTCCTGATAGAACTGGAAGGCCTCCCGGTCAGTAAATTTCTCGTGCACGATCTTGGCCACCGCCCGGCACATGGCGGCGGGATGCTCACTCTGGAAGATGTTGCGGCCCATGTCCACGCCCCGGGCGCCGTCGGAGATGGCCCGGTAGGCCATGGTCAGGGCCTCGTCCTCCGGCAGCTTCTTGCCGCCGGCGATGACGATGGGCACGGGACAGGCGGCCACTACCTTCTCAAAGTCATCGCAGTAGTAGGTCTTGACGAAGGACGCCCCCAGCTCTGCCAGCATCCGGGTGGCCAGCAGGAAATACTGGGTGGTGCGGGCCATCTCCTTGCCCACGGCGGTGACGCCCAGAACAGGGATGCCGTACCGTTCCCCGGCGTCCACGGCGCGGCATAGGGTCTCCAGGGACCGGGCCTCGCCCGCCCCGCCGATGAAGCACTGGATGGCCACGGCGGAGGCATTCATGCGGATGGCGGCCTCCATATCGGCACCCACGCCGTTGCCGGTGCTCATGTCGTCGATGAGCACACTGGCGTCATGGGTGGCCCGGAGGCAGATGGCATTGTGGACCGTGGGGGGGATGCAGGAGCGGATGGCCCCCCGGGTGGCCATGAGCACGTCCGCGTACCGGCACAGAGGGGCGATGGTCACGTCCATGCGCTCCAGGCCCGCAGTGGCCCCCATGATATAGCCGTGGTCAAAGGCCAGCATCACCGTGTTGCCGCTCTTGGGATTGAACAGGTGGGAGAGCCGATTCTTGGCTCCCCAGTCCCCGTGGCCCAGGCCCTTGGCGAAGAAGCCCTGCTCCGGGGCAGGCACGTCCAGATGGTAGTCGTGGGCGGTCTTGTTTCCGATTGCGTCTGGCATAGCGCTTACTCCTTACTGAACGCCGGGGTGCGGCAGGGGGTGTTCCACAGACGGAGCATCTCCTCGTCCCACTTGGCGATGTTCATCTGAAAGCCTGCGGCCTCCTGGACGGTGAGGATCTCACCCACCATGCTGGCCACGACCTCGATGCCCTTGGCCTTCAGGAACTCCACAGTGTCCTTGAACAGCACCAGCATCTCCATCATGGTGGTGGCGCCGCAGCCGTTAATCATCACAAAGGTCTTGTCCCCGGGCTTCAGGTCCAAGGCCTTGCACAGGGCCTCGGCCACGGTGGCCACGGTATCCTTGGAGGACATCATGGGCACCCGGACGCCGCCGCCCTCGCCGTGTTGGCCGGCGCCGATCTCCATCAGGTCGGTCTCTCCTAGGTCGCCGAAGGACATGCCGTTCTGGGGATGGGTGGCATCGGTGGACTTGACGGTGATGGAGGCCATGTTGTCCGCGTAATGTTGAGCGATCTCCGCTACCTCCTCCAGAGTCTTGCCCTCCCGTGCGGCGGCCGCGGCGATGTGGTACAGCGCCACCGCGCCGGCCAGCCCCCGCTTGTTGTCCTCGCCGTTGGGGTCGTACTGGATCTCCTCGCCGGTGACCACCTGACGCACATTGAGGCCGGCCTTCCTGGCCAGCTTCATGGCCTGCTTGCCCGCCAGCTGGTCGCCGGCGTAGTTCAGGGTCAGCAGCAGCACGCCGTGGCCCTTGTCCGCCATCTTCATGGCATCAAACACCAGCTGGCCGTTGGGGGCGGCGAAGATATCACCCACCGCCTGGATGTCCAGCATACCCTTGCCCACAAAACCGGCCTGGGCGGGCTCATGGCCGGAGCCGCCGTAGGTGACGATGGTCACCCGGTCGGCATTGGTCAGATCCTTACTGATGACCAGGTGGCCGTCCACATTCAGAATGTCCGGATAAGCCAGACCCAGGCCCACCAGCTCTTCGTCGGTGACCGTCTCCGGCGCGTTCATGAACTTCTTCATTTTCATACAGCATTCCTCCAGTGATATTTAAGTGGTGCATTGCCAATCCCGCTCCTGCGGGTGGAACAACAGGTTATTCCCGGGCCAGCCCCTGGAAGAACCAGGACATGGACACGGCGCCCGCGTCCGGGGTGCCGATGGTCTTGGTCCCGTAACTCTTGGCCCGGCCGAATTTGGAGACATACTGCTTCGTAGCCTCCGCCCCCTGGGCGGCGGCCTGGGCCGCGGCATCGAACAGCTCGTCCGCGCTGTCTCCTGTATAGGCCGCGACGGCTTCGCTGGCGGGGATCAGGGCATCCATCATAGTCTTGTCCCCCACCTTGGCGCCGGACATATCTTCCAGCTCCTCCAGGGCCTTGGCGAAGATGGCCTTGAGGCCCGCCACGTCGATCTCCTCCCCCTCTGGGGCCTCCTCCTGCAAGCCGTCCAGCCAGGTGTTCCACAGGGGGACGGCGCTGCCGCCGTTCAGGGTCATAACGGCCATGGCCGCGTCATCCAGCATGGACTGGATCCCCCCCTCGGCGGCGTCCACTGCTTCGGAGATAGCCCCGGCAATCTTCGCCATGGTCAGGCCGTGATCCGCGTCCCCAAATTTGGAATCGATCTCCGTCAGCTCCGCCTCAGCGGCGGTCACAGCGGCGCAGGCGTTTTTCAGGCGCGCCGCAAATTCAGCTCTTGTCATGTGATATCGGCCCCCTCTTTTGACAAAATAAACAAATTTTGGAAGACATCTTTATTCTAACATAGTCATTTCGCTTTTTCAAGGCGCATCGCCCCTCTTTTCTCCCGGCCAGCAGGGACTCTCCGACGGCCTTTCCACCCCGCCCTTCATTGACGGACAGGATTCCCTATTTTGTGTGTTTTGTATATGGATTTCCCATGGCGATTCTTGTAAAATACAATTGTTGAAAAATGCAACGATAGGAGAATGGTATGCCGAATCGGATCGAGATGTTTCGCCGCCTGGAGCGACAGTATTTTCGGGACAGGCTTGGCACCCTGGGCCTGCAGCAGCTGGACGGCATGATCCTGCACCTGCTGGGGCGGGAGGGCAGCATGCGGCAGGAGGACCTGGCCGTCCAGCTGGCGGTGGACAAGGGGGCTGTGGCCCGGAGCCTGGCCCGTCTGGAAAAGCGCGGCCTGGTGGAGCGGCAGGTGAGCGCCCGGTGCCGCCGGGAGAAGCATGTCTCTCTGACTTCCGCGGGGGAGGGCGCATATCAGGGCGTCCAGCGGATTCTGGAGGAGTGGGGGCATGTCAAATACCAGGGCTTCACCCCTGAGGAGCGCGCCCTGAACGAGGCGTTTCTGACCCGCATTGCGGAGAATGTGATCGAATTTTGTCGAGGAGAGGGAAGTGAACATGGTTAAGAATCTGACGGAGGGCAGACCGCTGAATCTGCTGTTTTTCTTTGCCCTGCCCATGGTGGCGGGCAATCTGTTCCAGCAGCTCTACAATATGGTGGACACCGCGGTGGTGGGAAAATTTGTGGGCGAAGACGCAGTGGCGGCCGTAGGCTCCTCCTTCCCCATCGTGTTTTTGTCGGTGGCCGTGGCCTCCGGACTGTCCATGGGCTGTACGGTGGTGGTGTCCCAGCTGTTCGGTGCCGGGCGCATCCATGAGATGAAGACCACCATCTCCACCGCCATCATCTCTCTGGGCGTCCTGGGGCTCCTCATCATGGGCCTGGGAACGCTGCTGGCCGGTCCCCTGCTGCAGCTGCTGGGCACGGACCCGGATATCATGGCCGACTCCCGGACGTATCTGCAGATCTATTTCGGCGGCGCGGTCTTCCTGTTCCTCTACAACACTCTCAACGGCATCTATAACGCCCAGGGGGACAGCAAGACGCCCCTGATCTTCCTGATGATCTCCAGCCTGACAAACATCGTGCTGGACCTGCTGTTCGTCATCCGCTTCGGCATGGGCGTGGCTGGCGTGGCGTGGGCCACGCTGATCGCCCAGGGCCTCTGCGCCGTGGCCTCCCTGCTGGTGTTGCTCCGCCGGATGCGGCGGATGCCCTGCGAGCCGGAAAAACAGGGCGTGAAGCTGCCCCTCTTCCACATAGTGGCGGTGAAGCGCATCGCCCAGATCGGCCTGCCCTCCATGCTCCAGCAGTCTCTGGTGTCCCTCTCCATGATGATGATGCAGGGTCTGGTCAACTCCTTCGGCAAAGTGCTGGTGGCCGGATACACTGCTGCCACGAAGATCGACTCCCTGGCCATGCTGCCCAACATGAACATCTCCAACGCCATGTCCAGCTTCACGGCCCAAAACATCGGTGCAGGCAAGTACGAGCGGGTCAAGGAGGGCCTGAAGGCCTGTCTGCTGATGGTGGCGGTATTCTCTCTGCTGATCACCGTCATCATCTTCCTCTTCGGAAACCAGCTGCTGTCCCTGTTCTTGGACCCGGGGGACGCCTCGGGCGCCATGGGCTACGGTCTGGCCTATATGCACACAGTCTCCCTCTTCTATATCCTGATGGGCCTGCTGTTCGTCCCCAACGGGATGCTGCGGGGCGCGGGTGACATGGCAGCCTTCACCTTCAGCTCCATGGCCAACCTGTTCTCCCGGGTGGGCATCGCCTACGCACTGGTGTATCTCACCCCGCTGGGGGCCAACGCCATCTGGTGGTCCATCCCCGCCGGCTGGCTGATCGGCGCGGCGGTCTCCCTGCTCCGGGTCAAGAGTGGAAAGTGGATGCGCAAGGCTGTGGCCGACCGCTGACCCTCGCAGGCGGTCTATTTCAGGAATCGCAGGTGCTGTGGATATGAACAGGAAACAGAATCTGGAGGTCTTTGCGAAGACACCCGTCCGAAAGGCCGTGCTGCTGCAGATAGTCCCGGCCGTGGCCAGTCAGATGGTCACGCTGGTCTACAATCTGGCGGACACCTACTTTGTGGGGATGTTGAACGCCCCCCATGAAACCGCGGCCGTCACTGTGGCCTATCCCTCCTTTCTGATGCTGACCGCCATTTCCAACCTCTTCGGCGTGGGCGGGGCCAGCGCCATCGCCCGGGCCCTGGGCCGTCAGGACGAGGAGGGTGCCCGGCGGATCGCCGCTGTCTCTCTGGCCGGCGGCCTGCTGTCCGCCCTGCTCTTCTCCGCGGCGTTCCGACTGCTGGCCGATCCCGTGCTGCACCTGTGCGGCGCCACCGAGGCTACCTATGCTGCTGCCTACGGATACGCCAAATGGGTCGTCATACTGGGCGGCCCCTTCACCATTCTCAACACCCTCCTGGCGAATCTGGTCCGGGCGGAGGGCGGCGCCGGAGCCGCCGCCTTCGGGGTCTCCTTCGGCGGCGTCCTGAATATCCTGCTGGACCCGCTGTTCGTCCTGCCCCAGTTCCTGGGCCTGGGCGCGGTGGGCGCGGGCATGGCCACGGCCCTCTCCAACGGGGCGGCGGTGGCCTGTTTTGCCGTCTATCTGGTCCGCCGCCGGGGCGCCACCTATTTGAACCTGCTGCCGGCGAATCTGTGGTATGCCGCCCAGTACCTGCGCCCCATTCTGGCCATCGGCTTCCCCTCCGCCCTGCAGTATGCGCTGACAGTGGTGGCCACCGCTGCCCAGGCCGACTTTGTATCCCAATACCCCACAGAGGCGGTGGCGGCCCTGGGCATCGTAAAAAAACTGGACCAGCTGCCCCTGTATTTCTCCATCGGTGTCTCCAACGGACTTCTGCCGCTGCTGGCCTATAACCACGCTGCCGGGAATCACCATCGGCGTGCGCAGGCCTTCCGGATAGGGAGCCTGATGTCCTTTGGCTTCGCCGTGCTGTGTCTGGTCTGCTATGAGGCGTTTGCCACCCCCCTGGTCTCCCTGTTCATTGCCGATGCTGCGACAGTCCGCTATGGGGCCGTGTTCCTGCGGTGCATGGTGACGGCAATGCCCATGATGGCCCTGTGCTATCCCATGATCATCCAGTTCCAGGCCATGGGCAGGGCCAGGGAGTCCCTGGTCTGCTCGATCCTGCGCAAGGGTGTACTGGACATTCCGCTGCTCTATCTCATGGACGCGCTCTTTCCCCTGTACGGCTGTATGTGGGTGCAGCCCATCGTGGACGCCATCTCGCTGGCCGCAGCCCTGTGGTTTTACCGGGCCATCCAAAGGGGGAGCGCGGCGGGCGGAACGGCCCCAGCCGGGGCCTGAAACCGGCGTGAGCAAAACGGAACTGTAAGGAGGAGAACGAATCCGTGGCAAGCAAGGAGCACGATTTTTCCGTCGGCAGCATTCCCCGCAACATCATTTCGCTGGCGCTGCCCATGACGGCTGCCCAGCTCATCAACGTGCTGTACAGCGTGGTGGACCGCATCTACCTGGGGCGGCTCCCCGGGCATCTGGCTCTGACGGGCCTGGGGCTGACGCTGCCCATCATCTCCATCGTGATGGGCTTTGCCAACCTGTGCGGCACGGGGGGCGCCCCCCTGTGCTCCATCTACCGGGGCAAGGGCGAGGAGGAAGAGGCCGAGCGGATCATGGGCAACGCCTTCACCCTTCTGCTGATTTTCGGCGCCGCTGTCACAGGGGTGTTCCTGCTGTTCCGGCATCCCCTGCTCTACCTGTTCGGCGCCAGTGACGCCACCTATCCCTATGCCGAGGCGTACATGACCATCTATCTGCTGGGGACCGTCTTTGTCATGATCGGCCTGGGGATGAATCCCTTCATCACGTCTCAGGGCTTCGGCCGCACCGGGATGATGACCGTGGGCCTGGGGGCGGTGGTCAACATCGTGCTGGATCCGGTCTTCATCTTCGCCCTGGACATGGGGGTGCGGGGCGCGGCGCTGGCCACCGTGATCGCCCAGGGCTGCTCCGCCGTGTGGGTACTGAAATTCCTCACCGGGCGGAAGGCCATCCTGCGGCTCCGCCTGCGGAATCTGGCGCTGGGCGCCGGGCGGGTGAAATCCATCGTGGCCCTGGGCCTGTCCGGCTTCTTCATGAATCTCACCAACAGTCTGGTGCAGGTGGTGTGCAACGCCACGCTCCAGGCATACGGCGGCGACCTGTACGTAGGCGTGATGACCATCATCAACTCCCTGCGGGAGGTGTTCTTCATGCCGGTGCAGGGGCTCACCAACGGCGCCCAGCCGGTCACCGGGTACAACTACGGCGCCGGCCGATACAGCCGCGTCCGGAGCTCCATCCGCTTCAGCGTGGCGGTGACGGTTGGTTACGCCGCTGTCTTCTGGGCCGCCGCCATGTTGTTCCCCGGGCTTTTGATCCGGGTCTTCAACAGTGAGCCGGAGGTGGTGGCTGCCGGCATCCCCGCCCTGCGCATTTACTTCTGCCTGTTTATCCCCATGTCCCTCCAAATGGCGGGGCAGGGTGTGTTCGTGAGCCTGGGGCGCTCCAAGCAGGCGGTTTTCTTCTCTCTGCTGCGCAAAGCCATCATCAATGCGCCGCTGACGGTCGTCCTGCCTATCTGGATGGGCACCACCGGCGTATTCACAGCCGAGGCCATCTCCCAGCTGGTAGGCGGCCTGGCCTGCAGCCTCACCATGTATTTCACCGTGTACCGTCCCCTGGGCCGCCTGCCGGACCGCCCGCCGGAGAACATCTGAGACCCGGTTGCCGCGCCGTTGTTCCCTCTCTTACTCCCACAGACTCGCAAGAAAAAGCGGAGGCGCTTTTGGAGGTTTTTCCAAAAGCGCCTCCTCTGCCTGTTCCGGCCCCCTGCGCGTCTTGACAAACAGTTCCGGCCCGGCTATAATCTTCCCCGCAAGTCCCGGCCGCCCCTCTGCGGGAGGTTGGAAGATCCCGAACCTGTTAGGAGCACCGCCATATCATGAGAGCATCCTCTGCATACAGCCTCTTTGATACAGAGAGTGTCTGGGCCATCCTGATGCGGATCGCGCCTCCGGTCATGCTGGCCCAGCTGATCCAGGCCATGTACAACATCGTGGACAGCTATTTTGTGGGCCAGTTCTCCAGTGACGGCCTCACCGCCCTCTCCATCGTCTACCCTGTTCAACTGATCGTCACCGCCATCGCTGTCGGCACCGGCGTGGGCGTCAATACCCTGATGTCCCGGTACGACGGCCAGGGGAACCACCACCTAGCCGACCGGACCGCCGGAACAGGGACGGTCCTGGCGCTGATCAGTTGGCTGATCTTCGCCGTATTGAGCGGCCTGCTGATGCGCCCCTTTGCCGCGATCTCCACGGAGTCCTCCTCCGTGGCGGACCTTGCCGTGACATACGGTACCATCGTCTGCGTGGGCAGTCCGGGTGTGTTTCTGGAGAGTACCTGGAGCAAGGTCCACCAAGCCCGCGGCAACATGCGCCTGCCCATGTTGGCCCAGATCGCCGGCGCCGCGGCCAATATCGTGCTGGACCCGATTCTGATCTTCGGCCTTGGCCCGGCACCGGCGCTGGGAGTGGCCGGTGCCGCCTTTGCTACGGTGTCAGGCCAGGTGCTGGCGGCGCTCATTGTTGTCTCCGGATTCCGGAAGCCGCCCCCCATCCGGGTGTTCCGCTCCTATGCGGCCAAGATCTACCGGTTGGGATTTCCCTCCATCTTCATGCAGCTTCTGTTCACGGTCTATATCATGGCCCTGAACATGATCCTGGCCGGCTTTTCCGATGACGCCGTGACGGTCCTGGGCCTGTATTACAAGGTGCAGTCCTTCTTCTTCATCCCCCTCTCCGGACTCCAGACCTGCATCGTCCCCCTGCTGAGCTATACATACGCCAAGGGTGCCTACGGCCGCTGCCGCCGGGTGGTGAAGAACTCCGTCCTGCTGGCCATGTCCTTCATGCTGGTGGGGATCGCCTGCTTCGAGCTGATCCCGGAACAGCTGCTGCGCATTTTCACCGCGGAGCCCGCGGTCCTGGAGATCGGCGTCCAAGCCTTCCACATCATCGGCATCAGCTTTCTGCCCGCCGTGCCCTCCCTGATCCTGCCGGTCTTTTTCCAGGCCATCGGGGCGGCGCTGCCCAGCGTCCTGCTCTCCCTGACCAGGCAGATCTTCTGCCTGATTCCCGTATTCTGGCTCTTCTCCAGGATCGATCTGGCCTACACGTGGCTGGCCTTTCCCATTGCGGAAGTCGTGACCGGAACGCTGGGCCTGTGCTTCTATCTCCACCGCATCCACATCTGGGACCGCTGCAAGGGCGCGGCCCTGAAACCCGAACGCAAAGGAGCGACTGCCATGAAACTCATCACCGCCATCGTCAACAGACGGGACACCAGCGAGGTCTGCGCCGCCCTGACAGACGCCGGCTTTTACTTCACCCGCATGGCCTCCACCGGTGGTTTTCTCACCGGCGGCAACTCCACGCTGCTGATCGGCACAGAGGAGGACCGGGTGCCCCAGGCCATCGCCATCATCCGCCAGAACTGCTCCCGCCGGACGGAGAAGATCTCCTCCAACGTGCAGCTGGCCACACCCTCTGCGGCCTATCCCACGGAGGTGACCGTAGGCGGTGCCACGCTGTTCGTCTCCGATGTGACGCAGTTTGAAAAGATCTGAGCCGCCCGCCATATCCGGCGGCCGGGCACAAGCAGGACGAAGCGATCCCCCTCAGTGTGTGCACTGAGGGGGATCGCTTTTTGCATCAAGATCGATCAGGCAGGGGCGAACGCCGCGCCCGGAGACGCGGCCACAGTCCCATCCTCCCGTACGGCCACATATTCGATCATCTCGCCGCTGTCCCTGCGCAGCCGGTCCACCAGAACGCCGCCCTCCTCTTCCCCCAGGATGAAAAAGGCAGTGGAGAGCAGGTCTGTGTAAACGGGCCGCGAGGACAGGATGGAGACGCTCTTCAGTGTCAGCGGCATGGGGTACCCGGTCCGCGGGTCCAGCAGATGGTGGTACACGGTCCCATTCTTCTGGAAGCTGTGCTCATACCAGGAGGATGTGGCGATGCCCGCGTCCTGGAGCTGCACCGTCCCAAACACCGAGCCGGTGTTGTCCGGGTCCCGGATCGCCACCTTCCACGGCCGGGTCCCGCCCTGCGCGTCCTGGTGCGCACCGATCACAAACAGGTTCCCGCCGTAGTCCAGCACGGCCTGCCGGACGCCGCCCTGCCGCAGGCGGTCCACGGTCAGGCCCAGGGCGAAGCCTTTCCCGGCCGCGCCTGGATCCAAACCGATTCCAGAAAGATCAAACGTCACGGTCCGCGTATTCCGGTCCAGGCGGACGTGCTGATAGCCCACCCGGTCCAGCACCGCCCGGATGCGCTCCGCAGAGGGGATCCGGGGCGTCTGGGACAGAAAATCCCACAGCTTTACCACCGGCCCCACCGTGGGGTCGAATGCTCCGCCGGACAGGCGGCAGATCTCCAGATTCTGCTCCAGGAAGGTGTACAGGGTCTCAGAGACCGGCACAGCCTCGCCGGGCCGGATGTCCCGGCAGAGCCTGGAAAGCTCTGAGTCGGGATCGAACATGCTGAGGGTGCGCTCCAGCCCGTGGGCCTCCTCCTCGCACTGCTCCAGCAGCTGCTCCCCGTCCTCCGGGATTTCCGCCGCGATGCGGCAGAGGGTGTCGTACGCCAAAAATGCGCGGGTATGCTCCATAACGGTTTTCCTTTCCGGTTCTTGTCTTTACTGGAAAACGCCGTCCTTGCGCATCTCCTCCAGGACAACCTTGGCCATCCGCAGGTAGTTGATGAACGCAGGATACATCGGCCGGTTCTTGGGATCCATATCCAGATGCGCATGGTCTGGGTTGGGATTGTCCCAGATCATGCCCATATCCCGTCCGGCGGCGTGGGGCAGGCCGGTCAGATCCAGCATGTTCTGGGTGGCGCAGACCTTCAGGTTCAGGTTGTCCATCTGGGTGCGGAAGCCCACCAGGAAGGCGTGGCGGTCCCAGCCGGAGGGGAACGGATCCTCATAGGTGGGGCAGTCGTATTTGGACTGGCGGTAGTACTTCTTCAGCTCGGGGTGGACGATGTCCTCCTCGTTGTCTGCGAAGATCTCGTCAAAGCGGCAGGAGCGGATCCTGCCGTTCTCCACCACCACCTTCAGCCAGCCGGTGAGGCCGTAGCCATAGTCCTCGGAATAGCTGTACAGCTTCTTGGAGGAGGGCTCGTCCAGCTCCTTGTCCAGCTTGGCCGCGAAGGTCAGCAGCTTCTTCACGCTGCCGGAGGCGCTGGCCACCAGATCGAAGTCTCCGCTCAGGCTCTGTTTCTCCAGCATCTGCTGCTCTACGTACTGCATGCCCATGGTCAGCACGGAGCCGGCCTTCTGCATCCGGGGCTTCGTGTACTGCCAGAAGCTGTAGCTGGAGCGGCGCTTGGAGATGCCCTGGTACAGGTGGTTGTAATAGGAGGGGGCCGTGATCTCATTGAGCTCCACAAAGATCAGCTTGCCGTCGGCCTTCACCGCCTCCACAATGCCCAGGTGACCCGGATCGGCGGGAAACTCCCCCTCTACGCCGGGATAGTAGGGCGGGAACCGTTCCTCGATCCGATAGTAGTCACCCTTCAGCATCCCCTTGGGGGGCTGAACGGACCAGACGGGCTTCTTTCCTGTGTTATCCATGTTCGTTCCTCCTTACTTCACGGCGCCGTCCTTGACCATCTCGTCGTGGACGATCTTGGCCAGGCGCAGATAGTTGTTCCACACGGGAGAGCGGGGCCGGGTGACGGAGCGGGCTGTGGCGTCGCTGTTGGAGACGAGCGCCACATCGTCCTTGTGTGGCTTGTCCCACACCACGCCCATGTCCGGGCCCTCCACGCAGGGCAGTCCGGTGATATCGAACATATCCTGTGTTTCGCAGACCTTCTTGTTGATGGCATCGGACTGGTCCTTGAAGCACACCAGCCAGGCGTGGCGGTCCCAGCCGGAGGGGAACGGGTCCTCATAGGTAGTGGAGAAATACTTGGACTGACGGTAGAACTGCTTCAGGTCGTCGTAGACGATGTCCTTGGTGTGATCGGCGAAGATCTCATCGTAGAAGCACCTGACGATCTTGCCGTCCTCCACCACCACCTGGAGCCAGCCGGTGATGCCGTAGCCGTAATCCTCGGTGTAGCCGTAGTACCGCTGCTTCTTGTGGTTGGAGTCCTTCCGCTGAGCGGACACGTCGTTCTTCAGGCCGATCATGTTCTTCATGGAGAAGGAGGCACCGGTCAGTAGGTCATAGTCAGCGTCCAGGTCCTGCTTTTCCAGGATCTGGTCCTCCACATATTTGAAGCCGTTGGCCAGCACCCGCCCATAGGCCACGCTGCGGCGCTTGTCATGGAAGTCCTGGAAGAACTGGAACTCCGTGCGGCGCTTGCTGACATTCTGGAAGTGGCGGACATAGTAGTTGCCCATGGTAGTCTCGTTGAACTCGGCGAAGGCGATCTTGCCGTCGTCGTCAAACACCACGTCCAGCTCGCCCTTGTGGCCGGGGTCGCCCCAGCGGCCGCTGTACCGCAGCTCGGCGTGATAGTAATCGCCCTTGACCAGGCCCTTGTACTGGGGCTGCGCCGTCCAGTCGATCAGCTCGCTCTCGTTGTCCTCATGCCAGGGGCCCAGCCCCAGCCATCTCGTCTTGTCAGTCATGTCAAATTCCTCCTTATGATTCTGTCCGTCACTTGGACGGGGTTTGCTCTTCCAGGGCGCCGGCCCGGCAGCAGGCGCAGAAGTGGCCGCTGCCGAAGTCCCGCAGCGCCAGGTCCCGGCCGGTGCAGCCCTCCCGGGCGTACAGGCAGCGTTTCGCAAAGCGGCAGCCCGGCTCCGGGTCAATGGGGCTTTGAAGCTCGCCGATGAGCTTCACCCGCTGCATTTTCTGCCGGCTGCTGGGGATGGGAATGGCAGACAGCAGAGCCTGGGAATAGGGATGCAGTGGCTGGCGGAACAGCTCCGCGGAATCCGCTGTCTCCACCAACTGGCCCAGGTACATCACCGCGATCTTATCGGAGAAGAACTTCACCACCGACAAGTCATGGGTGATAAAGAGATAGGTCAGGTGGAACTCCGCCTGCAGATCCTTCAGCAGGTTCAGGACCTGAGCCTGGATGGACACGTCCAGCGAGGACACCGGCTCGTCGCAGACGATGAACTGGGGCTGCAGGGACAGCGCCCGGGCGATGCCCACCCGCTGGCGGCGGCCGCCGTCCAGCTCGTGGGGATAGGCGTTGAACAGCCGGGCGGAGAGGCCCACCACGTCCATCAGCCGGGAGACCTCCTTATCCAGCTCCGCACGGCTTTGAGCCTTTGCGTGAATCCGCAGCGGTTCCCCGATGATCTCCCCAATGGACATCCGGGGGTTCAGGGAGGAGAACGGGTCCTGGAAGATGATCTGCAGATCCTTGCGCAGGTCGTGAAGCTGCTTCTTATTCATCCTGCAGATGTCCTGTCCGTTGAACAGGATCTCGCCGCTGGTGGACTGGTGCAGGCCCAAGATCAGCCGTCCGATGGTGGACTTGCCGCAGCCGGACTCCCCCACCAGGCCCAGCGTCTCGCCTCTCCGAATGGAAAAGTTGACGCCGTCCACCGCATGAAGGGTGCCGGTGGGGCTTTTGAAATACTTCTTCAGGTCCCGGACTTCCAGGATGATGTCCTTATCTGCCATGTCGCACCTCCTCCATCAGTTCGGGGGATTCGAAAACGCCCTGGTGGGCCAGGCAGCGTACCATCTGGGTGCCGCCGACGCCGGTCATCTCCGGCTTGCGGGTACGGCAGGCCCCCGTTGCGTAGGGGCACCGGGGTGCAAAGGCGCAGCCCTCCGGCAGCTCCGTGGGGTCCGGCATCTGGCCCTGGATGGGCTTGAGCTTCTCCGCCGTCTCATCCAGAGACGGGATGGAGCCGAAGAGGCCGATGGTGTAGGGATGATGGGGGTGGTCAAACACCTCCGCGATGGTGCCGCTCTCTACGATCTCACCGGCATACATGATAGCCACCCGGTCGCAGACCTGGGCCACGACGCCCAGGTCGTGGGTAATCAGCAGCAGGGAGGTACGGAGCTTTTCCTTCAGCTCGTTCATCAGTTCCAGCACCTGGGCCTGGATGGTCACGTCCAGGGCGGTGGTGGGCTCGTCCGCCAGAATCAGCTCCGGCGAGCAGGCGATGCTCATGGCGATGACCACCCGCTGCTTCATGCCGCCGGAGAACTGGTGGGGATACTCGTCATAGCGGGCCCGGGGGATGCCCACCATCTCCAGCATATCGCCGGCCTTTCTCCGGCCCTCCTCCTTGCTGCACTTTTCATGCTGGTGGATGACCTCCGCGATCTGATCGCCCACGGAGTAGACCGGGTTCAGGCTGGTCATAGGGTCCTGGAAAATCACCGAGATCTTGCTGCCGCGGATCTCCCGCAGGCGGGCGGGCTTGGCCTGGAGCATATCTTCGCCCTCGAACCAGATCTCGCCGCCCATGATCTTTCCCGGCGGGTCCGCGATGAGCCGCAGGACCGACAGGGCCGTGGTGGTCTTGCCGGCGCCGGTCTCGCCCACCAGACCCAGGCTCTCGCCCTTTCCGATGGTCAGGTCCAGGCCGTTGACGGCGTAGACCACGTCCTCGTCGGTGTGGTACTCCACCCGCAGGCCGCGGATATCCAGCAGGGCCTCCGGGGCCTGCGCGGAAGGAATGGGCTCCGTCTCTGGCAAAGCGGTCTTGTGCTGCTTGTTCTCTTCCATGTGGCGTCCTCCCTCCTCAGTTCTTCAGCTTGGGGTCCAGGGCATCCCGCAGGCCGTCTCCCAGCAGGTTCAGGGAGAGGATGGTCAACATGATGGCAAAGCCCGGGAACGCGCACACCCACCAGGCCGCCCGGAAATACTGCCGGCCGGTGCTGACCATAGAACCCCACTCCGGCGTGGGCGGGCTGATGCCCAGGCCGATGAAGCTGAGGCTGGCAATGGCCAGGATGGACCCGGCGATGGATAGCGTGGCCTGCACAATGATGGGGGCCATGCAGTTGGGCAGGATGTGCTTGAGGATGATGCGCTTGTCGCTGGCGCCGATGGCGCGGGCCGCCTCGATGTACTCCTCGTTCTTGATGGTCAGAACGGCGGAGCGGACGATCCGGGCAAAGGGCGGGATGTTGGAGATGCTGATGGCCAGCATCATATTCGTGACGCTGGTGCCCATGGCGGACACCAGGGCGATGGACAGCAGGATGCTGGGGATCGCCAGGAAGATGTCCATGACACGCATGATGACATCGTCTACCCGGCGGCTGCCGTAACCAGCGATGGCCCCCAGCAGGCCGCCCACCACTGTGGCAATGGCGATGGTGGCAAAGGCCACCGGCAGGGAGATCCGGGCGCCGTGGACGATCCGGGCCAGGATGTCGCGGCCCACCTCGTCGGTGCCCAGCCAGTGCTCGACGGAGGGGGGCTGGAGCTTCAGGGATGCGTTCTGCTGAATCACCAGCGTCTCGTAGTCAAAAAACACATCGGCAAAGACGGCGAAGAAGATGATGACGGCCAGAATGATGAGTCCCAGAACGGCCATCTTGTTTTTCTTCAGGCGGCGCCATACTGCGGCGGCCTGGGACTTTTTCTTGTTCTTGTTTTTCACTTTCCCAGTCATCCGCATCACCTCTTTGCCGTTTTGTACTGAGCCCGGATTCTGGGGTCCAGGAATGCGTACAGGATATCAATGCACAGATTGATGATGGTGAACATCGTGGCCAGCACCAATACGCAGGCCACCACCACGGGCGTGTCCTTCAGGCCGATGCAGTCCACCAGCAGCCGGCCGATGCCGGGCCAGGAGAACACCGTCTCCACCAGCACTGCGCCGCCCAGAGAGAAGCCGAATTGCAGTCCCACTGTGGTGACAATAGGGATCATGGCGTTGCGCAGAGCGTGGCGGATGGTGATGACGCTCTCTTTCAGGCCCTTTGCCCGTGCGGTGCGGATGTAGTCCTGCCGGATCGTCTCCAGCATGGAGGAGCGGGTCATGCGGGTGATCATCGCCAGGGAGTTGGCGCTGAGGGTGACGGCCGGCAGCACCAGAGCGCCCCAGGTCTCAAAGTTGGAGGATGGGAACCACCCCAGCCCCGCTGCGAAGATCACGATCAGCATCAGCCCCAGCCAGAAGTTCGGCATGGAGACGCCGAACAGAGCGCCCACCATGGAGATGTTGTCCACCGCCGAATACTGATGGGTGGCGGAGATCACGCCCAGGGGAATTCCGATCAGAATGGCAAAAAGCATGGCGCAGGCCGACAGCAGGATGGTATTGGGCAGCCGGGCGGCGATCTCCGCCGCCACCGGGTTTCCGGTGCTGTATGAGGTACCGAAGTCACCGTGGACCGCGTTGATGATAAACCGGCCGTACTGGACCAGGAAGGGATCATCCAGGCCCAGCTCCTCCTGCATGGCGGCGTAGGATTCCTCGGAGTAGTTGTCGCCCAGCATCATCTGCACCGGGTCGCCGGGGGTGAAGCTCAGGATCGTATAGACGATGAAGCTGACACCCAGCAGCACCGGAATCAGCATGAGCAGCCGTTTGAGAATAAAACGGTACATCTGTCACTCTCCTTTTCCATAACGCAAATTCGCGCAAGCGGACGGCGGCTTTTGCCGCCGCCCGCTCACTGGAATGCCTGAATGCGCTTATTCAAAATAGGTGCCGTTGATGTAGTGGGACTTGCCCGGATACAGGCCGAATCCCTTCACATTGGACTGCATACCGGCGTTCAGGTGCTCCACCGCCATGGGGACCAGGGGCGCGGCCTCCGCCACTTTGCTCTGGATCTCCGCATACAGCTCCATGGCGTGCTCGGTGTCGGTGGTGGTGCTGGCCTCATCGATCAAGGCGTCCACCTCAGGCGTGGTCCAGAAGCAGCGGTTGCCGGAGGGCCCCAGAGCCTCCGTGTGGTACATGGACCGCAGCATGGAGTCGGGGTCAATGGAGGTCTTGGACATGATGAACATATCATGGGCGCCGTTGCCGGTCTCAGACTGGAACTGTCCGCTCTCCAGGGTCTTGACCTCGGCGTTGATCCCCACCTGGCGCAGCTGCTCCTGAATGACCACGGCGGAGTCCCGCATCACCTGGGTATCGGAGCACCAGAGAGTGGTGGAGAAGCCGTCAGGATAGCCGGCCTCGGCCAGCAGCTCCTTGGCCTTCTCCACGTTGCAGGAGTAGTCGGAGCAGTCGGAGACGTAGCCGTCCACACTGGGGGGCAGCATGGTGTAGTTGGCGGGTGTGGCCTCGCCGCTGAACACCAGGTCGATGTAGCCCTGGGGGTCCAGCGCGTAGGCGACGGCCTGCCGGACCTTCTCGTTGTCAAAGGGCGCCTTCTGCACGTTCATGCCCACATACCACACGGTGGTGCTGGGGGAGGTGAGGGTGGTGACGGACGCGTTGTCCGCCAGGCTCTCCAGGTCGGTGATGCCCAGGTCATAGGCCAGGTCCACCTCGCCGGTCTCCAGGCCAATGGTGCGGTTCAGCGCCTCGGGAATCGTGCGGAAGATGACGCGCTTGACGGCCGGAGCGCCGCCCCAGTAGTCCTCAAAGGCCTCCAGGACCACGTCGCCGCCCAGCTCCCAGGAGACGAACTTGAAGGGGCCGGTGCCCACGGGGTTCTTGTTGAACTCCTCCGCGCTGGTGTCCGCGCTCTTGCAGATGATGGAGGCCGCGTCCAGGCTCAGGCGGTACAGCAGCGCGTTGAAGGGCGCGGAGGTCTTGATGGTGACGGTGTAGTCGTCGTCACAGGTGATGCTCTCGATGATGAGGTAGTTGTAATTCACGCCGGGGTTTGCGATGCAGCGCTCCAGGCTGTACTTGACATCCTCGGAGGTCATCTCCTCCCCGTTGTGGAACTTGACGCCCTGGCGCAGATGGAACACGGTGGTGGTATCGTCGATAACCTCCCAGCTCTCCGCCAGGCCCGGCACTAGGTTCATGTCGTTGTCCATCATCACCAGACGGTCAAACATCTGGGTGGTGACACGATAGGTCCCGATGGAGGCCTGCACCATGGGATCCATGTAGGTGGGGGACTCTGGGATAGCAACGATCAGGGTATCCTTGGCGCCATCGTCGGAACCGTCCGTGGTCGTCGAGCTGGAACCGGTGGGGCCACAGCCGGCCAGCATCCCGCAGAGCAGGAACATTGCGGTGAACAGTGCGAAAACTCTCTTCTTCATCGTACTCCTCCTGACGTGGTGGTGATATATTTCTGAAACCGCCCCCGGCGGTCACATTCCTGATTGTGTGCTCAGCGCAGGCCGTCGGCCGCCAGAGCATCCTCCATCCGCCTCGCCAGCTCCAGATAGTTGTCCCATTCCTTCGCTCGCTTGGGCTCCTCCGTGAAGGGGAGCCCGGTCAGGTCGGTGAGGCTCTGGGTCTCCAGCACCCGGGCGCTGAGCAGGTCGAAGATGCTGTTGAACCCGGCCCCGATGGTGGAGATGTAGTCCGGGCAGTGATATTTGGACTGCCGGTAATAGGGCTTGAGCTCCGGGTCCTCAATCTCCTCCTGCCGGTCGGCAAAGATCTCGTCGTAGGCGCAGGAGATGATCTTTCCCGCCTCCAGCACGATCTGCAAGCGCCCGGTGACGCCGGGCTCCACCGCCTGGGACAGGCCGTAATACACCTGGCCGGAGGGCTTGTCCAGCCGCCCCGCGATCTCCTCTGCCAGTGGGAGCATAGACCGCTTGATGCTGTTGGAGGCGCCGGTGAGCAGGTCAAACTCGCCTGTGAGGCGGTTCTCCGCCACCATCTGCTCTTCCAGATGGGTCAGGCCGTTTACCAGCACCACGCCGGACTTGGCGGTCCGCTCCTTGGTGGCCTGCAGAAAGCCGTAGTCGGACAGCCGCTTGGAAACGCCCTGGTACCGTCTGATGTAATAGGTGGGGTTGTTAATCTCGTTAAACTCCACCATCTGCAGGGTTCCGTCCCGCCGGACCACTTCCAGAATGCCGTGATACCCCTTGTCCCCCGGGAAATGCGGGGCAAACCAATTCTCAGCCCGGTAATAGTCTCCCTTTACCAGCCCCATAGGTGGCTGCACCGTCCAGAACAGCCGGTCCAGCACGTCAACGGACTTTTCGCGCTTCTTCTCTTCCATGCCTCTCTTCCTTTCCCTCATTTTGATCCGCATTCCACCGCCGGGTGCGGATCTTGTATTCTTTGAAAATTGGCGCTATAATGATTGATAAAATCTGAACGCCCCTCTGACCGGGCGCCTTTGTTTTGCCTGTTACGATTATAACATGCTCCCCTGGCTGTCGGATTATAGGGGATTTTGTTAAGCCTTCGCTATTTGGGATTAGGTCCCTCCGCCGTTTTGAGAAAGAGAGCGCGACATGAACACAGAACACCTCGTCTATATCCTGGAGGCGTACAAGTGCGGCTCCGTCAACAAAGCCGCCCGAAACTGCTATATCTCCCAGTCCCATCTCAGCACCATCATCAAGAACGTGGAACAGGAGATCGGCTATCCCCTGTTTCACAGGACGGCCAACGGCATCACCGCTACGCCGGAGGGACTGATTTTCATGAGCCACGCTGAGAAGATCGTCACCGAGCGCAATAATATCCAGAAGATCCCGCAATCCATGTCCGAGAGCGACAGCCTCTCCATCATTTGCGCCCGCTCCGCCTTTGTGCTCCAGTGTTTCTTTGATTACAAAAACTGCTTCCCCAACCTGAACAGGACCCACGACAAATTTCTGGAGGCCGGCCTCCGGGAAAATCTGAAAAACGTCGTGGCCCAGAACTGCAGGCTGGGCATCCTGGTGCTGTTCGAGCAGGTCATCCCCAAGTACATGGATCTGGCGGACCAGTACAATCTGGAGATGACGGTCCTCCAGCGCTCCATTCCCGTCACCGCGCTGATGTCCAAGTCCCATCCACTGGCCAACTCTTCCCGTGTCTCGCTCAAGGATCTCACAGGGTATCCGTTCATCGCCGACGCGCACATCGATCCGGACGATACGCTGGACGTGCTGGGACTCCAGAGCCACACAGACCTGCTGTACATCTGCGACCGCGGCACGATCTTCGACGCGGTCCGCAAAGGCAATTACATCGCCATCGGCATCAGCATTCCGGAGGAGGATGCCCGGCGGATGAACTGCGTCTGCTGTCCCATCGCGGACGGCGCTCCCATGGCCGTGGCCCTGCTGCATTCCCGGACATTTACGCTCCGCCCCAGAGAGAAGCACTTCATTCGCTATCTGACTGACCGCCTGCACAAGCGCTATTCCGGATAAACGGCGTGCCGCCTCCCACAGGGCAGTTTGTCCGCATCGGCGTGTGTCCCTGTTGGTGCGATGGCTCCAAACATTGCCGACAGCGTGTGCAGGAACGCCTTTTGCACGCATCTTGCCGCAAAGATTTAAAACCCCCAGGAACTGCTGCGCAGCGGTCCCTGGGGGTTTTAAATAGCGGCTGACTTCATTCTCGTTATATCCAATGCCGTGGGCTCAATTGGGTAATTTCCCGTATGTTTTTTCAATCAGAGTCCTGCAAGGGGAATAAAAGGCGTCTGCCAGGAGGCAGCCGCCGCAATCTGCCGTCGCTGACCGCTGTTCCGCCTGTTTCAAGGGCTTCTGCGGCTGCTGGCACCGCTGCTGTGAGCGGTTCTCCGCAGACTCACGGCTTCTTTGTGCGCGGGAGCAGAGCGCCTCCCTGCCGGTCAAGGGCCCGGGAGCCGTGCCCGCGACAGACAGCTGCTCCCGGCCTCAGCCTCTCCGGCTCGTTTTCAAAAAATTCATGAACCGTTCACGAGGCAAACATAGATGAGGCCATCCGGGAGTAGTATACTTCCAAAAGTATAGACGAGATCGTCTGTAAAATCCTCAGGCAGTAGCCGCCGCGGGTTGCAAACCTGACGGCGTGTGTCCGGTCCCATACCGGCGCGGAATTGGTCGGACGTCAAAATGGCCTGTCCGTCCGGACGTTTTCCCGCTGCCCGCCCGGGTGTCTCCCTGGTTCCGGGTTTTGGCAGGGCCGGGGGTTTTGGATCAGGCAGAAGGAGGATATGCAGCATGACGCAGAAAGAGCGCCAGGAACGCAGCAGAAAAGAGATTTATCAGGCCGCCCTAGAGGAGTTCGGGACCTACGGCTACGACAAGGTCAACATGGAGCGGATCTGTGGGAACCACGGGATCTCCAAGGGCATGATGTACCACTACTACTCCAATAAGGACGAGTTGTTTTTACTGTGCGTCGAACGCACTTTCCAGGAGCTCAGGGCCCATGTGGAACGGGATATGGCCCATCTGTCAGGGGAGGATACGGCAGCCGCAGTCAAAGATTTCTTCATGATCCGGGAGCGCTTTTTCCAGCTTCATCCCCAGCAAAAGCTCGTTTTTGAAAGCGCCATGCTCCGTCCGCCCAAACATCTGGCCGCGCAAATTCAGGCCCTGCGCGCACCGATGCGGCGCTTGAATCAGGAATTTATCGAGGGGCTCATAGACAAAATGCCGCTGCGGCCGGATTTGAAGCCTGAAATGGTGACCCGCTATTTGGAAACCATCGAGTCTCTTTTCCAGAATATGATTGTGAGTTATCAGGGCGGACATCCCGCGCAGGATTTCCATGCCATGCTGGAAACCGCAGGCGAACTGCTGAATATGGTCCTATTTGGGATTCTTCGCCACGCAGATCCGGCATGATCTCCGGTTCGGTGGATAACGTGATCTTTGCCGCGGCACTCCCCTATCTCTTTGGAATGCGGCTGCTGTACCCGGGCTTCAGCAAACTTGTCAGCTCCTTTAATCTGAAGCGGCCGGAGGGACTAGGCCGGGGCCGGTGCACCGCCTTGGTTCTTCTATTGGCAGCGGGCGGATTTTTCCCGGTCTGCGCCCCTCTCCGGGCTGTCCGCACCTCAGCATCCTCAGCGGGAGCCTGCTGATCTTTCAGGATGCGGCCTCGATCCTGTGCGCCTGCTTCTCCGGCCGGTTCTGGCGGCAAAACAGCAATTGATGATACCACAAGGAGGATTTATATGCTGAAATTACTTCGTAACCTACGGCGGCAGGAGTGGGCCATGGCCGCCGTGTGCGCAGTGCTCATCCTGGGGCAGATTAATTTCGATCTGGCGCTGCCCGACTACATGAGCAGCCTGACCGTTCTGATTAAAACGCCGGGGAGCACCCTGTCGGACATCCTGCATACCGGCCTGGAAATGCTGGGCTGCACCCTGGCCAGCGCGGTGCTGTGCGTCATCTGCGGCTATCTGACCGCCAAGGTGGCTGCCGGGTTCAGCTTTTCCATCCGGGAGGCGGTGTTTCATAAGATCGCAGACTTCGGCCAACAGGAGATGATGACCTTCTCCGTCCCCAGCCTCATCAACCGCACCACCAACGACATCACCCAGGTGCAGATGCTGACGGCCATGGGCCTGCAGATCCTAATCAAGTCCCCCGTCATGGCAGTGTGGGCCATCATCAAAATCGTGGGCAAGAGTTGGACCCTCTCCGCTATCACCGCCGGATTTGTGGCCGCCCTGCTGGTGATGATGGCGGTCATCATCGGCGTGGTGGTGCCCCGGTTCCGCCGGGTGCAAAAGCTCACCGACCATATCAACCTGGTGGCCCGGGAGAACTTGAACGGTATCAATGTTGTCCACGCCTACAACGCTGAGGACTACCAGAACGCCAAGTTCTGGAAGGGCAACGAGGAACTGATGCGCACGCAGTTGTTCAACCAGCGGGCCTTTGCCTTCCTGATGCCCGGCGTCACCCTGGCCATGAACGCATTGTCTCTGGTGATCTACTGGGTGGGTGCCTCCATCGTGAACGCCGTCCCTGCCGCGGACACCGCCGCACGGCTGGCCGCCTTCAGCGACATCGTGGTGTTCGGCACCTACGCCACCTACGTCATCATGTCCATTATGATGATGGTCATGATTATCATGATGCTCCCGGCGGCCCAGGTGTCCGCCCAGCGGATCAATGAGGTGTTGGAGACCCGGAACAGCCTGACTCAGGGCGCCCGCATCGATGCCCTGGAAACCGGTACTGTGGAGTTCCGGGACGTCTCCTTCCACTATCCCTCCTCGGACAAGAATGTCCTGGAGCACATCACCTTCCAGGCCAAGCGGGGGGAGACCGTGGCCTTTATCGGCGCCACCGGCAGCGGCAAGACCACTCTGGTCAGCCTGGCCGCCCGGTTCTATGATGCCACGGAGGGCACTGTGCTGGTGGACGGGGTGGACGTTCGGGACTACACCTTCGACGCCCTGTATGACCGCATCGGCTATGTAACTCAGAAGGCCATCCTGTTCTCCGGAGACGTCCGCGGCAACGTGCTGTTCGGCGCCAGCCGGGGCAAGGATTCCGATGCGGACGTTCAAAAGGCTCTGGAGCTGGCCCAGGCCAGCGAGTTTGTGGACAGGATGCCCGGAGGCATCCATGCCCCCATCGCCGAGGGAGGCACCAACGTATCCGGCGGCCAGAAGCAGCGGCTCTCCATCGCCCGGGCCCTGGCGAGGCGCCCGGAGATCCTGGTGTTCGACGACTCCTTCTCCGCCCTGGACTACCGGACGGATACCAGGCTCCGTGCCGGCCTGGACCGGGAGCTGAAGGATACCACTCGACTGATCGTGGCTCAACGGATCGGCACCATCCGGAACGCGGACAAGATCATCGTTCTGGACGAGGGGAGGATGGTGGGGATGGGTACCCACGAGGAACTGATGCAAACCTGCCCGATCTACCAGGAGATCGCCCGGTCCCAGCTCTCCCAGGAAGAGCTGGGGGCTTAAGGAGGAAACCAAGATGCCAAAGATGATGCAGAACAGAATGTGCGCGCCGGGAAAGAGCAGGCGCGGCATCGGCGGTGTGCTCAGAAAACTGTTCACCTATTCCAACAAATTGAAAGCGCCCTCTGTTGCGGCCTTTTGCTTCGCCGTGGCCGGCGCAGTGCTGACCATCATCGGCCCCAGCCTGCTCAGTCGGATCACGGACCTCATCTCCGACGCCCTGGACGGGGAGATCGATCTGGCCGCCATCGGCCGCACCGGCGTAATCCTGCTGGTGATCTACGGCTTCAGTGCCGTCTTTACCTATGTGGAGCACTTCATCATGGCTACGGTCACCCTGGAGCTGTCCCGGGATATGCGGCAGGACCTGTCCCGAAAAATCAACCGGGTGCCCATGAGCTACTTCAGCAAGGTGTCTTATGGTGACATCCTCAGCCGCATCACCAACGACGTAAGTACTCTGCAGCAGGCCCTGGCCAACAGCCTGCCCTCCATGATCAGCGCAGCGGCCCAATTCCTCGGCTGTCTGGTGATGATGTTTGTCACTGAGTGGCGTATGGCGCTGGCAGCCATTGCCGTCACGGCACTGGGCTTCCTCATCATGGCTACGGTGATGCTCCGGTCCCAGAAGTACTTCACCGCCCGGCAGGAGAACCTGAGCACCCTGAACGGCTATATTGAGGAGATGTACTCCGGCCACGACGTGGTGCGCCTCTCCCGGGCCAACGAGCAGGTAAAAGAGACCTTCGGCGGGATGAATGCCGTTCTGTACGACGCAGAGTGGCGCAGCCAGTTCCTCTCCGGCATCATGCAGCCCCTGATGACTATCATCGGCAACCTGGGCTATGTGGCGGTCTGCGTCCTGGGTTCCGCCCTGGCCATGAGCGGAGAGATCTCCTTCGGCGTCATTGTTGCGTTCATCCTCTATGTGCGGCTGTTCACCTCTCCCCTGAGCACCCTGGCCCAGGGCATGACCCAGATGCAGACGGCGGCAGCCGCCGGCGACCACGTCTTCGACTTTCTCCACGAGAAAGAGCTGCCCGATGAGACCGGCAAGCGCCCCGAACTCTCTCCTGTGCAGGGCGAAGTCGAATTTGAACACGTCCGATTCAGCTATCCGAATCATCCGGATAAGATCATCATCAAGGACTTCTCTGCCCATATTCAGCCGGGGCAGAAGGTGGCTATTGTGGGTCCCACCGGAGCGGGCAAGACCACGATGGTCAATCTGCTGATGCGCTTCTTTGAGATCAACAGCGGAAACATCAAAATCGACGGCGTGCCCACCTCTGAAATGACCCGGGAGGGCGTCCACGACCTGTTCAGCATGGTACTCCAGGACACCTGGCTGTTTGAGGGTACTGTCCGGGAAAATCTGGTCTACAACAAGACCGGGGTCACGGACCAGCAGCTGGATGAGGCCTGCCGGGCCTGCGGCATCTATCACTTCATCGAAACCCTGCCCCACGGCTTTGATACCGTGCTGGATGACAGCATTGCCATTTCCTCCGGGCAGAAGCAGCTGCTCACCATCGCCCGGGCCATGATTCAGGGCAATCCCATGCTGATTCTGGACGAGGCCACCTCCTCGGTGGATACCCGCACAGAGCTCATCACCCAGCAGGCCATGGACCGGCTGACGGAGCACCGCACCAGCTTTGTCATCGCCCACCGGCTGTCCACCATCAAAAACGCCGACCTGATTCTGGTGCTGAAGGACGGCGATATCATCGAGCAAGGCACGCACAAGGAACTCCTGGCCAAAGGCGGCTTCTACGCCGACCTGTACAACAGCCAGTTTGAAAAGGCCTCGTGATCCCAGGAAGAGGGGGGGCGGCTGTGATTTGGACAGTATGGAAAATCAGACTCCGCCGTGCTGAAGCGAAAAGAATAGCTCCCGCTTTTCAAGCCATTCGTTTGAAAAGCGGGAGCTGTTTCCCTTTCCGGAGAGCCTGGTTTGCTTTGGAGGCAGGGCTCCTTCCACCCGGGCCCGCCAATGATCGGCATTGCGGCAGGAGCCCCCGTCCATCCCTCCCAGGATTTGTCAAATCCGTTCCAGCTTCGCCCGGAAGGATATCTTTCGGGGCGTCTCCATCTCATCGAACTGTACCACATGAGCACCCTTGTCCATGTCCACATCCAGCACCGTACCGGAGCCGAACAGAATATGCTTCACCCGCTGCCCCACGGAGAATGCCATGTTCCCGTCGGTCTCCGGCAGATAGGTCTGGCTGTGGCCGATATAGTCCCGGGCCGCCCGGATCAAGCCCTCCTCCGGCGGCCGGGTGAAGGCCAGGAGATTGCGGTCGATGTCCAGAAGAAAGCGGGAGGGATACCGGGGGGTGCCGTCGAAGTTCCGTCCGTCTGCCTCGGAGAGGTACAGTCCCTTCTCCGCCCGTGTCAGCGCCACAAACGCCAGCCGCCGCTCCTCCTCCATGGCCTGCTGCGTCCGCACCTTCCGGGAGGGGAAGATCCCCTCATTCATGCCGCAGAGGAACACATAGGGAAATTCCAGGCCCTTGGCGGCGTGAACGGTCATCAGCCTCACCTTGTCTCCCTGCTCCGCCGTGTCGGCATTGGTGAACAGAGCCACATGGGCCAGATAGTGCTCCAGGGTGACCTCCTCCCCGCAGGTGGTCTCATACTCATATACCGACTGCTTCAGCTCCGCCAGATTGTCCAGCCGTTCCTGGCTGCCCTCGGTGCGGAGCATCTTCTCGTAGCCGCTCTCATTGAGGAGGGCCGAAAGCACCTCGGACACCGGTCTCCCCCCATATCCGGCGGCAAAGGACTCTATCAGGCCGACAAACCTTCCGGCGCCTGTTCCTTTGAAAAGTGGGTCCTCCAGATTGTCCTGCAGCGCCTGATACAGGGAGCGGCCTTGCCTTTCTGCGTACTCCTGCAAAAATGCCATCCGCCGCTTCCCAAGATTCCGCTTGGGGACGTTGACGATCCGCCGGAAGGAAAGGTCGTCCTTGTAGGCAATCATCCGCAAGTACGAGAGGGCGTCCTTGATTTCCATGCGGTCAAAGAACTGGACGCCACTGTAAATCGTATAGGGGATCTTCTCTCCCAGCAGGACTTCCTCCACCGCCCGGGTCACATAGTGGGCCCGGTAGAGCACCGTCATGTCCCGGTATGGCGTGCCCGCCTCGTGAAGCTCCTTCATCTCCCCCGCTATCCATTCGGCCTCCGCCTCCTGGGTCTGCGCGAAGTGGCAGATGACCGGACTGCCGGAGGGCAGCGTGGGCTGCAATTCCTTTTTGATACGAGTCCGGTTCTTGTCGATCAGGGAATTCGCGGCAGAGAGAATCTCCGGCGCAGAGCGGTAGTTCTCCATCATTAGAATCGTTTTTGTCCCCGGAAACTTCTTGTCAAAGTCCAGCAGGTACTTCACGTCGGCGCCCCGCCAGGTGTAGATGGTCTGGTCCGGGTCTCCCACGATGAAGAGGTTCTTGTGGTAACCGCACAGAACCTCCATCAGCTCGTACTGAAGCTGGTCGATATCCTGGAACTCGTCGATCATGATGTACTCCAGCCGCTGCTGCCACTTGAGCCGAATGTCAGGATGCTGCTGGAAAATATACAGGGAGAACTTGATCAGGTCGTTATAATCCAGTCCGAAACACTTCTTCTCCTGATACAGATAGCCGTAGAAAATGATGTCTGCCGGGGTGTCCGCCTGGTCATACTTCTCCTTCAGCGTGTCCAGAGGCATGGCGATCATATCCAGATAGTAGTCCGGACGCTTGAACAGCTTCTGCATCTCGACCATGTCCCGGGCTGCGGAGAAGGTCATATCCCGCAGCGTCAATCCCCGCTCCTCGTAGATGATTTGGAGCATAGCGTCGATGTCCGCGTTGTCCAGCACCAGAAAGCTTTTGGGATACTGGACGGCGTAGCTGTCCTCCTGGAGCACGGAGACGCAGAAACCGTGGAAGGTGTTGATATAGCCCGTGTCATTGTCGCCGGTGAGGATGTGGATGCGCTGGCGCATCTCATTTGCGGATTTGTTGGTGAAGGTGACGCAGAGGATATTTCCCGGCAGGATGCCCAGCTCGTTCACCAGAAAGGCAAAACGATGGGAGAGCGCCCTTGTCTTGCCGGAGCCGGCTCCGGCAATGACACGGACAAATCCTTCGGTTTCGGTCACAGCCTGGCGCTGGGCAGCGTTGAGGCCGGAGAGCAAATCGGTCATCGTGGCGTCCTCCCTGTCGAACATCTGTTTCTTCCATTATATCAGAACCCGCAGATGTTCTCAACCTCTTCTGAAAAATCCATCAGATCTCCTATGGCTGAGGGTTGGCATACGAAGAACAGGGAAGAAGGATGCAGACATTCAAATTAACCGCAGGTATAGGGAGTCCTTGTGCCGCAAATCACACTTATTTCAGGCCAAGTTCACAAATCATATCTTCTGCCTTAGAAAATTCTTTTGTGGACCATATTTCAGTGGCATAACAGGGATTTGACCTCTATCATTTCAATGTTTTGTACTTTGCCTGCAGCATAAGTGCTTAATACAAGAAAGTATGAACCCCTTGCAATGCAAGGGGTTCATACTTAAAATAACCCTGCCTGACCCAAAATAACGCCAAGCATTCGCCCAAATCAGGCAGGGTCATTCATTTTGGCGCAGCGGGAGGGATTCGAACCCTCGTGCGATTGCTCGCAAACTGATTTCGAGTCAGCCCCGTTATGACCACTTCGATACCGCTGCATATCTAGTTGTGAGAACGCAAATCAGGATAACTGTGAGCATTTTGTTAGCGTTTTTCCGAAGCGCCGCTCACACCCGCGCCCGGAAGCCCTTGGGAGACATAGCCTTTTGGCTGTTAGCACGTCCCGCCGACGTAGCGATTTCAAGTCAAGCTCGTTGTGACCACTTCGATGCCACTCTGTACAGTTCCGTCCTGCGAGACGGGAAGCGGTTTTATTATGGCATATTTTCGGGAAAGTTTCAAGGAAAACCTTTTAACTTTTCGTTCGTTTCTCTCCGCCCCGCTTTTAACCACCGGGCGGAACTCTGGACGTGCTGCCCGGATAGAATGGGCCTGAGATATTTGACAGGAGGGATCGCCTTGCGTCCAACAGTGTTTCTCTGGGGCCTGCCGGGCCAGTACATCAATTACGAGCGTGCGCTGGAGATAGCAGGTGGACGGCCCCTGGCCTCTCCGGATCTGCGGGATGCGGTGCGGTGTGCCGCCCTGTTGTTGCCCGGCGGCGGCGATATGGAGCCCTGGCGCTACGGCCAGGCAAACACCGCCAGCCGGGGGCTGGAGCCAGAGCGGGACGCGGGAGAGCTGTTCCTGCTGGAGCAGTTCATTATGGAGAAAAAGCCTGTTCTGGGAATTTGCCGGGGACTGCAGGTGCTGAACGTGTTTTTCGGAGGCACACTGATCCAGGACCTGCCCGGCCACAGCCAGGCGGCGGGTCGGGACCGGCTCCACCGGGTACGGACAGCCCCCTCTCCCCTGCAGGACCTTTTCGGAGAGACCTTGGTGGTGAACAGCGCCCATCATCAGGCGGCAGACCGGCTGGGGCAGGGACTGCGGGCGGTCCAATGGGCCATAGACGGCACGGTGGAGGCGGTCATCCACCAGTCCCTGCCGGTGTGGGGTGTCCAGTGGCACCCGGAGCGGCTGGCCGGCCCCTTATCCCTGTCCGGAGCCGCAGATGGAGGGTGCCTTTTCACCGCCTGGCTGGCGCTGGCTGGTGGCACAGGACAATCTTAGAAAAAAATTGCGGGTTTCCGCTTGACAGATGGGCTTGTCCATGGTAATATATCTAAGCTGACGATTTCCACGGAGGGCAGACGCAGGTGTAGCACAATGGTCAGGGCACCAGCCTTCCAAGCTGGGGATGCGAGTTCGATTCTCGTCACCTGCTCCAATCAAATTCGCGCCAGTAGCTCAGCTGGATAGAGCAACTGCCTTCTAAGCAGTAGGCCAGGGGTTCGAGTCCCTTCTGGCGTACCAACTCCTTCCGGGGCGGTCGGTCAGCACGCATCCTGTTTAGGATCTCGATATGTGGTGGGTGTAGCTCAGTTGGTTAGAGCACCGGATTGTGGTTCCGGGTGTCGTGGGTTCGAGTCCCATCTCCCACCCCACAAAAGAGGGGATCGGGGTCACCCCGGTCCCCTGTTTTCCTTTCCATTGGGGCGTCGCCAAGTGGTAAGGCAAGGGACTTTGACTCCCTCATCCGCTGGTTCGAGTCCAGCCGTCCCAGCCAAGACTTTCCAGCCCGCCCGCATTGGACGGCCGAAATAGAATACCATGTGATCCGTTAGCTCAGCAGGCAGAGCAACTGCCTTTTAAGCAGTGGGTCCGGGGTTCGAATCCCCGACGGGTCACCAAAGCAGAAAACCTCGTAGCCGTGACGGTTGCGAGGTTTTTCCTTGTGCCGCAGTGCTTTTAACCGTTTTCAGTTTTCTGAAAAATATCACTGTTCGTTATATGTCTTAACACAAAAGCATAGAAATTTACATACAATTACAGATAAAATTACACATGAAATCCGCCCCCATTTCTGAGGGCGGACTTTGACTTTATAGAGCTCTGATTTTCCGCATTACCCCATTATATACTCTCGGGTTAGCAACTTGTAGCGTGTCCATCAAGTCATCCATAATGCCCCATACCTGCTCCTCGTTTCTCCCTTCAACCTCGCGGAGAAATTCGCTGTCTCCGTATCTCCCGACCTCTACAGGTATTTCAGCCGGAGCCGCAGAATAGGCTTGCTCATAGGTGCGATTTTGCATTTCCGGTTCTTGCTTCTGCATCTGGTTTTTGATGGTGTACAAGGTTGCTAATTTAGCGTATGCGGGATAGCTACTTTCTCCATATTCGAGACGCGCAATCTCAATGTCGATCTCTTTGGGGTCTAGCATAGGGGGCACCCCCTATCAATCCCGACCCAGTTCGGACATAAAGCGGCGAATGGCGTCGCGCTCCCTCTCAGTAGTAGCGTTATCCATCATCTCCTGAGCCTGCTCCATCATAGCCTCTTTGGAGTCGTGGCGGCTGTATCCACCCATGCGCCCATCCCGGCTATAACGTCCCATGGAATCCCGCTTCCGGCCACGGTAGCTGGAGCCGCGGGCATAAGTGCCGCGCATATCGGCCTCCCAGTTCCCGGCCCGGCTGTACCCATCGCCCTCTTCCAGCATCACGATCTTGTCGATGTTCTTAACGGTATCGGTGAGCTTGTGAACCAGTTCCAAATCCCCGGCTCCCATCTCAGGCTTGCGGGCGATCTCCTCCAACTCTTCGCAGAGCTTTTCTTTCAGTTCATGCATATACATTCTTGACTCTCCTTTCAAGCCACACGCTCAACAATAAAATTACTGTTGGCAACGAGGATGGGCTGCGTACTGGTGTTCTTTGCGGCGACGGTGACACAGCAGCCACGGGGGACATCCACCACAGCGGAAACATAAATATTGAAGAAATCCTCTGCGGCAGCCGGGGTGACGGTAGCGGTGGAAGCGTTCAGCGCCTCACCATTGATGGAGATCGCTGCCGTGATGGCCTCCACGGTCCCACCGGTGGGGATAGCAATATTCGCTCCAAAGGAGACTTTGAATTTTGCCCGGCACTGGTTCGTGAGCCCGCGAAGAGTCACCAGCCCAGCGCCTTCTCGATGCACAATGCAGGGCTTGCCTGTGTTGGCCTCCTCGGTAAAAGGCACGTTCTGACCAGCGGCAACGGTTACGATTGCGCTGTTGCTGTATTCAGCCATAAACTTCATTCCTTTCAAAAAAGTCGGCGGAGGCTATTGCCCCCGCCGCATGGTTCAAAATCGGCACGGGGCCGAACATGTAAGCCTTTCTTACAAGTTGATGTATTGGGTTTTAGCAGCCGCAGCCGCAGGGATTGCACCCACATCCGGCATAAGGATTGGGCACCTGATAGGCCGGGACAGGCATGGGATTGATTCGGCGAATCAGTTCAGCGGTCTGGGCCTCCTGATTGGCGCTGAAGAAAGCGTTCTGCGCCGCCTGAGAAGCCTGGAACTTCAGGCTCTGGTTTTCAGCCGTCAGAGTAGCGATCTTGTCCTGGGTCAGGAAGTCCAGGATCGCGCGGCTGTTGGCATTGGCGTTGTCGATGATGTCGCGGGTGCTGGACTGGATGGTGTTGCGGGTATCGCAAGCCTGAGTAGCCATGTCATAGCGGACACCGTCAATGCTCCGCTGAGTATCGCAGCAGCACTGCGCCAGCTGGGCGCCGAGGGCGTTAAAGCCCGCCTGCGTCTGATAGCCCAGGTTGCACACAGCGGTATCCACGCCATGGAAGCCGTTGCTCACGGCATCCCGGATGGAGGTCTGGCCGTTCTGGAGGCCGTTCAGGGCGAAGCCCTCGTTGATGTCGGCCCTGGTGGCCCAGCCCTGACCAGAGGGAGAACCCAGGCCATTGCCGGAGTTACCACCCCAGCCGCCGCCATAGCCGCCCCAGCCGAACATACCGAAGATCAGGAACAGGATAATCCAGGAGGCCCAATCGCCGCCCCAACCGCCGAAACCGCCGTTTCCGCCCTGATAGGCAGGAGTCACGGGCATGGTCATCACAGCGCCGTCAGAAGAAAGACTCATTGTGTTATCTCCTTTGTAGATTTATTTTCAAAACCCGGCCGGGATTTTGAGACTAGATTAAAACCAAATTGAAACTAAGTCACAAAAGATTGCAACTATAGTTGGCATATTTCTCTTGCGATTTGAAGAAGGGAAAGCGTTTTCTTAACTTTTTTATTTAGATTCTGAACTCTAAACTTACTTTATAGCTTTAGAGAGTAGTTTAGACTTACTTCCCAAACATCCCCCGCATCCCCTCAAACATGCCCTGCATCTGCTGGGCCTGCTTTTGGACTTGGTTGAGCTGATCTTGAGAAATGCGGCCAGAGGATACCATTTCTTGTATCATGGCGTTAGGGTCCTTCCCCTTCATCTGGTTCATGAACTGCTGAAACTGCTGCATCATGTTGGGCTGTCTGTTGCCGCCCATCGCCTGGAAAAAGGGATTCATTCCGTATCCTCCTTATCTTTTGCCGCCAGCGCATCCAGGCGGGCCTCCAGGGCCTCCAGACGAGACAGGGGCGCATACTCTACCGCCGGAGCCTGTGGGGCCTGTACGAGCCTCTGATTGCGCTCTACGAGGTCATATATCTTCATGCTGGGCTTGCCGCTTGCGTCCGCCTGTTTGAGATAGACCACTGGAGAGTTGCTGTCCCATAACGTAACGGCGGAGTTTGGAGCGACTAGATAATTAGCCGCCTCCATCTCGCTCTGCACCCACACAATAGACGGAGATGCCGGGGCTTGCTGCGGCTGCTGCATGGGCTGATAGGACTGCCGCAGCTGCGTCAGCTGGTCCGCCATGGGCGGCTGATAATACGGCTGATAGCCGGGCATATATTGATACGGCATATTCAATCCTCCATCCAGTAATACAGCACGGTCTTTCCGCCGCTGTTCCAAGTGTCTACGATGCGCCCGTCAAAGACGCAGACGATGTGAGTGTCCAAGGCCAGCAGATAGACGCCATAGGGATGCTCATGAGCGAACTCCTGTACAGTCATATCCTCGTACTCCGGCAGATAGCGCCGCCAGCCTTTACGGCGGAGATATTTGCCCCAAACCGGATTGCCTGACGGCATATCTGCGGCAAGGTAACCCTCCCAGCACAAGCCCCAATAGGTGGTGTCCCAATCCTGATCCAGGGCAACGGAAATTGCTCTGACGGTGCAATCGCCCACGTTCTTTCCGTCTCTATTGGCGTTGTAATATTCAAACGTACTGTTTCCTGTCATCATAAAAAAGCTCGTTCTGCCGGATAAACCCTTCAAGGCCGGAGAAGTCTCCCTCCGCCGCATACTTCTCGCAGGTGTCTCTTGCTGCGGACTCCGTAAAGCCGCAGGCCACCAGACGGGCAATCAATTCAGAACCGTTCAAAATCAAAATCAACACGTCCTATTACAATAATTATTGGTTGGAAGTCCAGCATCCGGCTGGGCTTCTTTCCGTCTCATGCCTAAGCTACAATAAGGGGAGCAACTGGCTGACCAACACGTCCTTGGGCTTAGATGTCCGTTGATAAGACTGTCAGCCATCCTCTTATTGCAGCGTTCGATTTGAGCAGGTTGAGCCATAGAGTTCGCGTCACCCAATAGATTGAATCGGCAATGAGAAAAAGATGGATTCCGGTTGCAAATTCGTATGGGAGGCAGATACATGAACTCTGTTGGTATCGACATCTCCAAAGGCAGGAGCACGATTGCCGTCATGCGTCCCTTTGGAGAGATTGTCATCTCACCCTTTGAAGTGCGTCACACCGACAGTGAACTGAGCGAGCTGGCAAGGCGGCTCAAAAGCCTAAACGGTGAGACTCGTGTGGTCATGGAGGCCACAGGGAACTACCATGCGCCGGTGGCAAAGCTGCTTCACGATGCAGGGTTATATGTTTCCGTTGTCAACGCAAAACTGGTGCATGGCTACGGGAACAACGATCTGAGGCGTGTCAAGACCGACCGAAAGGATGCCGTAAAGCTGGCGAACTATGGTCTTGACCGCTGGCTTACCTTGCCGAGATATGTCCCGGAGGAAAATACCCGGCTATTGCTGAAGAACTGCTATCGCCAGTACCGACAGTATTCCAAGGTGCAGACTGTGTTGAAGAACAATCTGATTTCCTTGCTGGATATGACCTTCCCAAATGCAAATCGCCTGTTTGTTAGTCCTGCCCGTGCAGATGGAAGTGAGAAGTGGGTGGATTTTGTAGCGGAGTTTTGGCATTGTGAATGCGTCTCTGAACGCTCCCTAAAGTCATTTGTGAACAAGTACTGGCGATGGTGCCGAAAGCATGGGTACAACTTCAGTGAAGAAAAAGCACACGCCATTTACGATGAAGCCAGCGGACACATTGGTGTCATGCCGAAATCTGAAACCACAAAGCTACTTGTGGAGCAGGCTGTATCTCAGCTTAGCGCTACTTCCGCTGCGCTTGCTGCGCTCAAACAGGAGATGCAATCCCTGTCCTCTCAGCTGCCGGAATATCCTGTTGTCATGGGCATGTTTGGGGTTGGCCCAATTCTTGGGCCACAGCTCATAGCCGAAATTGGGGATGTTCGCCGCTTTTACTCCAAGAAAGCTCTCGTTGCTTATGCCGGTATTGATGCCCCACCGAATGACTCTGGTGATGTGATCGGTAGGCACAAGAGCATGAGCAAGGTAGGTGCATCATCGCTACGCCGGACACTATTCCTTATCATGAGCGCCTATTTGCAAAACTCGCCGCCGAATGAACCTGTCTACCAGTTCATGGACAGAAAGCGGTCTGAGGGAAAACCTTACCGCGTCTACATGATGGCATCCGCGAATAAGTTCCTGCGGATCTATTACGCCACAGTGAAAGCCTATCTGGAAACATTAGAGCAGTTCTGACCTCATTGTGTTGCATAGCATTGGCTGGCCGCCGTTTCATTTTGAGATGCAAAGCGGCTTGAATAGGTGCACCGATTTTCAGCTACTTACAATGTTTGCTTTTTCTTCTTGACAAAACTTAGCAGGTCTTATATAAAAAATCAGGAGGCCGCAAGGAGGGCGGCGACGTGTACCAGCCCTTGTCCCTTACGTCCTCCTGATGATATTTTCGCAAAAAAAGACCCCGCCTGGGTGGTGCCCAAGCGGGGTTTAGGTGAAGTTATGTGAAATGTAGTTTTTGAGCTGTGCTTTCAACTTTGTGAAGAATCCGTTTGACTCGGTGAGAGATGGTAGACCGCTCCCAGCCGAACTCCGCTGCAATATCGATTTGCGGGACTTGGTCGATCAGGTAGCGCCGGGCAATGTCCGTATCGTCGTTCCCAAGATTAGCTTCCCGGATGGCCGTCTCCATTTGGGAGCGCATAAGGCCATCCAGGCTATCCGGTAATCTGACACGGGCAGTTGCCACAGTTTCACGTCCTTTCTGTCATTTCATCCGCTCCGCAGTCTTTTCCTATTTCGCCCTCTTCACCATCACCGCTGCCTGGGCACGGGTGCAGAAGGCGTTGGGGCTGCTTCCGTCCGTAATCCCCAGAGCCTTTGCCTCCTCCAGTTCCAACGCCAGGGTGCTTCCGAGAGGGCACTTTCCCAGGGCCGCCTGCATCCGCTCCGCCAGCCGCAGAAGCTGCTCCTCTGTCAATTGCTCAATGTCCATAGGCTCCTCCAATCTCTCTTTGAACTCCGCCCACTTCCCGGCATCGACGAGATAGCTCGGGCAATGCTTCCCGGTCACATCAAAGTGACGATACACGTTCTCAATGGGGATGCCGTACTTTTCCATCAGTGCCCGGCCCAGGGCGGCAGCGTTGGCAAGGGTTGCTTCGCTGGCCTGATAAACACCGTTCCAGATGGTGTCGCACATCTCAATGCTGATGGAGTTGGTGTTGGTAATGACGCCGTACATGGTGCCGCCACCAGTTTTGCTAGCATTGGCGTACTTACTACCACCAACAGCATAAGCAATCCTGTTTTCTGGAACAGAAAGATAAACAAAAGCATCATCAACAAAATAATGAGCAGAAGCTTTTACAATGTTATTTTTGAAATAATTTGCATTGTTAGCAGCTTTGTCCCCGTCATTCCCCGTGTAGTGGTACACCAGATACCGGATTTGGCTGGCGTTCCGGGAACCGCCATAGTTCCCGGGGTTCGCCAGCTGTTCCTTCAGCGTGTAGCTCATTTACTGTCACTTCCCAGCTGCTTGATTACCTGGTTGGCTCCGGTAGCAGCCAGGCCGCTCACAATGCCCACAGCCGCCGCAGTGATGTAGTCCGTGGCCGGGAAGTCCGGCATAAGGAACATACCTACCACACCCAGCACAGCACCGCAGACACCGCAAATGATAGGGATGAACTTGCTGTCCAGAGAGGACGCTTTCACGCCCTGCCCAATCAGCAGGCAGATGACGGTGATAGCCGCCACTCCGGTGATGCCAAGAGAGGAAATGTCCATATCAGACCTCCCGATTACACTCGGATGGCCTTGACGGCATAACCGTCTGCATCATAGGTCACATCAAACTTTCCGCGCTTGGTATTCTGGCGAACCACTTGTCCGGCAAGCGCCTGATTTCGGCCCATGTCTACTTTGTCCGGAAGAGGCTCCTTTTCCTCGCCGGGAAGGAATCCCTCCGTCATCTCTGCCTCGGTCCATCCGCCATCGGGGTTCTTTTCGGGGTTCAGGGAGAATCCGGCGCCAGCCTCAACCAGCAGCTTGTTGGCATCCTCCGCAGTAATCTTGCCGCTCTTGAAGTCATTGATGATGTTATTGATGGTCTTGTTCATGATTGGTAGCTCCTTTCAAATATCCGGCTTGACCGCCGGTTTCTAATGATGTAAGATGTTATTGCCCGTTGTGCAGACGTGTGCTGTTTTGATAGCGCTCCCTCCGCGTTAAGTCGCAATGGACGGAGACAACGAATACTACGGGCTTGCGGCGCTCCTTCGGGGGCGTCGCTTTCTTATAATCCGATACGAGCCAGGACAAAGGCAATCACAGCCGCCAGCACCGCCCACACGGACTTGTCCACGATGGCCTCCCAGCGGCGCCCTGGTTTTGCCGCCTGTTCCTCCTGCTTTGCCAGAAGCTTTTCGATGTTTTTATCCATGTTGGAAAGCTGCTCGTCCAGCTTGGCGTCTCGGGCAATCTGTTCCCGCTGCCAGTCATAGAACGAATTATGGAACTTCTTGGAGTCCTGCTGCCAGTCCTCCAGAGCCTTGATACGCCCCTCCAGACGGGCTGCTGCTTCCAGGCCAAAGCAGTCATGCCGGGGGTCTCTAACGCACTTCTCGTCAGCCATTGGACACCTCCCCCAAATCCTCCCACTTCACGCCCACGCTTCCAGGTTCCCACACATTGAAGTCCTGCCCGGAGCGCCAGACGTGGCCCTCATAGGTGCAGCAATCCCCGGTCATATACGGCGAAGTGGAGACGGCGATAAACGGCAGGGCCTTGGCCGGGTCTGTGGACCATACAAAGCCCCACTGGGCCTCCAGCTCCTCCGGCTCCTGGGTGTTGTAGATGGTGCTGTCATAGGGTTGGAGGAGACGCACCACACGTCCCGCCGTGGACCGGCAGACAAAGCCCGCTTTGCGTTCCAGCATGTTCATGGCCTCACAGGCCGCCGTAAAGCTGGGGATGTAGTCCTCGGAGGCATACAGCTCCGTCCCCGTCATGTCCGGGGCTTGGGCCTGGAGGGTCTGTGCCCTCGCAAGCCCGGTATCCCGCATGGTGGTAAGTACAAACTGCTTGTCTGTCATACTTCGTTCACGCCCTCTCTGATTGCTTTCGCAAGTTCTGCATAGGTCACATACTCCGGGGCCGGTGCCGGCTCCGGCTGTCCATCGTCCTCTACGGTAATCTGCCCTTGATAGGCTTCAGCCTGGGCGATGGCGTAATTCGCCTCCGTGTAGGGCATCGTAACACCGGAGAGCACCGTCTCGATGTCAGGCTCCTCGGGGGTGCCGTGGTTGATCTCTGTCGCCAGCTGGTATTTGATGATCTTCATAGTGCCCTCCTTAATCCGTGGTTTTGGTGTACTTCATGACAACAATAGCACTAGACGTTTGGAAAGCTACATGAGAGCCAATATAGATGACATTGCCGGCACGGTAAATTTCGGTAACCCTGCTATCTCCAATCAAATTTACGCCAATCGACGGAGCACTGTTTGGGGAAGAATTTCCAAAGAGTTCAAAACATATTCCCATATCTTCTACGCCGTGCTCCACAGATTTATTAGCATTGTTAGGCAATGCCCCAAAGTTTATCGCTTTGACATACACAGGCTTGCCGTTGTACCGCTCCACGGTGCGGTACTCGACTCCGACAGACAGTAACGGGTTCAGGTATTCCCAAGGGCCCCAGTTGCCATCATTGCAGAACCGCATAGCAATTTCGGAAGTAAGGGCCGCAAATGCGATTTGCGTGTAATATTGCAGGCTTGTATACGGCATGACCAGAACTTTTCCGCTCTTAAAGCTGGGAATATTCTGCACTGCTGACGAGAACGCATAGAATCCGCCTGATATGGCGTTGTTCAGATCGTTCCCAGGGATGGTAGCAGCGTTGCTCCCTAGTCCGTATTTTGTGGGGTTTATATTTTCTAACCCACGCACGCACTCCAACAGTGTCAGCGGGAAAATGTTCTTCCCATTCTGCTGCAGCTGCGCCGTGCTGCCCGCATTCGCAAACGTCGGTGCCGTCTTGGTGTACGTCCACTCTCGTGTCACGCTCACCACGCCGCTGCCGGGATTGGTGGAAGCCGTAATTTTGATGGTGCCCGTTCCCGTGGGCAGGTCCACCACCGAAATCTTGTTTTCGGCTCCGTTGGTGGCCGTGTATGTCCGAGTGTTGACGCCGTTGATGGTCTCTGTAACTGTTAAAACGCTGGTCCCACTGGAGGACACCGAATACTGCACATCATTTGTGAGAGTGCCCAAACTGCCGTCAGACCCAGAAATCACCAGGGCAGAAAGAGGGACTACGGAAACAGATGTGCTCGTTGTATAATCGCCATATTTCCCGTTTGCGAAAGACTTGACGCGGTACTGAACGCTTGTCCAGGTGCCCACCGCTTCCTCAAAGCTCGTGTTTGCTCCGGAATACACTTGCACCCAGCCGGCGTCCGTGTTCGCTTTGCGCTCCAGGATGTAGCTGCTTGCTCCATCTACGGCAGACCAGCTCACCGTGATCTGCCGTCCCTGCATGACCTGAATCGGCACATTCAAGGCGGTGGGGGACGCCGGAACGCCAACCGTTCCATCATCCGAAACTAGGATGGTAGGGTCCATAATCATGGCAGGTAGGGCGCCATAAGAGGGGTTTACCGAGGTGCTGCCCAAGCTGCCATCGGGCAAGATGTAAAACTTTCCGTCTGTGCTCGTAGAAACTGGAGAGCGAAGCCACCAAGCAGCCGCGGCTCCATTCAGTTTAGCAATCCGCTTGCTATTGGCTTCCGCGTCAAGTCCACTCTTGAAGTAATCCAGCTTCGCGCCGTCTGCGGGCATAATTCCGCTTGGGTCAGATAGGCCGACCTCATATCCCCCAAGAGGGAACAGTTTGCACTCCAAACCATTTTCTCCACTTTTGATGTTCCAGAAAGGTTCTCCATTTCCTGGATGGTATGGGATTTTCACTGTCTTGATGGCAGACTGGATGTGGCTTTCATACCTTCCCAGATACCCAGCCATCGTAGACATAATTGTGGAGCCTACAAGTGTATTTGCATTGGTGCTGTTCCACTGGACGTTCTCCACAATATCCTGCCGCAGCAACCACGCACCGTCACAGGCACTACCATACAGCCTTACATCCGGGTTCCCGATATGCACCACGATGTAGTTTGCCGGGCTCCCGTTCTCGTCGATCTTGACGATGCTCCCCACCGCCACGCTGCCAAGTGTCTGCGCCATCAGTTACCACCTCCGTTGTAGGTTACTTGGATTTGAGCTGCCGTAAAGGTGGTGCCAATCAGATATAGGGCGTCGTTAACGGTGCGGTTTGCCGCGTTCCCAAAAAATACTGCCTCCGTCTCCGGCTTAAACAGTGTAGCCGTGCTGAGGGGCGTTCCAACCTGCGACGGCTCGTCTGCCCTTACAAGGTCGTATGTGTTCTCTTGACCGGAGACAGGAGTAAGTTTAACCCGCCCCGGATAAGTAGGGATTCTGTCTTGCATGTTGCCTCCTTACCATTCGCCAGCGTAAACGTCACCAGCGAACAACCACAAAAGATTGTTGCTGACCCATACCAACAAATCATTGATATCGGTTAATATCCGCTCGATGTCATTTGCCTGCTCATAGGTGAGATGTTGCATGGTTTCAGGGGTTTCCGGCGGAGTCTGCCAATCGGAGGGATAAACAGGAATATTGGACATCATGGAGCGGATTGCCGCCACGTTGGAAAGATAGTCCTCTAAATCCTGGCTAGTCGGAATATCCTTGATGGCCCAGTCAGTTTTAGGAGTAATCATCATCGGAAATCCAAACCCGCCGAACAAATCAGCGATATATTCAATCGCTTCTCCAACTCTGTTCAGGTCCGCTGCGTTGTAAGCTCCTTTCACCCCGGCAAACCATTCCGTTTTTTCGCCGGCTGTCATCCCGCCCCATCCTTTGTCATGTAAGGTGCGCCAGCGGGTCACGTCGGATTGTGTGCGGTTTGTTATCAACGTGTCGATAATACTCATACTAGCCTCCAAGGGATGCCACAGTCGCCACAACGGTATTTGACAGCTTGACTTCCATGCGGCGGAGATTCCCGGCATTAGTGGTCCCCCATGCGGTTGGAAGCGTCACGCAATCGCCTAATAGCTCTCCTGTCCAAACGATCTTCGCATTGGTGGTAATCCGTTTTGCATAGTAGTCATAGACCCTCTGTGCCGTTGCTTGCCCGATATCCGGCGAAACGAGCGTGGCATCTGCGACCTCAATAACATTTTGCTTATCGGTGGCAATTACATCCGGGTTAGTAATGGTGTAAACTGTTTTTGAATCGTCGTATTTGACGCCGTTGATCTCCACGCCTCCATTTTCGGCCTGAGTATATACATGGGCGGTCACTCTAACCTCTGTCACAAGTGCGCTGGTATCCACGGTGACTCCGGTAAACGTGTAATCCTCTGTGATGGCTTCAGGAGTCCCCGGCAAATTAAATACTCGGATGCCGTCCCGCCCATCAGTTGACGCGCACACGCCCCACGCAAATAGCACCTGCTGTATAGCCGTCCGGATAGTCCCGGATGTAATAACTCCTGTCAAAGCCGTGTCCTCTACGTCCGAGTCATACTCGATGGAAAACTGTCCATTCACGATCTCTTCCAATAGAGATTTCGCAGATTTCGCATTGTACACGCCGCCAGGGAATGGGCTGTCATCCAGCACTCCAAAAGCGTCCTGACAGTCGATTGTGTACAGGTTCTGCGCCTGTCTGGTGTGGCTGTCGATGTAGTACACGCCGATCAGTTTATCGTTGTTTCTGACCTCTACGGGCTGTTTGAGCTGGAACATAAAGTCCACGTCTTCCCGGCTGTCTAACGTCCAGTTCATTGTAGAGATGGGCATTCCCATGGAAATCAAACTCATCTCGTTTACGATGGAAGCGGACCGTAACTCAGACATTCCGAAATAGCGGTAGACGCCGAAAATAATATGTTCCAGCTTTGCCCTGCGATTGGGCAAATTTGTGCTGTTCAGGGTAATGACCACTTTGTCATAGCTCTGCACTTTCTGACCACAGAAATACATTGCCGTGTTGGGCGTGAAGTCCACGTCCGCCTTGAGAGCCTCCCCCTGATACCACTTGATATTGATAGACGGGCAATAGTCACCGGATGCCGTGTCAAACGCCAACGTAATGCCGACGGAGGAATACTGCTGATCCATTTCAAGCGTGATGACTGGTTTGTTTGTAAAATCACAGTCATCTCCGCTCGTTTCCATAGACCAAAACGCAACCTCCTGTGTATCTACGGTGACATATTCCCCAGTCAAGCCCCAGTGGTTCGGCTCACAAGTGATCGTCGGCTCCGGCGTAATACCGAACGGGAGTTTAGACGGAGAAGAAAACGACATGGCCTCCGTAGCGGAGACAGAAGCGTCCTCGTCCGCTCCCGGCGCTATGTCCTTGTAAAGTACAGTAGTAACACTCACGGAGTCACCTGCGCTTCCATGGGGACAAAACTAACTTCGATTTCGCCCCAATAGTTGATGCCGTTTTCCACCTTCTCCATATCCTGCGAGGCGCTGGTGTAATAGGCTTCATACGAAATCGTGGTTTGTCCATCAGCAGCTTCCAACTGTACAGAGTCATCCACAGAATGTTCCACCAAGTAGTCCCAGAACTCGTCAAGGCCCTGGTAGTTGTCACCCCGGCGAAACACTGTCAGCTGATGGCCGATATACGTTCCGATGATGTCCCGCACCATCCGGCCAGTCATTACACGACCTGCGTTCTCTCCGTCCAAAACGTTGAAATTTCGGTTGTATGCGGAGATGGCAACATCCGCGTCAAACTCTTTTCCATTCAGTTTGATGTAGCTCATGTCACACCCCCGCCAGATTTACCCCTATGCGCCGTGTCTCGGCTTTATTGAGTTCATAGACCACTTTGCCAAGCTGCTCACGGTCAAGCTGCAGGATCACTGTCTGCTGACTGCCATACCCTCGCCGGTTCAAAACATTTTCCACTGCTTTTTCAATCGTGGATAGCGGCGCCTCAATGTTCGTCCCTTGTTTCTGATCGCCCAGCACTGCCAGAAACTCCCGATTAGGCGGAATAACCGCTCCTTGCGCAAGATACGGGATATTCGGGATTGTAAAGGGGCGGATTTCTTGCCCGCCAAACGTTCCCAGGAAAGGAATCGTGACTTTCGGAATCCTAATAACCAGATGTTCGTTGATCCAGTCAATAAACTTGTTCACAAGGGAAATACCAAGATTAAGTGCGTCCTTGATTGTCTGCACAAATCCGTCCCAAACCTTTGAAAAGGCGCTTGAAATTCCGTTCCACGCGTATTCCCAATCTCTTGTGAATACACCTGCTAAAAATTCAATTACACCGCCCAAAAGAGTAAGTAACCCGCTAACAATATCAGAAACAATTCCTAAAAAGGAAAAGAATGCGTCTGATCCTTTATTTAAATACTTTACAATTACTTCTCCAAAAAGGTTTGTAATCCAATCTATAGCGGGCAAAATAAGTTCATTATAAATTTTCAATCCCGCATTTATAACTTGCCCTACAAAGTTTAGGAAGTTGTCGAGTAACGGCTTCAAATGCAAAGTCCAAAGCTCTGTAAAGGTATTGCCCAGAGTAGTCAAAACCGGCTTCAAGATCGTGTTCCAGATATTCACAAAAACAGACGTTGTGTCACTAATTGCGGCCTTGATCTGGCCGAAAATGGGTGCGCCCCATGTATTCCAGAATTTGATAATGCTGTCCCACACATCGTTCCAAATATCTTGAATGATCTGCATGGCCGGGGCAATCGCATCTTGCCAAATCATGTCAAACACGGCCTTGACATTTTCAAAAAGCACATCTCCAACACTCAAAACCTGCGTTGCAATGTTAGTAAGCAGAGGGAGAATATCAACTGCCCACTTTGTCAGCGTGGGGAAAATTACGATGTTCCAAATGTCGGAAAGCACCATTGCCGCAGAGTCCAGAAGCCCTCCGACAACATTCCCAGCCGTAAGAATAAACTGGTTCAAGAAGTCCATAAACTCATTGTTGAACCAATCATATAGAGGCGGCCCAAGAGACTTGATGTCATTCCACATATCGAGGAAAACGTCAGTCAGCTTTCCTACTCCCTCAGAAATATAGGCGAACGTTTTTTTGAAAGAGTCTTCCAGAGGGCTAAATGCATCTTTAAGGCGGTCAATCAGCTTTAAGATTTTGCTCTCCGCGGCACTCTCCACGATGTCATTAGAGGTAATAGTCTCAATTTTGGAAAGGCCGCCGCCAGCTGTTCCTCCCGCTCCGCCACCTGAGCCGCTTGCAGAATTTCCAGTCAGCTTGTTGATTTCATCAAACGAAGCGATACTCTTTTTCTGCTCCTTGTTAGTCTCTTTTGTGGCATCGGTCAAAGCGTTCTGATTGTCAACAGCCTCATCAATACCGGAGGAAACAGCGCCCACATTATCTTGCGTCTGCGTGATTTCCGTATTGGCACCGCCAAAGATAGCCGTGATGGCTGCATTAAAAGCGTTCGCCATGTCGATTAGCGCGGACACAATCCGGTTCAGAGTCTGCACCACTGGCAAAAGCACTTGAATCAGAGCCTGCCCGACAATGGACATGAACTGCTCCCACTGCATGGAAAGGATTCTGGTCTGATTCGCCCAGCTGTCTTGCGTCCGAATAAAGTCACCGGAGGCCAAAGACAGCTGATCCAAAACGAAGTTATAGCGCAGAGTCACCAGCTCCGCCTGAGACATAGCAGAAATACTTTTGGTGATGCCCTGAGACAGCGCAAACGCTTCTAGGTTGGCTTGGGTCATAACGATGCCCAGGTCTTTTAATGTCTCCGTTTCACCCGTAAAGACGGATTTCAGCTTAATGTCCGCCAGCTCCTGAGAGATGTTATAGAAAGATTCCACATCACCTGTAAGGCCGGTGAGTGTCAAGGACATCTCTGCCGCCTCTGCTTGCGACAAGCCCATATTCCTTGCCATTGCCATATATGTAGAGGCGGTACGCTTGGCCGCAAGCTCGCTCATGCCGAAGTTGGTGATGGCGTTTTGGGCAAACTCGTCAACGGCGCTGGACATATCGCCAAAGGCCACGTCGACAACATTCTGGACTTCCGCAACATCGCTTCCAAGCTGGATAGCCTGTTTGGAAAAGTCGATAATTTTATCAACAGCAAAGGCCGTTGCAGCCAACTTTGCCAGCTTTGTCAACGCACTTGTCGCCTGTTGTGTGTTTGCCCGAACATCAATGATAATAGAGCCATCTGCTGCCGCCATGTTCTCACCTCCCTAGCAGTTTTTTCAGAAGTTCGTCCTCTTCTTCCGTGTAATGCCGCTTTAGATCAACTTTTGAGCGGTTCTGGTTGTAAAATTCCTTTTCCCACTTTTCGAGCTTTTTGTGTTTCCGGAGCTTGTCACGGATGGAAACAACGGTGAAAAGCTGCCCTTCCCCAATGCCCATAAAGTAAGAAACAAAGGTCCACCAATGACAGAAAGAGTCCGATCTAACATCATGCCCAGCCACCTTGATGATGTCGGCGGAGATCATTTGGTAGTCCTGCTCCCAGTCGATCAGTTTTGGCCGTTTTTTATCCTCCTGTTCTTCTCCGCAGGCGATAAACCAAAGCAGCTTTTCAATCGCTTCTTGATAATCACTTTCCGGCATTTCTTCAAATTGGTGATAAAACAGGGCCAAGCACACATAGACCTTAACAAACTCGTTTTCGCCGCCGTTAAGTCTGGAAATGATGTTCAGGATATCCCGGTAATCGGCGTTGATTGCATATTCTTTTCCACCAACTTCAAGATTGACCGGGAGTGTCCATCTCATTTATTTCTTGCCTCCTGCACGGCTTTCTGAGCCTCCATCTTTGCATAGGTCTTCACGCCATCTTCAACGATGGGGAACATAGCATCCAAGAAATTTGTAATGACCAACTCCCCGTTACTGGCAACAGCCATTACATTCGCACCGCTCAGGATGCTGTCAAAGTCATTTTCCCCACCGAACACATGGGAGAGAGACTTTTTTACGCGGGCGTCATACTCGGCCAGCAGGTCAATGGCATCCTCTCCGGTCTCCGCGGATTTTGAACGTTCGTTATAATCCTTTTGGATTTGCTCGATTTCCACACGCAGGTCCTTGAACCGCTTGTACAGATTTGGGTCAGATGGGTTAAACCGCAAAACGCCGCTTTCATTGATCTGATAGGTTTTAATGCCCGTATCAAATGTGATCTTCTGCATAATTCCTCCAAAAAGGGGGCACAGCACTATTCCTTTGTACTGTGCCCTTTCTTGTCTTTAGGCCGCTCCGTCTGCTCTAAAGGTTACAGTTCCTGCGCTATTGGTGACGGTCCCAAGCGTTCTGGTGCCGCCGTATGTAATGTCGCAAGAAATTTCCAGGTTTCCGCCGCCAGCGCCACCAATTCGCGTTACAGACACGGATGCGCCACTGTACCGCTCCGCAAAATTGGACTCGCCAGATGTTGCGTAGTAGTGGCCGATCAGCATATCTTGATTTGCCAGAGCCTGTGCGTCCTGGTCCTTGATTGCCAAATTCCACAGTTTCACCGCCGCTACGTCCCCGGCATCCAGAGGGATAGGGTCGAAGCTCTGTGTGATGACGGGCTTTGTGAGTGTGGTCCAGGTGTTCCCAAAAATGTCCTTGATAGACTCCTCGGACCAGTCCATTTCCTCATCGGACTCCTCAACGCGCTTTCCAATGGCGGACCATACAGGTTCCTCCGGTGTTCCAGTATTCAGATATGCAATCAGCAGTTCACGGGCAATCGTGCGCCCTTCTGTGGTGTTAAACTCCAAATCTGCCAAAGTGTTCACTCCTTTCAGACATTGACCTCATAGGCCAGTCTCATTAAAATTTGATAGTCCTCATAGCCGTCTCCATAAGCCGCGAACTTAGAGGATTGTGTGGTCGGCTCAACCCTCAGAGCGTTAATGCCATTTCCTAAATTGGGGTGTTGAGTTCTTGCCCAGTCTCCGAAATGGTTCAGCATTTCGTCTGCTTGGAGCCGTTTGTCGTTACTAGTCCCCGGTTTAATTCGGTAGATAATTTTGAATTGATACTCTGCTTGATACCCGCCGATAATGTATTGCTGGGTGATGTACGTCCCTTGGATAGTAGACAGGGCCATGGCCGCATCATCTCCAGCGGCATCGTCGATATCCAGGAATTCATACTTGATAACTGTCACAGGCTTGTCCGGAAAAGTATTGGCCCACACCAGCATAGAGCGAGAAATGCGGTCAACTTCCTCCGAAGATGCCAAAATCCTCTGCTTTTTATCCTCGAAGATAGCGCTTCACCGCCTTTCCAAAAACTCGCTCCCACTTGTCCTTGTTTTCCGCCTTGCTTGCCTCAAACCAGTGCGATTGCGCCTGTGAGTGCATTGCCTTGTTGAAAACCAAGTCTTTGTCGGTGAGAACTTTTGTCGCTCCGTAAGATGCATAACTGCTTCCTGTTGCCGGGTCTATCATCAATTTGCCGTAGTATAAATAGCGAGATTGTGGGCCAGGATAGATAATCCTGGATTCCTCTACTTTTGTTCTTCGGTCGAGATTGCCCGTTAATGCCGGAACGTATGGAGATGTATCCTTTTGCGCTTGGACAGCCATCGCATAAACAGCCTTTTCGCTTGCTGCTTCCAAATTTCCCGTCACAGTTGGAACGATATTGGAGCTGACATCAAAGCTAAACATCAGTTCCCACCAACTTCCCAATGAGACATCTCGCCGCCGAAGTCCTTTAAATCCACAGTGTTGACATTGTAGACATCATCGTATGCGGCATCGATCTTCTGAGCAGACCAATTAGGATGGACGGCCTCTCCTTTTACAAAGAAGGTGTTTTCTCCAGTGGAAAGCGTCCAAAGCCCGCTCTTGTCCTCTGCCCGCCAAAATTCAATAGGCCCTACATACTGCTTTGGCTCACCAGTCACCCCGTCTACAGCTTCAACGCTGGTCGGAATATAGAGGTTGACTGCATCCGCTCCAACCAAACCGCTTTCGTTAACGTTTTTGGCCTTGACAGCATCCAGCAGAACTCCTCGCAGAATGGTAATATGATTTGTAGTTGTTTCCTCAAAAGTGCTAGGGTCCTCTTCTGTCACCACGTTATAGAGCGTCACAACATGGGGGAACACAGCCACACCCCCTTCCACGATACAGGAGGCCCGTACTGGACAAATACTGCGCTGCAACAGATGCAAGAGAGGCTTGTGCTGCCTGTGCCGCTGTCGTGGCCTGCTGTGCGCTCTCGCCTCCGCTCCGGTATGTCTTGGACCAGCTTCCAACGCTCTGGCTTTGCAGCTCCCCAGCCTCTCCAGCGTTTGCGGAGTTTTGGAGGGCATGCAGAGCCGCTTGCCGGGCAAGGTCGATACTCTGGTACTGCTCTGCAACGGCACAGCAGGCCATCTTCACGGCGTTCACGTCCTGATTTTGGCCCGCCCGGCCCTGCGTGTAATAGTCCAAAAAGCTGCTTGCACGCAGGGCGAGGCGCGGAAAGTCGGCCTCCTGGATGGCCGTCCCCAGGTATGTATTTTTGTAATACGGATAATCTGCGTAAGCCATCAGGAGTCCTCCTAGCTCTTTGTGGCCCGCTTGCGTGGTTTAGAGGCCGTTGACGCGGACATTACAGCGGCCTCAATTAACCCCCCGTCAGAGTGACAGTGGCGGTCTTGGTCTTTCCGGTGTCCTGCTTGCTCTTGGCGGTCACGGTCAGGGAGCTGTTTGTCTCCGCTGCGTCAGTGGTCAGATAACCGGAGGCGCTGATCTTGGTGCCCGCCTTCAGGGCGGAGGTGCCGGTCACGCTCCAGTCAACGGCGGTGCTGTACGGGCCGCCAGTACCAGTCACAGTAGCGGAAAACTGCTGTCCGGCCCCCTTGGCAATAGAGGGAGATGCCGGGGTGATGCTCACGTCGCTGATGGTACCGGTGGCCTCAGCGTACACAGCGAAGGGGAAGGCATGACTATCCTCGACGTTGTAAGCGTTGATGGGATTGGGAATCTCCCAGCCCAGCCGCATGACGGCGCGGAGGGCCACCATGTCGTTTTGAAGGAGGTTATATACAATCTCTCCGGAAGCTGGATCTTGAATAACGCCAGTGTCGAAGATTTTGAATGTCATGTCCTGCCGGATGGCGTAGACCAGCTGACTCCAGTCGCCCACGATGGCAAGGGACTCAGCGGGGTTATACGCACCGTTAACGGGGAAGTACATACTCATGCCGTCCAGCGCATACCGGGTATCGCCCTGCATGTCGGTCTTAAAAATGGGCTGGCCGTTCTTGTCCACTAAGCCACGCAACTTGGCGCGCATCTGGATAGCGGCCATCACACCGTTGGGGATATAACCGCTCTCCTCCACCTTCGCAATCACGCCGCCTTCGCCCATGATGTCTGCGAAAATATCAGCAGTAGCAGGGACAACAGCACCGGCGGTTTCAGCGGAGGGAACAAGACCATCACGCCAGGAAGTAGGCTTGTTAGTCCCGTACAGGATAGCCGCATCGATAACCTTGCCAAATGCCTCCTGAAGGCGGGGCCGCACCTCGCCCCAGATGTCGTAGTCGCTGTCGTCCAGCACGGCTTCGGGAATAGGGACGATAACGGCAATCTCCTCGGCGTAGATTTTCTTCTTGTCCCACGCCATGTTGGTGGTCTTTTTCAGAGACGCTTTGGAATCTGCTGCGCCAGTTGTTGCCTCGCCGTTGACGAAGTAGGCAGTGGGCAGAGCATCCAGCACATTGAGGGTCTGCGTCTTACTGGTCATGTTGGGCAGCCGACGGGCCATCCGCAGCACAGCGGATTCCGTTACGGCACCCTGGATAATCTCACGAGTAATAGGTTCCGGGATAAGCCCGGAAAGTTTGCTTCTGTCGATAATATCAACAGCCATTTAGGTTCTCCTTTCATTTCAGTGCGCCCCGAATCAGGGCATTCATTACGTCGTTTTCTCCTGTTTTGGGCTTTCCGCCGCCCACAGGAGCAGTCCAATCAAACGTCGTTTTTTTGCGGTCAGCAGTCAGCTCGTCTACGGCCTGCTCAAAGGTGACTTTATCGCTCACCATCTTACCGGCCTTAAAGGCGATAAACTCGGCCTCCTCGCCAGTCAGGCCCTTTTGGGCCAGGTACAGCTCTCGCTTCAGCTGGTCCCGCTCCGCTTCTGCGGCGTTCAGCTTCCCGGCCAGCGTATCCCGCTCTCCGGTCAGCTTGTCCCAGCGTTCCTTTTCTCCCGCTTGTCCAGCCTGCCAGGTACGGTAGGCGGTAAGCTCTTCCTCGCTGGGCATTCCCTTCATGGCTTTTGCAAGCCGTTTGCCGATCATGGCATCCACTTCCGCCTGAGTGAAGGTCTTCTCAGGTGTGGGCTCCGGCACAGGCGCCGGGGTAGGATTATTGATAGGTTCGCTCATAGTGTTACCTCCGTTTATTGCCAGGGCCGTCGCCCTGCGGTTTTACGCCTCTCGGCAAACAAAAAGAGCCATCAACTACCGAATTTCGATAATCAATGGCTCTTGGCTCACGGGCTCTTGGCTCTATGCGATATTCACTTCTATGTCATGCTTACATGCCTTACATCGGAACGGCATGTGCTGTATTTTGGTATCTGTTCGGAGTGGGAAAAGAGCCTTCCCGCAATATGGGCAACAGTACCATGCTTTCCCGTTGATTTCTTTTATCATGCGCTGCCCTCCACAACATACCACTTACATTTCTCGCAGATTTCATTTGCTTTCTCTACATCAAACGGCTCTATTGCAAGCTCCATGTCCATCTCGTCCTCCCGAACTTCTTGAACCTCGTAGCATTCTCCATACAGGATTTCTCGCCCAAACAGAGGGCAAATGTATTTATCATTATGATTTTTTGCCATATCATTTTCCCTCCAAATAGCCCCGATACTTCTTTCTCAGCTTTTCCGGAACTGCTGTCACAATCTTCCCGTCAACGCTTAAAACAACATACCCGTTGTCTGCCAAGAATTTTAATGTATTCCTGTCGGTCTGATATAAGACTAACCTGCTGTTATTTATGATACTCTGCGACGCTTCGATAGTCAATGCAGCTCTATCCGGTTTCATCGTCAGATTCTTTGCAAAGTGGTCTGTTACACCGCTAATCTGCGGTGGGTCAAGCTGCACCTGATATTGTCGTTCAGAGAACTTTCTGACAATTTTTATATCCCCTTGATATGCTCGCAGTCCAGAGAATTGCTTTATGCCGGTTATCTCTTCCGGATATTGGATCTGCATACGCTCCCGCTGCAACGGCAGCCCTGCCGCCTCGCTAAATGCTTTGTATTCCTTGTTCAACCGCCGGATACGGGACGTTACAGCTTGGTAATCATCTTCCAGTCCAGCGGCCTTATATGCGGTTTGTTCCCGCTCCAGTTTGCGGACGGTGCGCTCTATTTGGCGTTGCTTTTGAGTGGCCGTATATCCATCGTACTGTCTGCCTTCAAAAGATATCTCCCGATTTTTCCCTTTCATCGCGTTCAGATCAGAGCTTGAATAGGTCGGCTCCATAACACTCTCAACAAACGGATAAAAGTGGTGGCGGCAATTCCATCCGCCCAGACCGGGTCCGGTACCATAACCCGTAGAAGCGATAAAATCAGGATATCTCCCGCTGGATTGCTTCGGTTTTGCGCTCCATCGGTAAATTTTTCCTTGCCAGCTCTCGTGATTTGCCGGTCCGGTTCCGATGTTCCGCGCCCCTATATGAGCAGAGACCTCAACCAGATCAGTCTCCAAGTAATCCATGCCTTGCTCCGAATACTGTTGGCAAAGCTGATTGATACCAGTCATAATAGCGCGGCGGACTGCAACGTCAATCTGGTCCATGTGGCCGCTTTCATATTCCGCTGTCTTGATACCGCTGTCTGCAAGCTGTTTCACGGCACCTTTAATAGCCTGATCGTAACCGATTGCTCCACTCTGTATCTGCAGCACGGCATTATCAAGTGCCCATTGGTAAGCACTTGCAGGCCGGAGCATCGTTCGGCCATTGTCGAGCAAAAACGCCATAGACTGTGTAAGATTGCGAAATGTGTCAAGTGTCTGCTTTTTGATGGCATCAAAATCGGAGGCGCTTAACATCGTCTTGGGGGCTGTCACATCTGATCGATTAATCAGGTAGGTGTAATACTTCTGGTTCCGCTCTACAACATCGTCAAATAGCTTATTCAGCTCTTTCTCGCCGATATTGGTCGTTCTTTTGATTGCTTGTTCAATCTCCTGTTGACTGATACCGTGAGACCGGAGTGCTTGGATGTCCAACACCGTTACTTCGTTTAGCTCCCCTGATACTTTGAGCCTAGAACAAATTTCCTCTAGTAGCGTGTTTTCAAGATTGCGGTACAGCTCCGCAAGCTCTTCTGGGAGGGCGTCGAGAATCTCAGGAGTAAAGGGTAGGACTTCATGGTCCAACCACCCCCTCCAGCAGCTTCACCCAAAACGCATATTTCAGGTAAAATCCGGCCACGGCAAGGAGGAAAGCAATGATGGCTCCCGCAACTATGTATTTCCAGTCATTCACTATTCCACTTCCTCCTGCTTCTCGTCCGTCAGGTCCTCCATCTTCGGCAGCATCTTCTTTGCCGTGGCCTCGTCCTCGTTGTACCATTTCATACGGTATTCCCAGTCATTCATGATGCCCGCCGCAAGGTCTTGGCGGTCATTATTGCGCTCTGTTGTCTTGTCCTCGATGATGCTGTCATCGAAATCAATAGTGACCTCCGCATCCTCATTCAACCCGGCACCCATGGCCGTGTTGCCCAAGCGAAGAATAATCCGGCACAGTTCTTTGATGGCGCTCTCCAGGATGATCTCATGCTTTTTGATTGTGCGAAACATAGTGGAATTTTCGCTGATGACCTGGGTGGCGGTGGTGATGTTCCCACCGTTAAATCGATAATACGTCTCTCCAAAACCGCACTTGCTGGAAAGCAAATTGAGTTGTGTCTGAATGCCCTCGCTGTGCTCCTGGGTACGGAGTTTCATGTCGATCGGCTGGATGGCGGCCCCTCCCTCGATATCTTCCGGCAGCACATAATAGGCCAGATCATCAGGGTCAAAAACCGGCTCCCCGTCCAAATACTGTTGTGCGGAAGGCTTGACCATCACCCGCTTTTTCCCAAGCACAAACTCATTGACGTAGCTGTCAAAAGCAATATCAACGCCCTTCATGCTGTCGATGGCGTTCGCATAGACCGAAATTCCGAGCGGGATAGAGTAATCGAAGTTGTTGGCGATATTAGGCCGGTCAATGGCAAACTGCCGCTGGTCGCTTCCAGTATGGACCACGGGCGGCACCCGCTCAAATCCCTGCACGGAGGTCAGCTGTACCTCAGTATCTACGTTCTGGTTGCGGTATGTATACAGCCGGTTTTCAATGTCGTACTGCCCGTTTACTTTTCGGTGGATTTGCAGATAGCAGTAATCGTCCCCGTTTACGTTGACGATGCTGTCAAAGGCACATTCAGTAATAACTCCATTCTGCCATGACAGGGGCCAGATATGCTCTACCGTTACATAGTCAATGATGATATCAGTTGCACTTCCCGGGACCGGCCCAGCCTCTGTGACCCCCATGCCCACCACGCGGGGGATAAAAGCCACCGTGCCAAGAGCGAAGGCCATTTCCTGCATCTCGTTGGAGCGCACGCGAAAGTTGTTCTCCTTCAGGACCCGGTCAATAAACTCCTGCTCCTTTGTGCCATCCAGAGTGATTTCAACCCTCTCATTCATGAGAAGATTTGCCCAGTCCTCCGGGATTTTCTTTCCCATGTTGAGGGTGTACCGCTTGCAGCGCACCATCCCGGCCCCGTTTCGTACCCGGTAACGGTGGAACCCCTTCACGTCGCCCTCATACCAAGACTTCCACTCTTGCACCTTCGTGTAGAACTCCTCCGGCACGGTGGAGTAACCAAGTTCTTTCAGTTTTTCGATAATGTTCATGCTGTTACTCCCATTCTTCGGAATACTCGCTCCAAAGCGTACCGTGTGGCATCAATCAGGTGATTGTTCTCGTCAGGATACCCGCTGATGATCTCTCCATCCTTATTACGCTCATACTCATAGTTCACAAACTCCTCATAAGCATGTGGCGTTCTGCGGCGGTCAATAACGATCTTTCGGCGTTGCAGCCACTTCATACCGTACTCCACACTACCCGGCCCCTTTATTGCTTCCTTGGCGGGGAGTCCCATGGCTCTGAAATCTGCGGCGGACTTAGGCTCCGCGCTGTCGCAAGTGATATAAGCGTCTTTGTATCCGCGCTTCAAAATCACGCCCGCACTAGCCTCATTTGTCAGCTTGTTTTGGCATATCTCATCAATCATGTAAATGGTCTCATGTGCCCGGTCGTAGTGAAGGCGGATAAAAGCGAAAGGGTCAGGGAACCAGCCCCAGTCCACACCCTGGTAAATCTTATCGAAGGAAGCAATCTCTTTGTCGGTAATCTCTCGCAGTTCCAGGTTGTCAAAGACGTTTCCACCCGTTCCAACCGGAATTCCCAAATACTCATGCTGGTAAGCTCGCTCATCCGTTTCTTTCAGGTGTTCAGCCTCAAACAGAAACTGCTCTCCCAGCCACTCCGGCGGCGCTTCCAAGTATGTACTCTTGTGGCACAGCCTGTCCGCCCTCTCCTCCAGGCTGTCCTTGTTGGCCCAGTTGTCCCGGCTGATTGGCGGGTTGTAACTCTCAAAGTTCCAGAACTTGGAGCCGCCGCGCATGGTAGATTGTAAAATGGTCCGGATTTCAGCCCGTCCAGCGAATTGGTCCTTCTCCTCAAAGTGAGTAACGGCAATATACCCAAACGGCACTTTGATAGATTTGATCTTCATGGGATCATCAGCGCCCCGGAACATGATCTTTTGCCCAGTCGGCTTATATACAAGTTCCAACGGCTGCACCTTGGCTATCCAGCAATCAGCCATGCCAAGTTCACTAATCGCCCACAGGTATTGAGCATATACGCTATCTCGCAAAGTATTTCCGACCTTGCGGAGCACTAAGGCGTGGGTATTAGGGTTGGTTAGTAGAATTAACGGCACAAGCAGGGACACGCAGGAAGATTTCAGAGACCCACGCCCACCGGATAAGTCATAGTGAGTGTGTCTGTGTCGGAATACATCACGGGCCAGCAAATGAAATGCGGGGCCAAGTACAGTAGATAAGCGCACTTCAGACATCTATAATCACCTGCACCTTGTCCTCTTTCCCCTCACCCTTGATGTCCGTCCACTTGTCGATCAGCGTCCCCAGGGCCGTCGTGATCTGCGCAGGTGTGGCCTCCGCCAGCTTTTCAGGATCGTTGAGCGCGGCAAGGCCCTTTCCGATGATTTCGCACACAAGCTCCTTCTGGCTCTCCATGTAAGCGAGAATGTCAGCAGTGTTTTCTTCTTTTTTCTGTGCTACTTTTTGCTCAATATCGCTACATTCAAGAACAATTCTCTTTACCGTCCCATCTGCAATACGGTTTTTCCTTGCTGTAGCGCGATAGCTGCCGGTCTCCAGATAGTCAGCCACTATTTTCTTTTTCTGCTTATCCGTCAGCCGTGCAGCCATGTCACCACCTCAATCAAAAATTCCCCGCACCCTACCCTCCCATCTTTTCAGCGAGACGGGCACGCCCTTGTATCAAAGCTCCATATTGGGGTAAACTTTTTCCCACACTTTCATATGGTAAATATTTACCTCACCGTAGTTAGCATCGAAAATCTTTCTCACGCCGTATCCCATCCGCTCACTTTCTCTTTTGAGTTTCCTCCAATCAAAGTCCTTATGAGACCGTCCATTCATGTGGGCAACTCTTTTGATGGAGTACCATTCTTTGCTCCGGTCCAGCTCTGCCTCCAGTGCCTTTCTTCTGTCCTGTTCTCCTTTGAGCACAGTACACAGCCGGATCATAATATCCGGATTCATAATTGCCGCTTCAAGGGTTTCAGGAGTTATGTAGGCCCCATGCTTGCGGATAGACGGAAGCACCTCATCAAAAATCCATTTTTCAAATCGTTCCGCCCCCGGCAGCTCTGACTTGGCTGCCAGACGGTAAATGTCACCCTCGGGGATGAACTTCATAGCCTGTTCACCACCGTTGGTAGGGAGTCGGCGAATCACCGACCCCTTGCAATGAGTAGTGATTGCATCAGCGGGGCGTTTGTATCCCAGCGCCTTTGCCACATCACTCCCGCAGAACATCACCTTGCCATCCTCTTCTATGGTCCGGATTTCTCCAAACTCCGGGTTGTTGAAAATCATAAGCTCATTCATTTGAGGGTTCTCCTTTCGTATATGTTAGGAGAGGCGGCGGGAGATTACCCCGCCATGCGTAACCCCTCAATATTGATCTTTCCGCCCCCGTCTCCTGCAACTGCGAGGCGGCGTATGTGCGCTTCCCGCTTAATTGTCACACATCTGTCCATCGCCGTAGCCAAATCCAATATGGTCGGGAGCCGAAGCCTTTCAGCGGCAAATGCAGTTTTCAGCGGGATAGCGCTTTGCGGTAAGGCCACCTAGGATACAGCGTCGCAATGCCGCTGGGCCGAACCACTGTGGCGGATTCCGCCTCTACACGCTCCGCCGGGCGCAGCCGCTTTCTATGTGTCGGCACACAGAGGCTGTCTTTCCAGCGTCAGCCTCGTGTACTTTGAGGCAGCTTACTTTGCCGCATGGAGGGCGCGCCCCTCCTGCCCTGATTGTGGGCTGCATCGTGCTGCGGCATATATTCCCTGCTGCGTTGCAAGCCGCCATCGCCTGTTCAGGTGATATGGACCAAGACCATTGTCATGCAGGGATTGGCACGGGTGGAAGGCTCTGTTCCCCCAACCTCCGGTTTTGGAGACCGGCGCTCTCCATTGAGCTACACCCGTATATTGTTTGAGCGGGTGAGGATTTGCACCTCACATACAGGGACGCGTATAAACCTCGTTGCCCTGCCCTACGATTTATCAGTGCGTCTACTGGCATAGGCCACCCGCAGTTTCCCGCAAGTGACACACACCCACTTTCGTGTCTATTCCGCCACCGCTCAGTCGTTATCTGCTCCGCATGTCGGCTTCGATTGCGAAACTCTGGAGCAGGTTAACGTGAAGGGAGTCCCCCGGCAGGAAACGTACAAGAGAGGCACTCCTTTCCGTTTAATATCTGCTTACTAGATACCCTGCCGGGGGAGTGGGTTGTCCTTTGGGCCGTGGTTGGTCACAGCCCGAAAGGGGAGGAAAAGAAGGAGCATGGGGATGTCACTCCCTCATGCTCCATTGTCGCATAAGTTCAACTGGCAATTCCTCAAAAAGGAGGAATTTTCAAATTTTCTTATGAGACGATAAAGGTTTAACTACGCATGGATAGTCTGTTCGTCCAAGTAAGTAATCTGTTGACACTTCAAAATAATCAGCTATTGCCTCCAGAGCGTCCGTCCCTGGTTTTCTGTTCCCAAGTTCATATCTTCTGATTTGGTCAGACGATATCCCACACAGCTCAGAAAGCCTATATCTGCTCAGTCTGTTTCTCTCCCTAAGCCTTCTCAGCCTTTCTGGGAACTCACCCATCCATATCCTCCTTTTTGATCCAATAGCGTCCCGCGCAGCGGTGGGCGGTAACGCAAGCGGTAGAAATCCGGCAGGGGCGAACGCCAACATCCTCTGCGGCAGATTTGATTGACGGATACTCCTTCCGCTGGCCGTGACGATCAATGGAGATCACTTCGGTTTCAGTCATTGTCTACCTCCCTCATGCCGTCCTCCCTCCCCGTCGTGGATGTTGCCGATGATCTCTTCCGCACCCGTCCATGCGTATCCCGGGTTCAAACCAGATAGATATACCGCTGGCATTCCTCCGATAAAAGTTCCGCCGTGTTCCTGAACCCATACCACCTCATGGGTGCAACCACGGCTGCATTTTACAATATCCCCTACAAACACTTTCTTCCCGTTCTTGTCGGTCAGGCTGGTGTACTCGCAGACCGTGGAGGGGTCAACCTCAATCCCATAAAAAGCAGAGGCATACATCGGAATGATATAGTGCTTTTCTTGCCCAACTGGCCCAATACAGCAGGAGAATCCATCTACCCACTCTCCATTATCCAGCCTCTTGGCTTTGAAAAGGATTTCTCTCATTGGACACCTCCGATGATCTCGTCAAGGGTGACGGTTTCGTCGGGACGGATGGAGTGGAAACGTTCAGCTTGAATGGTAGCAAGGTAAAATGGGATGTCATCTTCTACACGATAAATCGTAATGGCTGAGAGGTTCCTTGCGAGTTTATAAGCATCCGGGAAAATCTCCTTGATCGCCTTCGCCCTCTCCACCTCCTGCTCCGTCCAGCGGGGCTTTCCTTCCAAGTCCCACTCATGTACCCATTCACGACAGCAAATTCCTCTCTGATAGATAGGGCATTTCTGTTCGCACGGATTATTTGTGTGGGCCTTTCCGTATTGATAACACCACTCTTTCAGTTCCCCCAGTGTCCAGTCCTTCAACGGCTTGTCCATGTTGGCCTCCTTCTCTTTCGCCTCTTTGATCGCTTTGGCCGGGTTTAATACCTCTAGTGATTGCGAGTAAAACATACTGTCCTCCGTTTCATCCTCCACCACCTCATAGCCCATCAGGCGGGCGGCTTCGTAAGGGTTGGCTCTTACGTATTCATGACACGGCTTCTTTGTCCCTGCGTATTGCTGCACGGGTTCCCGAAGCTCGCAATAGTCGCAATCTTTTTTGCTATCGCAAAACTGCTCTAATGCCTGTTCAATGGTAAGTGCGACTTCGCCCGTCTTACTCCGAAACTTCATGGTCGGCCTCCTTTCGCTGTCCGTAGGAGCAGAAATCATTTTCGTAAGTTCCGCCTTCCATTCTGTGTCGCTCACATTCACCAGCACAGTGATTTTCCCACTGCCTAGTGTATCTTCTCCAATATTTACACTCCCGGCACCTGACCACAGGCACGGCGTCGATGGTGGGGGCATGACAAATCAAATTAAGAAAATTACGGTTACAGTTACGTTCAATGCCAGTTGCCCCTTTATATTGTTTCTCAACTTCGTCATAAATCATGTCAACATCAGCTAATCTCATGCCCGTCCTCCTCGTCCATGCGAGCGCCGCACGTTGGACAGTATGGCATATTCTCAAATGTTAGCGGCTGTGTTCCAGCACAAACAGAGCACCTAACTCTTGAAATGATTCCGCTTGCGGTTGAAACCCTTTCCCATCTTCCGTGCCTCACCTCCGCAACGTCGGCGGCGGGGATACGAGTTATCACATCATTGGCACACTGGCAATACCCCAATGCCCTTATCAGCGCGTTCAGCGCAGTTACCCTCTCGATGTACTCCTTCATTCGCTCCACCTCCGTTCGTGATCGTCCACAATCCGTTGAATGATTTCCAACTCTTCATCTGTCAGCGTCCGGTTCCACGCAATGGAGAAATCGCCCGTACACCGATTCGGGCAGGCCGTACACTCGCAACGGTTGGCGTTGCTGGTATCATTCACCCTGAATGGGCAGCTGTGGTTATAGCAGTCAGTTCTAATCCCTAATTCCCGTTCGACAAATTCAGTGGGATACATCGGCGGTATAGTTTTATTCTCCATCCTGCTCCCTCCGTAGTGCGGCCTCTTCGCGGGTCAGGAAAACAGTTTTTCCGAAATCTTCAGGTATCAAATAACCGTTCCAAATCGGATATGTAATCTCTCCATCTGCGTTAATTTGTGCGCCATCAAGACGGCTTACGCTCGGGCAGTCATCACCTATGCGCCACTGATAGATAGTTTGATCTGGCTTTACAGGCAGCACCACGCACCGCCCCTCCCTGTCCGCCTGGGCCAGTTCGCGGAGGCGTTCTTTAGGAGCCATCGCATCGTATTCTGCAAACTCTCTCGCCGCATCATCCAAAACAGTCCGAATTTGTTCCGGCTCCAGGCCAGTTTCCTCGTAGGCCGCTAGGCGGTCAACGGCTTCTCCGCTGTATTCGGTGTCGCCAATTTTGAGCCGCCATTTCCCACCGTCAAAGTATGTCAGCCGTTCCATGTCAGTCTTCCCCCCATGCTCTGCCAATCATTTTATCCAGACCATTTGCAGCCTCAATCGCCGCACCCCGTTCCCGCTTCACCTGCTCCAGCTCGGCCTGCACAGCATGGCAAACCGCCTTTTCTTTCTGATACATTTCCCGCAGCTTCTCGTTTTCGGCCTGGAGTGCGGAGAGAGCAGTGGCGGCGTCAAGCGCAACACCTCTTTTCAGGTCCTTCCCTTCAAAATATCTGTTCAGCCGCTCAATCAGCTTCTCAATGTCCATCAGGTGTCCTCCTCTCCCTCCGGCTCATCCAGCGGCTCATAAAACGCGCAATGAGCCATGTTCCCCTCTCCGGCAACGGCACAAATATCTCCATCCAGGTCAAACACCCGGGAGATATTCACATATTTCAGACTGCACCCAAAGCACGGGCTTCCATTCTTTTTCCGCCACTTCCGCAGAGGGCGCTTAGAGCGGTGTTTGCAGATCATAGAGCATATCAGGTCAGCCATAGCAATGCTCCTCTCCCTCCGGCGGGCGGCGGTAGGCAAGCCAGTTCTCGCCGTATCTGTAATCCTTGATATGCTTTGCATAAAACGGATCAAGGATATTCCAATGTGGCGGGGGGCTTTCTTCCCGTAACCCAACATGCCAATACGGTTGTCCTCCCATCTCCCGCAGCTGCTCGATGGTCAGCGGCTCGTTCGGCTGGGTGAGGGTGGGTATAGAGCGCACCTTGTCCAGAAATACCTCCCCGATCTGCACGGTTGCTGGATGGCACGCTTGGTCAATTATCTTTTCGCACCATCTTTTAAGTGCGTCTCCGTCAATCGCCCTTGCCATTTTTCAGCGCCTCCTCAGTCGCAATCATCTCGATTACCGGAACAACTTCAAAGTCTCTGTCCCACGAAGAACAGCCGCTTCTGGCTTGTGCTTCGGAGCGATATGTCTTGACAGAAACATCTTTCACTTCAGTAATCGGGCGGAAACTGAAATGTTTGGAAAGCCCACACCAAACCTCAGTTCGGTTCCTTCGCATAACTACATACCGTCTGCGCTCAATCCGCATCGTTCAGGACCTCCATCCTTTTCATCACCATCTCCACGGCCTCGTCCGTCAGCGGGCGGGAACAATGCGGGCAAAAACTGATTTTCTGTGGCTTACAGTGCCCTGTTTTCAATTCCCCGTTCAGGATGCTGTATGCCCCAAATTTTTGCACATATCCCTCAGAATCTGGCTTGCAATAAGGACACCCCGGAAACACCTTCTCCACCTGCTCCCGGCTGACGGGGCGGAGGGCGGTGAGGATAGTGTCCAATACAAGCTTGAACGACACAGCCATACCAGCCGCTATAAACGAACCTTGACCCTCGTATTCATCGGTCAGTTCTTTAAGGCTATCATTCAAAATTTTAGCTTTTGCGATTGCTTCTTCCAGCTTCATAGTTGGGCCTCCCTTTCCATCTTCTCCCTGATGGCTGACAGGATGAAATCCCGGTTCAGCACATACAGGTCCGTAATTCCGTGCTCTTTGCACATCTTGATGATTTCGTCCATGATGTAGTTTTTGATATCTTCTTTCCAGAGGACAACCGCCTGTATCGTTGCAGAGGCCACGGTGTTTCCATCCTCGTCTGTTCTGACTTGCAAGGCTGGGCCCCCAATGTCAACATATTCTCCCGGGTTCTTCATTCCAGATCCTCCAGCATCTCCATCTTAGGCTGAAACACAACCACCATTGACGGGAACGGAGCACTGTTTTTCGTTCCTCCAAATTTCAGCCTCCCACGCACAAAACGGATCTCCGCCCGCCCAAGTATGTAGTCGTGAAACCACCTCGTATCTGTTCTCGCTGGGAGAAGCATTACAACGGTATTCCCAGCAGCGCAAGCAAATAGCCCACGCCTTACCCATTGTCCAATATTACGGCCATAGGGAGGATTACACCACACAACGCCCGTCCAGGGCTGGGAGAGTCCGTCCTGCTCCGGGGTGTAGTACCGGGCGCACTTCGCGTTTTCCGACAGGGCGCAGGCGTCCAACGTAAAATGAAACTCGGCGTCCAGTGCGTCAAAAAACTCCTGCGGTGTCTCCCATAAATCCGTTTTGCTCGAAAACATTACATCAGTGTTCATCCAGCATCTCCATTTCCTCCGCGCTCAGAATCGGCGCGCGGGTGTTCCAGGCGAGGCGGGCTTCGTGTTCCGTCTTATACCATCCGCTGTTCGTAAAACATTTCATGCAGATCACATTTCTGCGGACATTTGGCTGATAGTAACGTTCGTTCCGCACCCTTGCCTGTCCTCTGCACATAGGGCACGGCAGCAGCACCCCCGCATCCGTCAGCCGCTTGGCCGCCTCTTGATCGCCCAGCAGGGCGCGTTTTTCGTCTGTCAAAACCATCTGTAATTTAACTCCTTGTCCAGCATGTCCCATCGAAAAATCTTATCGTCCGGATAGATCAGGCCCTCGTCCTCCATCTGGAAGCGCCGGTCAAAGTCGTGTACGGTATGGCCGTCCGCCTTGAACGTCACCGGGCTGTCACTGTCCCATTTCAGCATGAGCGCCCACAGCTCCGGGTAGTTCCTGCGGAGTAGCCGAAGCTGCCCCACGCTCTGATTATGGCAGAACCAGCAGCCTCCCCTCGTGGCTGTTGTGTAGATTGGAGACAGTAGGCCTTGGCCCTCGCACCAGCAGCGGCAATCAGCTTCCGTCCAGCCCGCCTCTACAAGAGGACTTCTCTTTTTGTCAGATAGGCTGTGAAAGCGGTTCGGCTCGTCGACGGCGATGCCCAAGTATATGATATTGCCCTTTGTCTCGACCTTATCTAGCCCCGGCATTTTCACGTCGCTGTTACAGTAAGGCCCACTAGGGAACGGCCATCCGTAGATTTCTCCCGGCCGCTTGTTCCCTCCCAATACCCGGTAAAATGCTTGCTCGTATGTAAGCCGCCCTCGGACATGCTCCACCTCAATCCCCCACCGCTCCTGGATAATCCGGTCTGCGTGGTCCTTAAACTCCACCATCGGCGGAAGGTCGGCGTGGATAGTGTCTGTGGCCCAAACCTCTGCATGGACGATGCGGTCAAGGGGCCAGCTCAGCTGTTCGATGGCCCCTAAACATGCGAGACTATCTTTTCCGTAAGATAGGGATAAAATATATTCCATAGGCGTTCCTCCACGTCTGGAGGTGGCCGGCCTTTAAAACGTTGCCTCCTATGGTTTTATTTAAAATTTGGGCAGCTCTCGATGGCGTATGTAGTCACCCATGTTTTCCGCCCGCCCCGGTTTCTCCCAACAACAAACGTCCGTTTCTTGGCCGTCCAGCCCGGTACTGGCTTTTCCTCACGCAGCCAGGGACACTGGCTGATCGGGCAGCAATCCATGCAGGGGTTGGCCGAATACCGCCGGATGGGGACTAGATATTGTTCAAGTTCGCTCACGTCCTGCCTCCCATTCCCGGTACAGGGAAAACCAGTCCTCCGCCCGCATCGTTACCAGCCATTCGCAGCGGCTCCGCCGGTGGGCTACAATGGGATATTCCCAAGGAGGCGCATCGTGCTTTGCCTGGGCCATGGCTGCCTCTAAATCCAGCCGCTCCACACGCTTGACTTCCTGATGGATGCCGGGCAGCCCTACAACGTCAGAGGCGTCCCCGGTGTTCCCGCAATACTGAGCCGTGCGGCGGCAGTCATAGCCCTGCCCACGGCAATAGCTGGCCCATTCCAGCTCTCCACGCTTGCCCTTCCGTTTGCTGTTCATGGTTCCTCCTTATGCTGGTACATTTCCCGGATGTACTTCCACGTCTCGTCGCTCATGCTTTGGGCGGTAGGCTTTTCCTTCCCTTCCTGCTTCCTGCGCTTTTCCCAGGTGATTACAGCCTGTTTCCAGTCCTTCATGGGAGACTGACCGATCTTCCAGCCCTTGGAGGCGTAGAAAGCAACAAACGACTCCGGGTCTACCCCGTTGTTCCGCTCCTGACAATATGCCCTGACTTCATCGACTGTCGGAGGTGAAAAGCGTTTCCCCCTGGAAGAGGGGGTAGGGGGAGTATAACTATCGTTCTCACTCTCTTTCTCTCTCTCTACCTCACCCTCTACCTCTATCTCTCCCTCTATATTGCTTTCCGTTTGCTTCCGGTTTGCTTTCGGTTTGCTTCCGCCTCGCTTCCCGTTTGCTGCCTTTTTGCTTGCTTTGTCAAGTATCGGTTTTACAAGCAAAAAGGAAGCGGATGCCTGTCCTGTTAATGGCTTGCTTTCTCCCTCGAACACATAAGTACAAATCGCCGTCACAAAGGGAAGCTGGTCCTTCTTCGGAAGCACTTTTAACGCCTCCCAGAAGCTGCGGTAAAAGGTAAATTGGTCACGTTCCAAGCAGTTCACCCGCCTTTTCCCTGGTGCTGATGCAGGAAAATATATTGACTATTCGGCCCCATCTGCTGGTATAGCCATTCCTCAGCTTGCTCCTTGCTCAAATGGTTCTGTGCGGCGGCCCACTCATAGGAGAACTCTCCGGCGGCTCGCTTGGCCTCCATACGGGCCTCCAGATCGGCTCTTGTGTGGTTCGCCTCTATCATGTAGAGGTCGTAACTCTTGGCCTCAATGCCCTCCAGCGTGCCGGTGTCCGTGGCGTAGAAAAGGTGTTCTTTCCCATCGAAGATGTGCCATGCGCAGTTCGGAACGTTGTGAGGAATGAACTCCGGCCGTACAACAGCCAAACCTTTGTATAAAGCTGCATCATCTGAGTTGTATGGGGATATCACATCAACTCGGCGCTTGTCCACCCCGGCCTCCAGCAGCGGCCCGACCATCCACTCGCAGCACCCCCATCGGAGGGCGGGGCGCTCTTTTGAAAGTGCCCGCGCCGTCCGGGGGTTAAAATGGTCGCTGTGGATGTGGGTCAGTAAAACCAGCCGCAGGTCTTTCTTGACCGGTTCCAGGGCCTTGAAGGGTACGCCGCAGTCAATCAGAATTCGGCCGTTAATCACCACGGCGTTCCCCTTAGAGCCGGTGGAGATGATGTTATAGGTCATCGAGGTTTACCTGTTCATTGCCGCCGTCTCCAGTCGCGCTATCAGCATTGCTCTCGGAACCTGATTTCTCCGGCTTAACAGAGGAGGCAATGGACATATCGAAATACTGTTCGACACTGGCCGAACCATCCCGGATAGCGTTGTAGACATTCTTGAGGCGAATAACACTTTGCTGCGAGAACGCTTCTTTCTTGCAGCCGATGTAAGCTTCCAGCATCTCCGCTGTCACGCCGTACTGCTCCTGAAAGTTCTTCACAAGCGCTCTCACCATGTCCACCAGCGGCATCTTCGCATTTCCAGTGAGAGTCACATTGCACTGGCCGACTGCTGCATCAACCACATCGCCGGGAATGACCGAGAGGATGCAGGCGCGTTCGCGGCGGGCAGCTTGATTGGCTACCATCTCATAGATATCTCGGGGGTCCGTGAGGGGATAGGCCCCCCTCTTTGTCTCTCGAATATGCGGAACGTCGAATACCTTTGTTTCCCGGTAGTTGGTCTCCAAATCCCAGCAGTATGCCATAACGGTGGATTTCTTTGCTGTCTGCTCCAGTACCTTGAAACCGGCATCTACATTTCCCCAGCCTCTTGCCAGGGTACGGGCCAGATGGATAGATGGTCCGGTGATGACCTGTCCTCCGCGCGGATATTCGTACATGGCCTTCTCCGCAAGACTGGTGCGCTGGCAATCTTGCAGGATTCGGTTGTAGGCGGCGACTTCGTCACGGGGGAACTTCTTGGCGGCAATCATAGCCACTTGGACCTCCTGCGCCTCCCGACTGGCCGCCATTTCCGCCCCAACAGGGCGGGCCACGTTGTTCTTCCCCTCAAACTCTGCGATAGCTGCAGTATTCTTGGTCTCGTTACTCATAGCGGATGCCCTCCTGAATCATAAAATCTTTCAGCTTTTTCAGCTGCGTTTTGGTGGCAACGACGGAGAAGGAACAACGGTAGACCTTCTCAGACTCCACAGGAGGCTCTGTGACCGGAGGCGCAGCGGCCTCCACTTTCGCCACTGCCTCAGCCTCCCGCGCTCTCTGCTCCTCTCGGAGCGCCTGGGCCTCCTTCTCCGCCTCAATGCGCCGGTGCCGCTCCTGCACAGTGGAGATGGCTGCCGGAGCATCCAGCGACCGCTTGAACTCCACCATGATCTCCTCAGCATCGTCCATACCGGAAATCAGTTCCATGTTTCGTGCGATTCCGGCCACGAAATCCGCTAACTTTTCCCGCAGCTTTTTGGGCGTTTTCTGCTTGGCGGACGCCATATCCACAACAATACCAGCCTGCTCATACCGGGCAAAATCCACTCTTTCGGCGGCGCACAGCTCTGCGAAATACTCCCGCAGGCCGTCCTCGCAGCGCTGCTTGATTTCGCGCTCGGTGGCCTCCACCTTGCCTTTTAATGCCGCGTCCGCTGTCTTAAAGGCGTCGCTGACGCACTCTTTGTAGACAGCCTCAAACCGTTCATAGGGGCCAAGCACGGCCTTTTTGACTTCTTTGCGCTGTTCCTCCAACGCCTGAAACTCCTTATTCAGTTCCGCCCGGGCGCTTTTTACAGTTTGGATAGTTTCTTCTGTGCATACCAGGGACAGCGCCTCCTCTACGCGCTTGTCCACGGCCTCTTTCATAGATCGCAGCTGCTCCTCTATAACTGGGAGCTGCACGACCTTAATCAGTTCGTTCATCGGTTTCCTCCTTGAAATACGGCAGAAAACAGATTGGGCAAACAACTTTCTTGTGCTTTTCCCGGTTTCCATCCCAATCAATAATTTCTGCGCTGATTTTTATAAACGGTTGGTCAAAAGATGCTCCGCAGGTTTCACAGCGGTACATATCGATCTCCCCTCATTCTTCGCACCACCAAATGTCCGCCGTCTGGACGCCCAAGGATAAAGCTTCTGAGTGTCCCTTGACGGCAATGTCAATATGGTCCCCCTTGACTGCCGGACCGGTATCATCGGCTCTCAGATACACCATCCCGCCGTTGTGCTCGATCATGATGGTACTGCCCAGCGGTATAATGTCCGTATCCACGGCGCAGCTCACATACGGAGTCACGCGCCGTCCGCTGGCGGTGATGCCTGTCCCAGTCCCGCAGATGTGAGGCCGTTCCTCGCAACAATAAAAGGTGATGGTGGCACCTTCCAGCTTGTGAGACCGGGCCAACAAAGCGGCTTCGATCAGCTCATTTTCGGCGGCCTCCATCTCTTCCCCTGTCAGATAACAGCGAGTGGTGGCCGGGGTATCGTCGCCGGGGAGACTGCCGTCCTCTGCGGCGGGCGCCATCTTGTGCAGGGTGGGCGGCTCTGCCTCCACTGTCATAATCAGGTAGCTTCCCAGCCACGCCAGCAGCAAGATCAGAAACAGGAGATATGTAATCAGCTGCAACCGCCTCTGGCTCCGGCGCCGCCGCTCTTCGCGGGTCAGCTTTTTCATAAGATATGCCTCACCGCTTCCTCACGGGTGATATAGAAATGGATGCCCGTGCTACACTCGTTCCAGCGGTTTTCGTCAAAATCCAGCACAGAAACTACCGTTCCGGGGATATAGGAAAAATTGCAGTCTCTATCACTGACAGCGGCCTGCTCCAATACATTCCCCTCTAAATCCTGAATCTCCAAAACGGTTGCCTTTGAGCAGCGGCACTTCCGGCCTGCTGCGGAACTGCGCACGGCATCTTCGGTAATTTCCAGCTTTACAATGCACTCATGACCGCTGGTTTTGACCCTTGCCTTTTTCCAGCCGACAAAAGCGCCGATTTCCGGGCAGGCAATGGGATAAAATAAATTTTTTGCCTTTTCAATGTAGTTGGCCCCGAACAGGTTGGCCCCGAACAGGTTGGCCCCGAACAGGTTGGCCCCGGACAGGTTGGCCCCGGACAGGTCGGCCCCGGACAGGTCGGCCCCGAACAGGTTGGCCCCGGACAGGTTGGCCCCGGACAGGTTGGCCCCGGACAGGTTGGCCCCGGACAGGTCGGCCCCGGACAGGTTGGCCCTGGACAGGTTGGCCCCGGACAGGTTGGCCCCGGACAGGTTGGCCCTGGACAGGTTGGCCCCGAACAGGTTGGCCCCGGACAGGTTGGCCCCGAACAGGTTGGCCCCGGACAGGTCGGCCCCGGACAGGTCGGCCCCGAACAGGTTGGCCCCGGACAGGTTGGCCCCGGACAGGTTGGCCCCGGACAGGTTGGCCCTGGACAGGTTGGCCCCGAACAGGTTGGCCCCGGACAGGTTGGCCCCG
>CDZE01015979.1_pt1 | contig 63244 bp, 52 predicted proteins | sample 557341 | NCBI WGS metagenome assembly CDZE01 (sample SAMEA3182109, study PRJEB8094) | gut metagenome | biome: human; feature: gut; material: Stool; isolation source: human stools | place: Canada | collected 2013-04-23
GTTCATAGAGGACATAAACCGCAAGAAGCCCAAAGATATGGAGGAGATAAAAAGGCTTTGGTATCGTGGAAGAATGAGCGAGCAGTTTCAGCATTATTCAAACAGCCGATATGTGATCTGCAATCTGCACAGCTTTTTTCAGCACGGACATTATGAGATAAGAGCGTACAACGGTTCTCTTCACGCAGGAGAGGTAAGAAGTCAGATAGTGCTTGCATTAGCCATAAGTAATGCGGCTATGACCAAGAAATATTGCTCTCCTCACGTTTCTCAAAGTGATAATATGCGGTACAGCTTTAGGGTCTGGCTTTTAAATCTTGGACTGATAGGAGATGAATTCAAGAATTGCAGAACACATCTGCTGAAACATCTTGATGGTGACATAGCCTGGCGACACCCGGAGGACGGAATTGCTGCAAGGGCAAGGCTTAAAGAAAAGAGAGAGCTTGAGAAACAAGCCGCTCGTGAGCGGCGTAACGAGCCTGTGTGTCATTCCGATGATGAAACCGAGTGTATACACGATGAAAACAACGAGCCGTCAGAAAGCGAATGTGACGGCATTGAAGAAGAACTTGAAATGAGTATGTAAATTTGAAAAGGAGATTTTTATGGAATACAGAAGATTATATATCGCCTATGGCAGCAACATCAATCTTGAACAAATGGCAAACCGCTGCCCGAATTCAAAGATCGTAAGCAAGGAGATGCTGAAAGGATACGAGCTTGAATTCAGAGGTGTTGCTACTATTGTTCCGAAAGAAAACGCAGAGGTTCCTGTTCTCATATGGGAGATAGACGGTCGAGATGAGCACAGTCTTGACAAATATGAGGGCTTTCCGAACTATTACCGCAAGGAGCTTTTTGAGATAGATGTTAATGGCGAAAAGAAAGAGTGTATGGCATATTTGATGAACAGCGGTCACATCTCGCCGCCTATGAGCTATTATTACAACGTCATAAAGCAGGGTTATGAGGCGAATGGTATGGATACGAGTTATCTGAGAGCAGCTCTTGAACGTTCAGTTTGCGAACAGTATTTTGATGAAATTCAAGATGAAGAGCTTGACGAAGATGATGATCTTCAGATGAAGCTTTAAGGAGGTGGTCAAATGAGATACAAAGGTTTTTATATCAAGATCTCACCCGACATAAACATTCGCAGAGTCGACAAGAAAGGCAGAGATATTCTATGCGAAGGATTTTTGATACAGGTTTTCGCTGACGAGACCGAACGTATTGAGATCGACAACTTTTCTGCGGCTGTGGGTTTTGAGATACTGGAAAACAGCTTTGCGGAGGCGGTGCAGTTTGCGAAGGATTTTGTGGAGTGTGAGGGGAAGGAATAGCGATAACATGATTGGGTTGAATGGAATAATAGATCAAATAGTTAGTGATATGAAAGATACTTATAGCTTTATACTGACTGAAAAGCTTCAAAAATGATTTTTGCAAGATGAATTAGCACTTTATTGTTAACAAAATATTAAATCAATATTATTATAATATGCTTGCCAAAATATTTGCTTTGATATACAATATAATTTAGGGAGCTATGCTTATTTGTAATGAAAGGAGAGGAGGTTTGTATGCCAGATAATAGTAGAGTTATTAATCGTGTGTTTACACGTACTGTAATGAACAATTTGATCAAAAACGGACATAGTGAAGTCTTTGATGTGGTTGTTCAGCGTTATGTAAATGATCCAGAAGGAAAAAATCACGGTGAAATAATTAGTGAGATATATTCACATTTAAGTGATTCGTATAGGAATGAGTATTATTATATGAATACCTTATTAAATAAGCTTCTGGTTGGAATACACAGCGTAAATACAACAACTGCCCTTTCACAAATTAGAATAGCAGATCATATAGCTGATTTTGTTATGATAAATGGTGAGGGACAGGTATATGAGATTAAATCCGATTTGGATAATTTTGAACGATTAAATGATCAATTATACGATTATTTTAAAGCATTTAGCAAAGTATCAGTTTTGGCATCAGAGCATGAAAGAGAACATGTTGAAAAGGTTTTGGATAAACTAGGTGATATGGGCGATTCAGTTGGTATTTATGTTCTATCAGAAAATGATACTATTTTTAGTAAAACTAGTGGTAGGCAGCCCAAACAATACGATGAAAATCTGGATTATAAGACAATTTTTTCTTTGTTAAGAAAAAAAGAATACGAAAACATTATTTTAAATTATTATCATGAATTGCCTAAGGTTGCACCAGTTTTCTTTTATAGAACGTGCCTGGAACTTTTTAAAAAGATCCCAATATTAGATGCTCAGAGGCTAGCATTTCAAGAGTTGAAAAAAAGGAACAGAATATCTAAAATAGTTTTTGACAATATACCAAGCGAATTAAAAGCCGCAATTTATTTTTCAGGACTTTATAAAAATAGTTTTGATTTAAATGTTATGCTTAATACAACATATAGGAGGTAGTGTTTATGTTTTTTCCATATTTCAGAGGCAGACAATATGAATTATTGGCGTTAAAAGAGCTTGCACAAAAGGGACTTATTAGCAAATATGTGATTCCAGTTGTTGAACCGATAAAGATAAGTCCTACGTTAAAAAACACAATACAAGCTTTTGAAAAAGCAGGCTTAAAATTCGCAATGATTTTAAATCCAACTGTTGGTGATTTTACCGATTCGGATATTTCATCTTTGTTAGAAATTATGAATGATAGTATTATTCCGGCAGTTATTTTTAATGAGCGTGCTGAAGAAACACTCTGTAATATTGAACAAAAAAAAGGTTTGAATAAGGATAAAGTGCTATCTGTCCTGAATAGTCCTGATTATGTGGACGATTTTCAGGATATATATAAGGAGGATAACCCCAAATATGTTCTTTTGCCGGATGAAAGACGTATGCGACGTGCGGTAAAAGAGAATAAAGTGTTGTTCGAAGATAAATTCAATAAACAGCCTAAAAATTCTGATTATCTGAAATGCGAAGATGAACCATTTTCCGAGGATCATTTATATTTTAAAGATGAAGGATATAAGGGATTTGGCGATTATTCTATTGTAGGGGATAATTACGAAGAAGGTGGTTTTTCACCACGCGCTGTTGCTATTCACATCGTATATGTATCAGATGATAACAGACTGAGAATACATCACTTTGTTTCTGATTCAAATTACGATATAACGGACGTGGCTGGAAAATTCTATGAGGCAGTATCGAAACTTTCACGTTGGTATATTAATGGTCAGGAGAAACAGAAAACAAATGCATTATCTATACTTCTTGATTTTGCTCAAAAGGGATATTATCCCGGTTTGCCAACAATAAAAAAACTATCGATTATGCATCATTTAGAACTTGTAAATAACTATTTGACAACAGAGGTATACAAATAATGAAGTGCTGCATTGATTGTTTCAAGGATAGTGAAATTCGTGAGATAATTCACAAATACGGCACAAGGGGGAATTGTGATTTCTGTTCTGCAAAAAATGTTGATGTTTATGATATATCGGAATTCCCAAATATGATTTCTGATAAAATCATAAGCTTAATACAGATATATTCACCGTCTCAACGTTCTGATGCACGTTATTTAAAAGAAGTTCTTAGAGATGATTGGGATATTTTCAGCGGAGGAACAGAAGGAATAAAAACGCTTCTTACAGCGTTATGTCCATTTGAGTCAGAGCTGGATATTGATAAAGATATACTTGTAAAAAAAGTTGCAGTTGAGAAATTGCATGATACGGATTATATAAATGATTACGGAGTTGCAAGAGGATTATCTTGGGCTGAATTTTCAGAATCAATAAAACATACTAATCGTTTTTTTAGTAGTAACTTTAATTCAGATGTGTTTTCTTCATTTCTAACAATGGTTCAGAAAACTTATGAAAAAGGTACTAACTTTTATAGAGCTAGAATATCACCGAATCCAGAAGGTTTTGTTACGAAAGAGATGTTCGCACCGCCGATAGGAAAAAGAACTGCTGGTAGAGTTAATCCTGATGGAATAGGTGTATTGTATTTATCTACAGATGATAAAACAGTATTAAATGAAACTAGAGTTACGGCTTACGATTATGTTACAATAGGAACATTTAAAAATAAAAGGCCGTTAAGGGTGGCTAATATATCTGAAATTTCCAGAGTAAGCCCATTTTTGTATAATGATGAATTTGAGCGTTTCGCACTAAACAGAAAAGTTTTTCAAGAGATGGCATATGAAATTGCGAAGCCAATACGAAGAAATGATAGTCCGTTAGAATATTTACCGACTCAGTATATTGCAGAATTTGTTAAGAGCGAAGGGTTTGATGGTGTCGAGTATGAAAGCACTCTAAATCCCGGTGGAACTAATTTAGCTTTATTTAATGAATCGTTAGTTGAATGCATCAATGTTAAAACAATCGAAATTACTAATGTACAGTATAAGTTTCAAGAATAATTAATTATTTATGTCTAGTGCATTGAGTTTTTTAGCAATTAATTAAAAAATGTTATTTTCATGTATTTTATGCACCCCCAAAAAGTCCTAGCTAGGACGGGACAAAATCCGGTATTGGTTTTGTGGTGTCGGATTTTTTTATGCTACTTGGCTACATCTATTTTATAGTCGCAACACAAACACAAGGCTCTCAAATGACGATATTACGTCATTTGAGAGCTTTTCTTTTACCCTGATACGGCTTCTGTCCTTTACTTGTCCTTTAGTGTCATCGGGCTTGCTGAAATCGAGAACCGAAGCGATCGCTTCACTTGCTCTCGCCTGAGCCTGATTGAAGACATGGCAGTAGATAGAAGTCGTGGTTGTGATCGTCGAGTGACCTAATGCTCCAGACACGGCTGCTGCGTCTACGCCCTTATTGATGAGAGCCGATGCATAGAAGTGTCGCAGGGAGTGAATGTCACAGAAACGGAAATTGTTTTCTTCACAGAATTCTTTGAGCCAGAAATACGGTGTATTGTTGTTCATTGGTCTGCCGTCCCACTTTACGAACAGGCGGTCGTAGTCCTGCCACTTCGTACCGAGCTTTACACGCTCCTCGTCCTGTTCCGCTTTATACTCACGGAGCAAGTCCATGACGCACTGAGGGAATTTAAGGGAGCGCTGAGACTTCTTCGTCTTTGTGGTATCGGTATATATGCCCTTTGAAGCGGTATAGTTGGACGTTCTGCGGACGCTGATAACACAGTTGTCCCAGTCAATATCCTTCCATTCCAAGCCGAGCATTTCTCCACGTCTGAATCCGCTGTATATCGCCAAAGTAAAGAAAACACGGTATTTCAGCGGAGCAGTTTCAAGGAGCTGAAAGAGATGTGCGACTTCTTCGAGAGTGTAGATGTCCTTCTCCTTCTTCTCACCCTTCGGAACGGTAACACGCTTGCAGGGGTTGTCAGTGAGCATTTCCATCTTCACAGCGTAGCTGAACACGTCGCTGATGAAGCTCAGGTGGTGGACCGCTGTCTTTCGCGAGAGCGGTTTGCCGTTTTTCAGGCTTTTGCCTTTAAGTGCCAGATCGTTGATAAACTGCTGGATATGACGGCTGGTGATCTTGTCAAGTCTGAGGTGTCCAATCGCAGGGTATACTCTCACCGTGAGCTGTTTCATACGCTCGTAGGAAGTGTTGCGGAGGTTGAGCTTTGCATATTCCTCAAACCACTGCTCGGCAAAGTCCTGAAACTTGATATTCGCCGTGACCTGACCTTTCATGCACTTGTCCTCAAAGAGAATTGCCTGTTTTTGCAGTTCCTTCTCGATCTGCTTCTTGTTCATTCCGTCCGCAGGCTTCCATGACATGGTCTGAACCACCTGATTACCCGATGTATCATATCCGCAGGAAACTCTGATCTGATAGGAGTTTCCTCTTTTTCTTATAGTAGCCATAAATGATTCCTTTCTATCACATAGATTTTATGGCATACTCCTGTTACTCTAATCATAGCGCGCATTTGCCCGTATGTCAAGTAAAATCTTTATTCTTTTTGTCTTTTCGGGAGTATGCCGAAATCTATGCTTACTGTTCTATGGTGTTTGTGGTTTTTGTGTCTGTTGACGCTCAAACAGCGCAAAATAGCCATTCTCAGCGTACAGAATTATCTGTCTGTTCCCTGTCCGTTGAAGTACGCAAGCAGATCAGCTTTGTTGATGAGCATCTTGCCACGCTGACCGTCTCCGGCTCTCATGTACGGGAGCTTACCTTGGGCGATGAGCTTGCGGACAGTGTTGCAGGGCTTCACACCAAAAAGGTGTTCGTAGTAGCTGCCGTGTATCATACGATCATTCCTTTTCTGCCGAGCATTATATCGCTCAGTGGATTCAGCAAAAAGCTGCTCGTATGCTTCACCGATCGGCTGACGCACAAAGGTGATGTTCTGCGGAGTGCGGAGCGGATCAACATTGTCCGCCATGAACTCCCTGTTATTGTGAGTCAGAGAACCCTTTCCCTGACCGAATGAGATTCTTTTCTGTTTCATAGTTTTGCCTTTCTTGTTCATTGGATTTACTTCTCTCTTTCTACGAAATCCAATACAAAAATCATAGGCATCAACTCCTTTCTTGACCGCTGAGGCGGAAGGGCTATCGCCAGCCCTGACGGGCAAATTTCCCCTGAACGACACAAGCTATGGTCGCAGGGAAAAAGCTGCGTAGCAGCGATTACAAGGGTGCAGAGCGCCGCTTGTAACTCCGTAGTACTTGCGGCAGCATCAGACCGCCACAAGAACTACTCCGCCCTGCGGGGCTATCCCTTACGGGAGAAGAACGGCTGTCGGAGCAGCCGAATTATGTGGACACAGTAAAGCAAAAATTCGCATTACATTTTTTCAAAATCAGCATTTCAAAAATGACGATTCCACTCATGAACTTTCGCTCAAAAGTGAGCTAAAGTCTATGCGATTATCCTCAATTTTAACTCGGACAAAAATGTCCATGTTCAACATTTTATTAAGCGAAAAATGCTCAACCAACATCAACCGACAGCAACCAACATTCAAGTCTGTATTTTGCAAACTCCGTAATACCGCCATTTCAATGTCAACCACCACAAAAACCACAAAATCCAACGTGATTCAGATATGGGAATTCACATAAACCATCTGAGCCTTTTTGTTGTTGGCGGCGGTGACATCTTCATAAGCGATATACCCATATTCCGCAAGAGTATCGAGTGCCGAATAGAAGTCCTTTGCGGACGGAAAAAGATTGCATCGGCAGGCGTGGTAGAGATCGGATTTCAAGCCCTGTTTTATATTCTTTGTCTTGAAAATCCGGATTATCTTCTCAGCCTTGACAATGTTCCCGTCGGGAGCATTCACGCTGAAACCGTAAATCGCCTGATAGCGGTAGTAGTGGGCGATGCTGAAAGACCTCAGAAGCGTATCATGATTCACACTTTCCTCGGAAGGCTCGATACCCCTGGAACAGCAGTCCGCACAATGAAGAATACAGGCTATCCGAAGTATCAGCCCGTGAAACTTACCGCCCCAGTCCTGACAGCAGCACATGGACTGTTTTATTTCCTGCTCGATATAGTTATTACAGTATTCGATATACTCCTCGGAAGCGTGACGGGACAGGTGCAATATCGTTTCCTCACCGCCCCAATCCTTCTTTCCTTTCAGAAGCTGATGAATGAAATTGTGATACTGCTCCCTGACCTCTTTTGATATAGGTGCGGTATCATATCGCCGTTTTCCCACATCACTCTTGGCGAAGCAGGGAACGAAACGTGCGATCAGACCGCTTGACCTGAAAGCGGTATCGTTCATCATGTTGTCCCAGATATAGGGCTGTCCTGCAAGGGCAACCGAAAGATAAGGACGGGGAATTTCCGTTCGCCCTCTGATAACTCTGTTGCAGATGTACTTCTCACCATTCCACGATTTCAGAAGTAAATCGAGATTTGGAATACCGCCGTTGTACTTTCCGTTGAAATTACTGAGCATTCCTGCTTCGTCCGAAATCATCAGCAGAGAATCATTCTCACTCAGCTCAATCACAAGGGATTCGGGTGTTATATCGTCCACGGCGATACGGATAGGAGTTGTGTTGCGGATATTGTCAGCCTGCACACGGAGCTTTGCAATTGCGGCTGTGTCAGGCTCGTCCTCTTTCTCCATAGCCTTCACACGGGCTTCAAGAGCCTTAACGTCCTGCTGAGCCTTGTACATCTCCTCACGGTGATCCTTGTTGTACTTGCTCTCAAAGCTGTCGAACGGAGCTTTGATGAAGTGCATCACAGGGCTTTTTCTTTCAGAAGGCTGTGCTATGATGATAGAATACAGCACAGGCGGTTCGGTGTGGTCTGCCTTGCCTGCAAGTCGATACAGACCAGTGAAACAGTAGCCCACGGCTGAAAGCATCGCTGTTCCTGCCATTCCCACGTCGGTGGAAGTCGTGACCGAGATCGCCTGCGCCATATTTCGCAGGACAGTCGGCAACGCATCGAGCGGAAAAGGGATAGCGTCCGCACTCTGCCGAAGCGGTCGGGGTTCTCCCCATTTGATTTCATTCATAAGTTTTGTTTTCCTCTACTTTTGTAATTTTTCTTGTATTTCTATTGACAGATTGCATTCGATGTGCTATAATATGAAACGAAATAACACGTTTCAATCTCTAAATCATATTTTATGCTACCTAAGTAGCATTTGTCAAGCAAAAATAATCAGAACGAGTTAAGTTCTGCCTTTTGCACAAATTGGAGGGACACAAAATGACCATCTTTTGGAGAAAATACAATGAATTATGTGATGAACGAGGAATCAAGCCGAGAACATTAGCCACCGAGTTGGGCATTTCGGCTGCGACCGTCACCAAATGGGTGAATGACGGTATGCCTAATCTCGACATGATAACGAGAATAGCGGAATACTTCGATGTTCCGATAGATTACCTGATAAACGAGGACGATACACCGATCATTCCGCAGGCAAACAAGAAAAGAAGCGTGTTCAAGTCGGTCAGCTCCCTGTCTCAGCGTTGGGTAAGCCTTCGCCGTGGAAGCGAGATCAGCCTTGAAATGCAGTTAAAGATCATTCCCTACGTGAATTGTACGGTGCAGTTCCTCAACAATGATAAGTATATCGAGTACGTCCCCGAAACCGAATACGACACCGAGCATTTGAAGGACACCGAAACGATATTCGATATTCTCGGCATTCTCGATCACTGTGCCGACACCGAGAGCTACCGCATTGTGCAGGTGCAGCTCTCACGCATCGTGCTGTATCATCTGAAAGAAAAAGGCATTGACCGTGAAGCACTCCGCACCGAGCATCTCGATCAGCTCAAAATGGAGTACCTCTACACAGGCAAGGACTGCGGCAAGACGCACAACTACGGGCTGAACTTCTCGGATATGGACTTTCTCAGGGAGTTTACGGGGCTGAGTTATCAGGTAATGTTTACGGGGAATGATGCTTGACAAATCCATCATCATATGATACAATATAATTGGGGGATTATATATAGGAGACATAAAATGAAATTCTGGACTATTCAATCTAAGGAAGTAATGGATATTATCGATAATGAAGGTATTTATTATCCTGATAATCACAAAAGCAGATATGCGGTGCAAAGCAAAGAGTATAAGGCTTTTTATGAATGGCTTGTTAATGCATATAATGAGATTAATAAATCAAATTACAAGGGCTTGGTCTATGTTTTTTCTGAAGCATCAGCAAACACAATAAGGGAAATATCATCTTATAATACGTTTCAGGAAATCATCCGCAGACACAAGGATATTGTATGGGGAATATGGAAATGTTTCAGTAAAAATTACAAAGTAATAGAGTTGGATTTTAACGAAAATCTTAACCCTTTATTCATTGATATTAATGATTTTCAAGTAATAATGCCACCCCTTTTACCTATGCCAGAAATCCCTTATATTAAACGGGCGTTATCTCAAGGAAAACTAATTAAAACTCAGTATTCCTGTAATCTTATTCAGGCACACGTACCTTATATCAATAAGAAAGACATCACTAACGTCTATCCTTTGTTTGAAATTTGATTAGGAGGTTAAGATATGTCTATCGATGAAATGTACTCAGATTATTTGAATCAAACTGAAAGTTCCATATCCTCCAGCCACTATGACAGCCATACAGATTGGGGTAGAGACTACAATGACCATTCTGATTGGGGCAGAGATTATGATGATCATTCAGATTGGTGCAGAGACAGACACGATGATTATGGACGTGACTATGATGATCACTCTGACCATACTGATAATCATGACGACTATGATGATGAAAGACATGATGACTCTTATTCATATAATGATCATTCAGATTGGTGTAGAGACAGACACGATGATTGGGGATCATATAAAGGCTGTAATTATGATGATCATACGGACGAACAGCATACAGATGATCATGATGATTATGATGATGAAAGTCATGATGATACATCCCATGATGACGATCATACAGATGAAAGTCACGATGACAATCACACGGATTGGGATTGAGAGATGTCAAAGCTATCAAAGAACTTAAGTATTCTTATTATGCCAACGGATATATGCAATATGAATTGCGTTTACTGTTTTCATAATTCGCACCATGAAAAAGTGGGAAAAATGTCATTAGAAACATTGCACCGCCTATATGACATTACTTTGAAAGAATATGAACAGGTTACATTCATATGGCACGGTGGTGAACCTCTTGTTATGGGGATATCATTCTTTCAGAAAGCAATTGAAATGCAGAAAGCATATAAGAATGTAAAAATTCAAAACCGTATGCAAAGCAATCTTACTTTGCTTACTGATGAAATGGTCGAGTTTTTATCAGCTAATCATTTTGGTGTAGGCACATCAATTGATGGAGTATTAAACGATCAATTGCGCGGTAATACTTCAACCGTGTTAGCTAATAGGGATAAACTTTTGAGTAATGGTCAACACTGTGGATTTATAATGGTACTGTCTGCAAAGAATATTGATACTTTAATTCAAAGCTATGAAATGTTTAAGCAGTTGAATGCAAACTATAATATGAATCCCTATGTTTCAACACCCACAGAACACAACGTAGAATTGCTGTTGGATGCCGAGCATACAACGGAGAAGCTAATTGAATTCTATGAATACTGGAAAAAGGATTCATTATGTAATATTCAAGTAGGCTATTTTGAACGTATACTCAAGCATATTCTTTCTGGAGAAAAAAGCGTATGCAAGTATAATTCTTGTCTTGGTAAATGGATGGGCGTACGTTATAACGGAGATATAGTGCCATGTAATCGTTATTTCCCACCCGAATACTCCTATGGTAATGTTTGGAATCTCAATACAATTAGTGAAGCATTTAATTCAGAAGGTTTCAAAAAGCTCCTTTCAGAAGCAATAGAACGGAGACGTAAATGTGCTAAATGCCCTATCTTTAATTTCTGTTCTGGCGGATGTAATAATGTTGCACTGAATGAAAATGGTATAAGCAATAATATGGGAACAAGCTGCAGAATAGCTATCTCTGTATACCAATACATTTTTAAAGATATGATTTCGCTAAAATCTAATCCAACATTATATAATGGAAATAACCCACAAATACAACGATTATTGAGCAGACAGAGAAAACTATCAGACAATCATCATGATATTCATACCGATACCTACAGAAGTTAAAACGGCTGCACCAGAAGGCACAGCCGTTGATCCTCAAATATAAACCATACACTCAAACACCGATTCTCTCGCCATATATATGAAGCAATTCTCCAGACCGATCATCTTTTCAGCATCACCGCTGAGGACAGCTTTCTGATAACAACTATCTGTCTGCTTCCAAAACTCCACCTGACAGGAGATAGCATCACTGACTTTCTGCTCTATATCGTCAAGATACTGCATGATCTTACCCTCTTTGACGAGCCTGCGAAGCCTGTCGGGACAATGGCTGTCAGAGAAATGAAGATGATACCTAATGAAGTCGGTGTGGTAGGTCTTGCTTTCCTCAATCTGAGTATCTACATTGAAGTGTGTGACGGTCACGGTTTTAGTGTCCAATTGCCACAGAGAAACGTATTTCTTTTTCAGTGGATTATAGGTGGTCTGTTCACTTTTGTATCTGCTCATACCGTCCACCTCACTTAATAGGCTTTATCATTTCAAGGACAAGCTGAGCGCCGACCTTGAAGCCCTTGCGGAACTCATTGCGATTGGAGATGTTGTGCAGGTCAATGTCCGCTGACTGATACTCATTGAGAATATCGGTGCTGTCGGGATAGGCTTTCTTCAGTTCGGCTTCCGCCTTGACGAGCCTGTCGAGGGCAGTTCTGTACGTTCCGTCAGTGTCCTCTATTTCGGTCAAATGAAACAGGTCATAGTCGTAAAGTTCATCGAGAATGTTTCTCATTTTTATATCCTCCATATCGAAAATTATACAAGGGTATGTCAGTATATTTTTGTCCGCTATTTGTCCGCTAAGAGTGCAAAAACTTAGCAAAAAACAGCGTAAACGAATTTTTGTGAATTGTTCTGAAATGCCGTATTTTCGGGCTTTTCTGCATATCTCGACAAGTCACTAAAAGTGCGCCGAGATTTTCAATTCCCGTACGGGTCACCAAACAATATGCTCGGAAACAGTGTAAATACGTTGTTTCCGAGCTTTTCTTTTATCCAAAACTTCATTGCCCTATTTTTCCCCGCACACCTCACTCCTGAGCTTCTTCGCCACCTTGAAATACTCATGCATTTTCACGTCCGCAGGGTCTATCTGCAATGCAAAGGATATCCTGCCAAGCAGCGAATTTATGTACTTCTCAGGCGTAATGTCAGCACCTTTGAAAAACAGGCTTTGGGAAACTCCGTATTTCTCACAGTAATATATTTCCTGACGTATCTCCCGACGCTGTTTCGACGAGATCTGCGCCTTTTCGTTGACTACTATCCCCGTTACCTGCTGACGTTGCGATGAGCCGATAAGCGTCGTTTTTTTCATGTTCAGCTTAAACCCCATTTTCCGCAACGCCCTGCTCACAAGTTGCGTTATCTCTTTGGCGTTAAACACAGCTTTTCCACCTGAAAATGTCATATCATCACAATATCTTGTGTAATTTATGCCACGCTCTCCACACCACCTGCCTATCCTCTCATCAAATCTTTTCATCACCAAATTCGATATCTGCGGAGATGTTGGCGCACCCTGTGGCAGTATGCTGTTATAAGTGCATATATTTGTCAGCAACGTTGTAGCAGGCTTAGAAAATCCAAGCTCGCACATGACCCCATATACCTTGCCAAAATCAATGCTGTCAAAAAAGCCTGAAACATCGAGTTTAAGCACTCTCTGTTGACCAATATGCGGCTCTGCATTTTTCAAAAGCGAGGAGTTTTTGCAATATGCAGTGGCATACTCAGATACGGACAGCGTGTAAAGATACCTTTCAAGTATCCTTCTTTGAACGAGCTTGAGATATTCGTTCGGCACTTTTAACACCCTGTTTTTATGCCCTCGGCCACGATGTATTATCACCTTGCGGTAATTTGAATAACACTTTTTCTGATTTCGTTTATGATAGCGTATTCGGTTGTTGCTAAGCATATAAAGCTTTTTCAAAGGAACATCAAGCTCCTCTGAGATCCTTATGATATCATTATCAATATCATTCATTTTGTCACCTCAAAAAAAATAATAACAAGCGTCAGCACAAGATTCAAATGCTTTGGAGCCGAATTTTATTTAATGGAATTAAATCCGATTCGGTGAAAAAGCTTTTGATAAAGCTACTATTCCCTGAAACTTCCACAGCGACTCGCTGTAGTTATGCGTTTTGCAATATCGCTGCTGACGCTTGTCATATTTTACTAAACCATGTTATGTACTCATGATAAAAGCACCTTGTTTATTTTATGAGATAATTATATCACGCGAAATGCACAACAATTGGTGCATCTCGCAGAGCACAACGAAAAAAATGGATGTATACAAACATTCTGATATCATTTTACCAATTTATGCACGACACGTCAATGAGTTATCCTGACATTTTGCGCCAAACGCCAATATTTTGTATGAATACACAAAAAAACCACACGAAGATAGGGAAAAAAAGCCGAGCCTTGCTTTTATCACCTCTCAATATCACCACCTCTCGAGCTTTTTCCTTTTTATCACTATCCCCACCGGACTATCCGTTTTTTCGTCAAAATATTCCTCGCAGACCCACCAATGATACTCTTGCCTTGGCAGGGTCGCCCACGTCATATAGCAAAAGCTCCACTGGCGAAGCAATTCCTTCTTCTTGCCGTTTTTCAGACTTTCAGGTAAATAGTCCTCCATAAGCTTCACTATCGTATCATAGCTTATAAATCTCATCTTGTTCTTTCTTTTTATTATGGACAGCCTGTGGGCAAGATAAAAATGCAAAACAACTTTCCATACGCTGCATTTGTATTCTGGGTCAAGTATTGACTCTTTTTTCATTCTCCTGATGATCTTAATACGTTCATCGGGATCATTCAAAAGGTCGCACAGCGCTGAGATATTAGAACAATCGAAACCGTCCTGCCCACTGTCCAGCTTGAAATATCTCCGCCCATCTAGTTTGTATAAAGACACTCGTGCTATCTGCCCTTCCTGCGCCTCCACTGCATATGTCCACAGCCTCGGGCAGGACTTTATCTCATAGACCTCTCTGCCGCTGGAATCCTCGCCCCTTTGCACGTTGATAAAACGTTTCCAAATGCCGTCACTTACTTTCTGCGGAGCATTTTCAGTGCTGGCTATAAAGATCCTCAGCCTTTGGAGCTTTTCTACGCTTTCTCTTAGCTTGTCTTTAAGTGCATTTCGTGAAAATCTAATGTCCTCGTTTCCGCTGAGAAGTTCCCATATGGTGTTGAGATAAAAATCCTTTCTGTTATTGTTCCATATAGTGCAAACAGCGTCAAATACGCACATATCAAAGTATGTCAGCGGTGCTTTTTCATAAGCCGTGCAGTCTTGATACCATAAGGTACAACAGATATCATTTCTTCGCTGACCTTTCACAAAAGCTACTCTGTAGTTATAGTCCTCTTGATCGTTTCTTTTGCCTGACAGACCGTCATAAAGCCCTTGTATCTCTTTCTCTCCCAAAAGCCTGTTTATTTTCTTGTCTATATATGATACCGCACGCTCGTCCTCTTTTATCTCTGAAAGGTCATCATTTTCCCTTTTATATTTTCTTATGAGCCTATCCGTTTCCCATTTGTCAAAACCAAGCCGGATATCATACTTATTGCCTTGTGTGTAACCTAATACCTGCAAAAAATCCTTGTCGGTGCTGTCCTTATTACTGCTTATAATGCCGTCAAAAATATCCTTATCTATCTTATAAGCCACAGTGATAACAAGATCAAATCTCTGTCTGCCCTTAGAAGCACCTCCCCTGTTCACGTCTGTGTAAAAATACACATATCTCAAAGAATATTCTTCCCTCTGGCTTTTCAGATCGTCCATAAGTATCTTCTGTGCATGATATCTTATTTCAAATTCCTTTTTCCCCGACAATGTTGCAGGTCTTACATATATAAACGCACTGTCATTAAAAACGTGCCTTGCAAGCATGAAATCCCCTTCAAGCTCTTTTTTCCATTCCATTGACCTGTCGTAAAAGCGACAGCCCTCTATATTGCCGACCTCAGCTTCAAGAAAGACCCTTTCTGCTATGACATTTCCTTTATTGCAAACTGTCCCATTTTCATCAGGCTTATAAAACCAATTGAAATTGCGTATCTCGTTGGCAAGAAGAGTATTGTTTATATAAAGCTCGTTTATCTGACCGATAACACGCCTAAGGTCCTTGTTTACTTCATCGGCAGAGGTTATCTTTGAGGTCTGTTTTTTCGGCTTGACCTGTTGGAGCAGTAATTTTTTCTTTGGAACTTCTGCCCTCATGATACTGTTTCGTATATATTCGTTTATGATATTTTCCAGCTCTGTGCCATTGAAGTATTCGTCAATAACAGTTTGATCGCATGGTATGAGTGCCATTTTATCATAGCATTTTTGCATTTTGTTGCCAAGACACTCTACCGCCTGTTCTTTTGTTACAGGCTGATGCTCCAGATTTTCCATAACATACCGCTTCATCATGTCAAAGGAATATCTTCTTGACAGTTTAAAAGCGCCCTTTGTGCGGTCATCAAGTCTTGATATAACAGACGATTCCAAGAACACGTTATTTACAGTATACACATACCTTCTCTTCGTTTCAATTCTCACCAAACGTCTTTTCTTGATTTCATTTTGGTCTTGAGCTGTATCGTTTTCCTTTTTCTCCTCCTGGTTCTCTGTTTCTTCTTTTTCATTGCCTTTTTCTATTTTCGAGTTATCTTCATTTTTATACAGCATTATTACGTTGTTATTTCTATCATCAGCAGACCGCCCTGCTCTGCCGATCTCCTGATAATATGTTTCAATGCTTTCAGGGACAGCATAATGTATAACAAGGTCAACGTCGCTGTTATCTATACCCATTCCAAACGCCATTGTTGCAACGATAATGTTATAACCCAGCTCCTTGTTTGCATATTTATATTCCGCACCGAGCCTTTCACTGTGATACATTTTGCCGTGATAGCTTATACTGCCCTTTGACAGCTTCCCGCCCTTTTTCGCAAGATTTTTTGAAATACGCTTACTTATATATTCGACCTGTTTTACAGTATTGCAGTATACGATGCACTTTTTGAAACTTATATTATTAAGAAGAACCAAAAGATAATAAAGCTTTGGCAGGTCTTTATCATTATCCAAATTGCTCTTATCGCAGTTTAGGATAAAAACATTCAGGTCGTCACGCTTCACCGACAGCGAGCTTTCTCCCATGTCAACAGACCTATCAGTACAAATACCGAACTCCTTTGTTTTTTTCATATCAAGCAAAACTTTGAGCTGCTCTGCATTTGCAGGAGTCAGCGATGCAGAAAAAATGCCCATAGGTATCTCCTGATATTTTTTCAAGCGAGCTATGGTACTGCATATCTGAAAATAGCTTTCTCTGAAATTGAAGCCCCACTCTGATAAGCAGTGTGCCTCGTCAAATATTATCATGCTTATTTTCAGCTTGCCAGAAGCGACGGCTTCAATAAGCTCCTGCCTGTATACTGGCTTGTTGAGCATTTCAGGGGAAAGATACAAAAGCTTACATTCTGTGTTATCATCGTTGTTATTTTTGACCAGCTTGCTTACAGACAGGTCAAATTCTGCCTTAGGCATTTTATCAGACAGAAAGCCTGCACACTCAGGGTGAGCCTCCGCATACTTTTTATTGAACTCCGTCACAGCCTTAGTGCAGTATTTTTTATTGAAGTTATCCACCTGATCGTTGCAAAGTGCCTGCAATGGAGAGATTACAATAGTCACGCCCTGAGATATGATAGCAGGGGCTTGAAAGCAAAGTGACTTACCTCCGCCGGTTCTCAGCCTTACAACAGTATCATGCCCCTTGAGCAGTGACTCTATTATGCTTTTCTGCTCGTTCCTATAATCCTTGAAATATGTAGTAAGCCTTTTCTCCAAGTCAGCAATGTATCTTGTTCTGACATCAAGCTCTGCCTTTTTGAAACGCATTTTTCATCCCCCTATATCAACGTATTTACGGCTTTTCCTATATTATACTGCACATTTTCAAAAAAATCAATATCCGCACATCAAATATTTTCACAATATCACTAAAACGGCTATTTTGCGTGATTTACGACAAAATAAACTATCCCTAATTTATTTGTATGTCACTTTTTCAAACTTATTCTTTACAGCCAACTCAGGCGTTCCTATCTCGCCTCTGCGGGCGCTTAAGTTCCCGAGTTTAACGCACGGAGTCGGTAAAAACAGCTTGGTGTAAACTATTGGCGTCTCTTGAATTCCGCTTCCTATCCATCTGTCTGAAAAAGAAAAAGAAAGTTGAAGCTTCCAATACTCAGCACCCGAAGAAAAGTGTTGAAAAAATTCTTCCCTTTTTTGATATACAGACGTTCTTATAACCGCCGAATTGCACTTATTATAGGAACGCTACATGGAGCAGCAGGCTACTCCTGTATATTTATTGATAGGTACTCCAACCTATCATCCTCTCCAATTTTTTTGATACATTTCCTTTTTTTAAAGTCATATCTGTGTACGCAGGTATGACTTCTTTTTTCTGTCACATATCCGTTCCTATTTCACACTGTGTAACACTATTATAGGAACGAGGGGGAGCAGCATGGCTGCTCCGGTGGATATAATGGTAGACAGCTAATAAGTCTGCTACTAAATATTTTTCATCTCCTGTACTTATGTACTACGTCAATGTCAAGAAAAGGGACGTTCTCTCTTCAAACGTCCCTGAGTATTGACGCTAATGCTATGCAGGCAGGGTCGAGTGGCAAAGCCACTCCTACTTGTATAATGAAAGGAAATAACACTTTACAAATCCATCACATACCAAAGAAAGGAACGATAACAATGAGATCAGATCTAAACAGAATAATCGAAAGTTCAAGAGGTATCGAACGCATAAATCTTGACGATCACCTGCTAAGTGAAAGAAAGATATTCCTTGAGGGGGATATCGGCTCTGAAAACTGCACTGACATCATAAAGGCTCTTATGCTAATGGACGGTCAGGCAGATAAGGAAATAACGCTGTATATAAACTCTCCCGGCGGTGATTGCGAAAGCGGTCTTGCACTGTATGACGCTATAAGAATGACACGCTCAAAGGTCAGAGCCGTATGCGTGGGACTTTGCGCTTCAATGGGTGCTGTCATATACCTTGCGGCAGACCAGCGTGAGATACTTCCGCACTCCCGCATAATGATACATGACCCAAGTTTCGGCAAAGCAGATTTCAGTGGTCAGAAATCAAAAGAGATAGAAGAACATCTTGCGGGGCTGAACAAAATGCGAAAGACCCTTGCAACCATAATAGCAGACCGCACAGGAAAAACTCTTGAGGAAATTTACAAGGTCACACAGTATGACTCTTTTTACACCGCAGAAGAGGCCGTGGAATTCGGTCTTGCACACAAGATAATTAACAAATTAATTTAAAGGAGTAACAAATAATGAGTAAACAAAGAATCACAGGCGACAGACCTACTTACACTGCACCAATAGAAAGATACGGTAAAAGAACTCTCGCCAAGGGCGTTGAACTCTTGGAGGACACAAAGGTCACAGGGCTTAATAACAACGTCCTTGTTATAGGCAATTCAGGCTGCGGCAAAACAGGCTCTTACATCTGCTCTGTGCTAAAAAACATCAAATCATCAGTCATATTGCAGGACGTCAAGGGTCTGCTCTATGATATGTTCGCAGGCGAACTGAGGGCTAAAGGCTATAACATTATAAAACTCGATTTTACAGAGCCTGAGAAAAGTCAGGGCTATAACCCATTGGCTGCGGTAAAAAGAAACAAAGACGGCAGTATATACGAGCCTGACGTTAAAGCTATCGCCGACGCAATATCTCCTGTGAACAGTGGCTGTAAAGAGCCATATTGGGATATGAGTGCCGCCTCAATGATAGAGTTCGCGATAGCATACGCTCTTGAGGCCCTGCCAAAAGAGTATCACAACATGACATCAGTGTTGGAGCTTTTCCACACATATATCCAAAACAACGGCGACGCTTATTTCGTCAAATGGATAAAAGACAATCCCAACACATTGTCTACAAGGCTGTTTTCAGAAACACAGGCGACCAGACCCTCCGACAGAACATTCGCTTCCACCGCAGGAATAGCCGCTTCACATCTCAACTGCTTCAACATGAAAGAGCTGAGATACATCTTTAACAACAAGATATCCGTAGATCTTGCGGATATAGGAAGAAGAAAAACGGCTGTGTTCATAAAAACAAGCGACACAGAGCATAATCTCGACAATCTTGTGAGCTTGTTCTATACGCAGACCTTGCAGGCACTGTGCAGAGAAGCTGATAACAGCCCTAAAGGCAGGCTTCCAGTGCCTGTGCATATGATACTTGACGACTTTGGTGCTACAAGCGCATATATCAGTAACTTCGACAAGAACATCTCCACCATAAGGTCAAGAGATATTTACGCATCACTGATAATACAGAGCCTGTCACAGCTTGCCACCATGTATGACGCAAACGCCGCCAAGACTATCATAAACAACTGCGACACACTGCTTTTCATGGGCTGCAACGACCCTGACACTGCAAGAATGATAGCGGACAGAGCGTCAAAGACCATGGACAACATACTCTGTATGCCAAGGGACAAGGTCTATGTGATATTCTCAGGCAGACAGGCTATGCTTGCAGACAAGATCGCACCATACAGTATGCTTCAAAAAGATCATCAGATAAGTATTTAAAAAACGAAAAGGAGCAAAAACAATGATACTAAATATAGATCAATTCTCTGACCTGCACTTTATAAAGCAAGCCGTCAGAGATCTAATGAAACTGCCGCTTGTGAAGCTGGCATCTTACAGCACCCAAACAGGTGAAAAGAAAGGCATTGACATCATCGCAGAGCAGATAGAGAAATATTTCCATATCAATATCCGTGACTGCAAGGATATGACCCTTGGCGAGCTTGTGGCTCTTATGGACGAGCTTGACACATATGCGCAGATAATAAGCGCTGATACTGACAGTGAGGACGAGATAAGATGCTATTCGGCATATGTAAGAAAAATGCTCGTCTTAAATCGTCAGCTTCCGGAAGTGCAGTTATACAACGCCATAAACGTCAAAGAATACTTAGGCTATCTGAACACACTCTGCATAGGCTCAAATACTCGGTATCCTGCCAATGACAAACGGCTTGTAGTCAAACTACAGATGAAGCTTGCCAAAGCAATACAGCAAGACCCCACCATGAGCTTAGGCAGTGCATTTGATATCCTTGACAGGAAAGCCTGCGCATTCTGGATCCCATGGTGCATTTTTATTGACGACTACGTCGAGCAGATCCGTGACGCTTATGACATGAGGTGGTGGCTCATATCGTCGGCGTCTGATATCATCTTGTCATACCCCTATAATGCGAAAGATATAATAGAGCACTACAATGGCGACCTGCCGCTTATCAAAGACTCCATTTTCGCAGAGTAGAGTACCATATCATCGCAGGACATAGAAAAAGGACATTAACATATAACCAACGATCATTAATTTTCTTTACCTTGATTTTTTCAATCACCTGCTTCTATGCTATGCAAAATGATCTGCTCTCTGTTCTGAGGGTGCAAATAGGACAATTGACATGGCTCACTGCTGTTGGGCATAGCCATGTCAGCATTGTTCTTTACAAACGTTCATCGCCTTACACTGGTGTGAACGCCCCCAGCGGCGTTGCCGCTGCAATTTACACAATGGTAGGCAATAGCCTGCTAAATAAAATTATTTCACAGAAAGGAAGTCATTATTATGACTAAAACACTGAATTTAAAAGACATCATCGAGGAGTACGAGAACATGACTCTCGAAAACGCCATTACTGTGATAATGGACACACCTCTGTCAAAGCTTATTAACTTGACGGAGAATGACAAGGACATAGTTTTCAGCGAGCTTGAATGTAACTATGCCACCGCCCGTGACAAGTTCACGTTCAGAGACTTCATTGATGTATACCCAAGCTTTCTCAAAGACACAGGTATGACAATGAGGGGCGAAATAAGGTCTGCCGCAGACCAATACATCGAACTTGCCGACACCATAGAGTATATGTGCAATATGGCTGAGCAAGCCGAGAGGATAGGCAAAATAAGGCTTGTCATGGAAGGCAAAGCACCGCTCCCAATAAACATCAAGGGCTTCACAGACAATGCCAAGATGATATGCGCACTGAACGTCCTCTGCTCAATGGAGCTGAACGACTATTTTGCACAGGTAGGCAGACTCTATAACATCACCCCTGACGTATATCCATTTTGCAGTAAGCTTGTGAACAACGTTGGCTGTACAGTGGGCAAAATGCTTATAGCGGCAAGAGACACTATACCGAGCAACTGCGCATACATGATATTCGAGGAGCTGATATTAGCGCCGTTCAGCATTGCCCGTATGCGTGAAAATTTCAAAAGGCGCAGAAGACGTCAACAAAACACCAAGAAAGGAGTGGAATAAAAATGCCACAAACAGAAGATATAGAATACATCAAGAAATATGAGGCATATGATTGTATCAACGACTCCGAGGACGATGATTTTGACCCACTGGACGAGCTTTACGAGCCTGATCCTGTGGAGATTCAAAACATGAGACAAAATTCATTTACAGCAAAGGTATTTGACCCCGAAACAATGCTTTTCGACCTTGCCGAAGCAAGAAAGACAGAAACAAAATTCAGAGAGAACATACTCTCTATGATGATGTCTGTTCTAATAAGCTCTGACAAGCCCAACGCACTTCTCTGCGGTCCTGCAGGCTGTGGAAAAACCAAGATAGTGGAGGAGCTCGCCTACAGGCTCAAAAACAGCGAGAACATTGTACCACAGCTCAAAGGCTATAGGATATATGCCCTCCAGCTCTCTGATATCGTGGCAGATTCAGGTCTTATGGGCGACCTTGAAAACAAGGTCAAAATGCTCATAAACTATATGAGCGACCAGGCCGAGAAGCGAATTTTGTTTATCGACGAAATACATATGCTTTTTCAGGAAAAGGCATATCGGATCGTCGCTCAGATCTTGAAGCCTGCTCTGAGCCGTGGGAAAATAAAGCTCATAGGAGCGACAACGACCCAGGAAGCAAATCTCATCGACAGCGACCCTGCCTTTTGCAGGCGTATGACAAAGATAATAGTTGACGAAGCAGACCACGAGCAGACAGTGGAAATTCTTCTCAGTATGAACGAGCATTTTGCCAAACACTATAACATTTCGTTCGCTTTGAGCAGAAGCAAGGCAGAGCACATTGTGGATATCGCAGACGAATTTTGCTACTCAGGCTCACACCGCCCTGACAATGCCATAACGCTACTTGACCGCTCCATAGCTTCCGCCGTGGTGAAGAACGCTTCTGACAAGAAGATGAAAATTACTCTCACCGACCGCCATATAAAAGAAACGGCTTTCCGTATGACATCAGGTCACAGCACGCCCCACAACTTCAACGAGAGAGCCTTTCGTCGTGACCTCTCAGCCGTCTGCGGACAGGAAGCTATCATAGACGACCTTGTCAATGTGCTTAAGCTCCATTCTCTCCACATCAGACCGACCAAAAAGCCTTTTACAATGCTTTTTATCGGACCAAGCGGAGTGGGCAAAACAGAGGTTGCAAAGATAATAGCCAAAAACTGTGCAGGCGAGAAACCTATCACACTGAATATGTCGGAATTCTATTATGACGCAGGCATAAACCGCATTATAGGCTCGCCTGCAGGCTATCTCGGCAGCGACAGCAATGTTGAACTGCCCTTTGATAAGCTCAAGTCAAATCCCTATCAGGTGATACTTCTTGACGAGTTTGAAAAGTGCGATAGATCCGTGCAAAGGCTGTTCATGTCTGTCTTTGACGAGGGCATTCTCACCACAAGTCAAGGAAACGTTATAGACTTCTCAAAGTCCATAATAATAGCTACCACCAACGCAGGCTGTACCGCAAAGAGCAGAAGCATTGGATTCAACTCAGACAGCACATCAGAAACACAACTCATAAGCGACCTTTCCAACTATTTTGACGTCGAGCTTATCAACCGCTTCTCACAGAAATACACTTTCAGCGAGATATCAAGATCGGTGTACAGAAAGATAGTTGAAAAACGGCTTGCGAGCGAAATAAAAATCATCAAAAGGCTTCACCCTGAGCTGAATATGGACTCCCTGTTCAGTGCAGACGAGCTTGCAAAGGCAGTAGATAAGATAACAGCCGACACTTACAACGTCAAATCAGGTGCAAGACCTGCCATCACAGCAGTGAGCAAGTTCATTGACAATAAGCTCCTTTCACACTTCTCACGCATGGCAAAAACATACAGACCAAACCAAAACTAACGCTTCACCATACAAAAAAATCAATGACCGCACCTTTCACGGGTGCGGTCAATTTTTTTATTCTGACAATTTTACTCTTATTAAACAGATATAAAGAAAAGAAAGATAAAAAAGCTCGAATTATGTTATTAGGATATGTCACACCCACAAAATATCACGCTAAACAGCCGATATCAAAATGTGATTTTTACATTTGATGTGCGGGAATTGGATTTTTTCTATATGATCTTACCGTCAGACACTTCGATAACACGACTGCATTGTTCTGCGACTTTTGGATCGTGAGTAACGATAACGACTGTTTTTCCCTCTTTGTTAAGGCGTTTGAAAAGCTCCATTATCTCGGCCGAGGTCTTTGTGTCCAGCGCTCCTGTAGGCTCGTCCGCAAGTATCATGGCAGGCTCGTTGACAATTGCTCTGGCTATAGCAACACGCTGCTTCTGTCCTCCCGAAAGCTTGTTGCAAGGCTTCTTAGAAAGATCCCCCATACCAACAGCTTTTAATGCTTCAAGAGCTTTTTCTTTTTTATTCTTTATCTTTTTCTTTGCAAAATCCAATGGAATCAATACGTTTTCAAGGGCAGAAAAATCCTCAACAAGTGCAAAGTCCTGCATTACAATGCCTATCTTTTCATTCCTTATCTTTGCATACTGCCCCTCCGATAAATTTTTTACCAAAGTGCCGTCAATTGTGTACTCACCGCTCTGATAGCTGTCTATGCAGGCAAGGATATGCAAAAGTGTGGATTTTCCTGCGCCTGATTTTCCAATTATCGCTACCATTTCACCGTCTGATATCTCGCATGATACCCCATGCAAAGCCTCATATTCATTGGCTTTCTTTGGATTATATATCTTTATTATTTTATCAAGCTTTATCATTATAATGCCTCTCTTATTCATTTATCATCAAGATCTCATTTGGTGTATTTCGTCTCATTATAACGCCCGGTATCAAAAGTGAGATCAGAATGTTCAAGATAACGATACATACACAGCCAATCAAGTGCAGCCAACCAAAACTTATCACTGTATTTCCCATAAATTTGCTCATAGTAAGAACATTTGAAATACATACTGCAATGGCGGCTGCCATAACTGCGGTCATAAGATCACACACAAGATCTATCTTGATATATGCGTTCCACTTTGCTCCGCAGAGATAATAGATACCATAATCTCCAAGTCTCTTTTTTATGTTCACTGCCGAAGCCGAAACTGAGCTTACAATAACAAGAACTATCACGCATATAAGCATCGGAACAAGCTTGATAAGCTGACCATTAATATAGACAAGCGAATTTTCTCTGAAATCCTCAAAGTCAAAAACCCTGCCATAATCCCTCAGATATAATTCAAGCTCCTTAAAACGCTCATTGCTTACATTATCCTTTAACGTTACTATTTGATTGCCACAAGGATATATTTTACAGTTTATATCTTTAAGACAGTCTGTCGGAACTATCAGCATCATGTTGCCATGCTTATTGACATTAGCATAAAGATCTCTGAAATCAGGCTTTTCTTTTATACTATCCTCAGTGCCTAAATATGCAGATGAAAACCCCAGCAACTGTGAGCCGTCAGCTATGACACCGACAATTTCCACCTTGTTCTTAACATACTCATACTTATAAGGATCAGCATAGTCAAAATCCTCATCATCAGGGGACATCTCCCCTACTTTCTCTTTGTGCATAATGGTAACTATGTCACCCGTTTTGTAGTTGCTGTTTTCAGTCACAACAGCAGGTATCAAATCTCCGTTAGCCGACGCATTAGACAGCCATTTTCCCGAACTCATCTGCGGCGTAAATGACTTTATCATATCTTCAGATAAAGCATTAACGCTCATTCTATCGTCACCAAGTCCATTAGATAGATCTTTTGATGACGGAGAATAATACAAGCTTGTATCATATCCGCTTGTCACCGACTCCACATCATCAATATTTTTAAGCTCACCGTCAAGAGGAGCAGTATCATATATATTACATATATATAGTCCCTTGCCATCAGGAAAGTATTTCTTTACAGGAGTATACATCTCTATTCTTGAAAGAACAGAAGAAACAGCCGCCGACATTATAATAAATGCAATGGCGAGCTGAACAGCGATAAAAATATTGCTGTAGATATTTCTTGCAAATTCTTTTAAACCATATTTTATCATATTATTTTCCCCTCTCTTTCATCATTTTCACAGGGGATCTTTTATTGGTAAACAATATCACAATGTTAAGGAACAAATAAATAGAAATAATATATATTCCAAATATGGTCATATATACCCTGAAATTATATGCGACCTTGATATACTCAAAAAACAAAGTAAGCTTAGGAAGCAGCGCATAATTGAATACCAATGCAAATATCACATATATCGTCACTGATATCATACCTATCTCGGCTATATACATCCGTCTTATTTTATTTGAAGTACAGCCGCACAGCATGAATATAGCAGTCTGTTTAGCACGGGATCTTATTATGTATCTGAAAAGCATTGCAAGATTTATTGCAGAAGCTATCGCAACGGCTACGGACATAAATATAACGGAATTGTAGAATTTTATTTCAGTCATATCGATCGTGTCTATCGGAGGAAAATTAACATTACACGTTAGAACTTCGCTGAAAGCTTTTTTCAGCTTAAAAAAGCTTTCTGTATCGAGAGCATTGTCATCAAGAAAACTTATGCTTGAAATAGTGCAGTTATCACCCAACGTTTTAAATGGCACCTGAAATTCCTCTTGTACAGTATTACCGAATATGCCTATGACCTTATAGCTTTTGCCAAGCAGTTCAACATTCTTGCCAATCATATCGTCTTTTGCGCCGCTAGGCAGCACGACCAAATTTTCGTCTGAAGCATATTCTTCCTTAGTAAAATATCTGCCTTTGCGTATACTCATGTTGTCGACATACGATTCGTATAAACTATAATCATTCAGCTCCTCATCATATTGAATGCGCACCGCAGACATAAGATACGGTTGACCGCCGTCAAAACACTCATCAATTTTAAGCTCGTCTTGATCAAACATTAAACCAAAATACATACCCGGTATTGACGCTTTAGAATTATCATCAAGCTTGTCAAGCACCTCACGAAGCTGAACAGGAGTTATAGAATCTGTTCCAAAATAAGACAAGATCCTGCCATCACTGTCTTCCTGAGTATCTATTATATCGCCAAATGAAAAAGTATAGTTAAATACATACTTCTTTTGCTTTTCAAAATCCTTGCTTGCTTTAAAATTCTGAAATGCACCATGTGAAAACAATATTATAAGCACATCAGTAACGGCGCAAACAATAAATAGAATAAAGATAAGTACATTCTTTACGGCAAAATTTTTCAGGTTAATAAAAACGTATTTCATTTAGTCCTCTTAATATTACTTATTTTGATTTATACGATAACATACATTGTCTATAGCAATCTGATTATCCTTATCTGTTCTAACTTCTACACGATGGATATAATAAGCATATGACTGACCATATACCTCTTTGGTTGCTGACGTAGTTGCTAATGCAGTAGTAACAGCCATAGTGCTTACAATAGCCAATGCAACAATTCCCGTAACAATTTTCTTAATAATCATACTTATTTCCTTTCTCGTTTCGCAATAAATCACGAATTTTTAATTTGTAGACTTAACTGAATTTGCCATACGAATTATGTCACTTTCGCTCGCATTTCCAACGATTGAGTATGAAAAAGATTTATCTGTCCAAACAAGAATAATATCATTTTCAGTTATTGAAATATATCCGTCATATTTACCTATTTTTATTTGCCTTGCACCTAAATCATCAATATCTATATTCATTCCAGCCGATATATCATTTTGAGTGAATTGAATTTGCTCCGTGCCGTTTGTATAAGTCACAATGTGTGTAAAATCGTCTATAAAATCTTCTGACAATACATAACCGCTAGGAATGAAGTCAGGAGTCATAACATTGTTGGCAACAGACAAACTATTATCTTCAATATCACCATCTGCAAATCTTACACTAGAATGAGATTCCCCTTGTGTCACAAATATTCCAACAAACCATTCACGCAGCGGCGGTACGGCGGCAACTGTCACAGAGCCGACTGCAAGCACCGCAGCTATTATCGCCGCAGCAAATCTTAGAGTGATCTTTATATGTCTGTGACCGCTTTTTCTGTTAGTTTTTACCAGCTCGCCCATTCTTTGTTCGTATCTCTCCGAAAAATCGTGCGATATCTCCTCGACAGCCAAATAATCCTTATAGTCTTCATCAATTATGCCTAATTTTATTGCTTGTCTGAACTTATCATTCAAAACGATCACCACCGATCAAATCTAAAATTTGTCTTTTGGCTTTGTTCAGATAATTAAATACCGTTCTCTTAGAAATGCCCATGATCTGTGCGATCTCATCAGCAGTCAGATCATAATAGACCTTATATGCTATCACAGACTTTAGTTTATCATCCAGCTTTCTTACCGCATCTATAAGCAGATCTAAGTCAATATCATCATAAAAATCCTCACTCGGCTCATCTTCCACCTTAAGATCAAATATAGACGATGTTGGATTTTGATTTTCCTTATTGTAGATCGCATAACAGGCGTTTCTAATAGTTCTAATAAGATATGCGTCCATATCGTGCAAAGAATAATTGTGAATTTTTTTAAAACATTTTGCGATGCTGAAAAAAGCATTTGCACAAGCCTCTTCTGCCAGCGCAGAATTATTCAAGATCTTGTATGCAAAAGCATAGGCTATCTGACGATTTCTGTAATAAAAATCTTCAAAAGACGTCTGATCCTTATCGTTGTCTATCAAGGTCATACATACAGCTAACATTTGATTCCCCCTGAGTTACTTATGTTACTAAGTATAACACATATTGACATACTTTTCAAGATACCAACAAATAAACTTATAACCCGAAATTATAATACATTTTGCGATTTATACTTGTATAAAACTAACATGATTGAGCCATTCAATTTAGTTAAAGCTACAAAAATTCAAATATAAATCAACAATATGATGCACGAAATGGTGAACTTTTGTCAGATGAAAAACTGGTATCTTTCATTTACTTTTTCAACCATAAGATCTATGGCATTTATCAATTCAAAAAAATTGAGAATAACAAATTAGTTTTGGTCAAAGAAATAAGGAAGTCATACTATGATTCAATAATCGATCAAAAAAAGGTCTTTTCAGAAATTGAAGAAAACTCCAAATGCAGAATTATTCAATAAGATAGGCATTGCCTTGAATCTAATAGCCAAACCTAAAAAAGCCAACCGCACCCAAATGGATGCGATCGGCTTTTTTATATTATTCTATTTTTTTTACCCCAGCTTCAAAACATTCAGCAGGAATATCCAGCTAGTTCCATAGTAAGCCACAACTGCCACCAGATCGTTCAGCGTGGTTATTAACATTGTTAAAGCAATGGAGCAAATATCCTTAGCACGCCGTCAATGAGCCGTCCAAAGAAACCACGCTTTGTGTCCTCAAGCGTGCGCTGTTTGCACTTGCTCTGGGTTTCAAGGATATCCGCCTTGAAAGTCTTTATTATAGACGAATCATAGAATATAGAGCTGCACTCAAAATGCAGGAAAAGACTTCTGTAATCAAGATTTACCGAACCCAGCACCGCAAGCTTGTCATCGCATATACAGCCCTTTGCATGAACAAATCCCGGCGTGTATTCATATATCTTCACTCCTGCCTCGATAAGCTGACGGTAATAGCTTCTCGAAAGTCTGAAAACCACCTTTTTGTCAGCGATACCGGGCATTATGATGCGCACGTCGACCCCACGTTTAGCCGCCCTTATAAAAGCGTCAAAAAGGCTGTCACCAAGCATAAGATACGGTGTGTAGAACCACACATAATCGCTTGCGGCATAGAGCATCTCAGAAAAAAACGTGTTGCTCACATTTTCGTCCACCATAGGGGAATCATAATAAGGCAAAACATAGCCGTCGCCACCCTTGCCCTCTTTTTCAAAGCTCTCCCCCACAAGGTCATGAGGTATCAAGTCATTTGAAAAAGCGTTCCAGAACTCCATAAACATATAGGTGTAGCTTTTTACGCCCTCGCCTGTTATCTTGAAGCCGATATCTTTCCAGTGACCATATTTCGAGCCTATGTTTATATACTCGTCCGAAAGATTTATTCCGCCGCTGTATGCTGCTCTGCCGTCCACCACCATTATTTTTCTGTGGTCACGGTTGTTGAGCTGTGATTTTATAAAAAGGAACGGATTGAAAGGCACACATTTTATACCTTTCTCACCAAGCTTCAAAGCGTCTGCAAGAGAATATGTTGCGATACTTCCAAGGTCGTCATACATTATCCTGACGTCAACGCCCTGAGCCGCCTTTTTCGTCATGATATCCACCACAGTGTTAAGAAACTTGCCGTTTTGCAAAATAAAATACTCCGCAAAAATATATTTCTCAGCCTTTTCAAGCTCCTTGCACATATCAGCGAACATTTCCTCGCCCACGGAAAAATACTCTGCGCTGTCAAGCTTCACCATAGGAAAACCCGTTGCGTCGCTTATTCTTTTCACTGATTGAGCAAGCCTTTTGTCCTCACGTTCAAGCTCCCCTATGCACTTTTCCCCGTCAGAAAGCTCATAGTCCATGTGAAGCCTTGCCTTTGTGATATTCTTTTCAAGCTTTTTCGCAGTATTGTTATTGCCAAAAATTATATACATAACTGCACCAAGCACAGGAAAAGTAAGTATCACAATAAGCCAAAGGGTCTTGTAGCTGCTCTCCTCACGCTTTGTGTTGATATAAAGCACAAACAGAAATGACAGCACAGTAAGCACGATGCTGAGAAGCCCTGCCGCCTTGCTGAGCCATTTAAGTATGAGAAGATACCACAAAAACTGCATCACCACAGGAACTATCACCGCCACCACTCTGCCTGCTATTTTCTTTACATTGTTCCACGTCAACTCCGTTTCGCTCCTTTCATTTATCATCTTAGGACAACAAAACACTATCATTATGCGATGTTACCATTATTATAACAATTTTTTTAATATAAGTCAACGCCATTGATTTTATTATTAAAAAGTGTTATATTAAATATGAGATATGTCCTGCTGATAGCTTTGTCTGTAGGCGGACGAACAGTGTCCGCCCCTACGAAAATAATATAACTGATAACGGAGGTAACAAAATGTGTACTGCGGCAACTTATAAAACGAACGATTTTTATTTTGGAAGAACTCTTGACTATGAAAGCTCCTATGGCGAGGAGATAGTCATAATGCCAAGAAACTTTCCCCTTAACTTTGTTAATATGGGCAGGATAGCTACCCATTATGCGGTAATAGGCACTGCTCATGTTGCTAAGGATTATCCTCTTTTCTATGACGCCGCCAACGAAAAAGGTCTTGCCATGGCAGGTCTTAACTTTGTTGGCAATGCCTTTTACCGTGATGATATAGACGGCAAGGACAATGTTGCACAATTCGAGTTTATCCCGTGGATACTCTGTCAGTGTGCAAACGTGACAGAAGCAAGGACGCTTATAGAAAAGATAAACATAACCAAAACTCAGTTCAGCCCGCAAATGCCGTCAGGTCAGCTCCATTGGATAATAGCTGACAAGAACGACTGTATCGTGGTCGAATCTGTAAAAGAGGGCATAAACGTATATGACGACCCAGTGGGAGTGCTGACGAACAATCCTCCATTCGATATGCAGATGTTCAGGCTCAACGATTTCCGTGGACTTTCTCCAAAACAGCCTGAAAACACTTTTTCAGACAAGCTTGACCTTACTTCCTACAGCCGTGGCATGGGTGCAATGGGACTTCCGGGTGACCTGTCCTCGCAGTCAAGATTTATAAGAGTAGCATTTGTGAAAATGAACTCACGCTCCGCCCCTGACGAGCAAAGCAGTGTGAGCCAGTTTTTCCACATCTTAAACTCAGTTGACCAGCAAAGAGGCTGCTGCGAGGTGGCAGAGGGCAAGTATGAGATAACCATTTATACAAGCTGCTGCAATACTGACAAGGGCATTTACTATTACACCACCTACAACGGACACCAGATATCAGCTGTTGATATGCACAAAGAAGACCTTGACTCCGCCAAGCTTATTGCCTACCCTATGATAACCAACGAGATAATAAACTTTCAGAACTAGCAAACGCTCCGTACAAAATCTGTACGGAGCGTTTTTATTACTCAAATCTGAAATATTCAAAGTCAAAGTTGCTTCCCGGCAGGAACGCAAATGAAACCTTCTGTTTGCCGCTGATACCTGAGATATCAAAGCTCTTCTGTGCATAATTTTCGCTGTCATCTGTCCTGAACTCGCAGAGTATTCGGTTTTCGCCCTCGCTGCCATTCAAAATAAGATGTATGCTGTTGAGGGCAAGCGGTGACTTTCCGCTTATAACGAGCCTGCTCGGCTGTTTTTCAGAGAAATCGAACTCACCGAAATCAAGCATAACATTGTTGCCTATATCGGTCACGCACTTTTCACCCTTTGTAAACTTGTCACCGTAAATGTTGTCAGCATCAGCCGCATTATTCACCGCAAATTCACGGCTGACCTTTTCAAAGTTGAAACCGCCCACTTGGAAGCCGTCCTCAGTAAGGATACAAAGGGTCTCAATACCCTTGAGCTTTCTTGAAAGCTTGAAAGTTTCAGGCTTGAAGATCATCCACTCAGGCTCTTTGTGATAACAAAATGTGCCAAGAAGCTTGCCGCCCTCCTCAGGTATTCCGTCATAGAAGCTTATTTTAACAGGGTCAAGGGTGTTCGCCCATATCTGTACCGTAACAGTGTCAGAGCCTGCACTGCCGAAGTCAAGATTATCATATGCCGCCCATGATGTTACCTTGCCCATTGCAAAGCCTACACCCTTCTTCATGCCGCTTGAAACGTTGTCGCTCGCCCTTGTGAATAGTCCGCCGATAACAAACTGATATGGGTCGGTAATTGCACTTCCAAGCCCCTCAGCAGTGAATTTGAGCACAGAAATGATGTGATAACGCTCAGTGCCGTTTTTGCACATTGCACGAAGCCAGAAGCTTCCGTCGCCCTTTGCTTTCACCCTTACACCGTCTGCTGTTACATCGCATTCTGCAAGATTAGATGTTATACCCTTTTCATTTGTTACCCTGAACTCTATATTCTCAGCATAATCCGAATTGGCAGGGAGCGCCTTATATCTCACTGTTATCTCAGGGTTATCCTTGTCAAGAGTAAGAGTATCAGTATAAAGCTCTATTTTTCTCACAGGTATCTCGTCTGTCCTGCCGCACTCGGCAGGAGCAAATGCCACGTTTTCAAGTGATGATGTGCCGCTGTCATATTCTGCCTCAACAGCATCAAGGGTAACAACACAGTCTGGCAGACCCTTTGATGTGAGCGTTACCTTTATCTCGCCGGTCTTGTCAGTCGAACCGATAACAGCGAGCATTTTTCCTGAAAACAGTCTGCGTGAAGTACCCTTATACTGGTCATAGTCTGTGCTGTCGCCGTTGTCAAGACCCATAAGCCTTGCCGCACCCTCAACGCTAACGTTCACACGGTTGTTGGCATTTGCGCAGAAAGTGCCGTCCTTGTCAAATGCGGATATTTCAATATAAACAAGGTCAGAGCCGTCTGCAAGTATCTCTGTCTTGTCAGGGACAGCTTCTATTCTAACAGCGTCCCCGAATGAACGCTGTATATCCACTGCAATGATATTTCCATTCTCGTCATATGCAACAGCTTTAAGCTCGCCCTTTTCATATGGTATGATATAGTTCGCTGTCAGCTCCTTGCCATGCTTGTGGTCGATATCATATGCACCCATTGAAATACCGTCCTTGAAAAGCTCAACTCTCGGAGCATTTGAGCAAACTCTCACATCGCAAGGCAGTCCGTCGCTGAAATCCCAGTATGGGAAAATATGCACAAATGGCTCAGCCTTATAGTCTGTCCACTCTGCACGGAAAACATAGGCACTGTCCTTTGCAAAGCCTGCTGTGTCGAACTGACCAAAGTATGAGTTTTTCGTGCTGTATGGAGTAGGCTCGCCTATGTAGTCAAAGCCTGTCCAAATGAACTGACCTGCACAATATTCTGCGTCACGGTCAGGGATAATGCAAGCCTCAGTGTTTTTTGCACCCCAGCCTGTGCAGCTATTGCCCAAAGATGAACACTGCTCGTCATCGTCAGTTAGCAAGGTTTCAGACAGCGGAAAATGATATATTCCACGGCTCTGAACAACAGAAGCCGTTTCGCTTCCGTATATCATCCAGTCAGGGTGAGCGGCGTGGTGTTCCTCATAAAGTCTTTCACCGTAGTTATAGCCTGCAAGCTTGAGAATATCAGCGCATTTCTGACCGTTCTCCCACTGCATATAGTTAGAGCCGAATGTGACATAGCCGTTGCCATCAGGGTCATGAAGCCTTACGAGCCTTTTGAGCCATGCCGTTACCTCCTGACCTCTCTCGTCAGCGTGAGTGTCAAAAATCTCATTTCCCACACTCCAGCCTATGATAGAAGGGCGGTTTCTGTCACGGCGCACCCATGAAGCAACGTCCTTTTCTACCCACTCATCAAAAAATCTAGCATAGTCATAGTCGGTCTTTGACCTCTCCCACATATCAAAGCCCTCAGAGAGAATGAGCATACCTGTTTCGTCAGCGATGTCCATAAACTCCTCCGCAGGCATATTGTGAGAGGTCCTGATAGCGTTGATGCCCATTTTGCGTAGCTTTTTAAATCTTCTCCTTATAGCCGCAGGATTGGAAACTGCCCCAAGACAGCCGTTGTCATGGTGTTCGCATGAGCCGTGGAGCTTAACGTGTCTGCCATTGAGATAAAAACCGCTGTCGCACTTGAATTTGATAGTCCTGAAGCCGAATTTCTGACCTACACGCTGTACACAGCCGCCGTCCACAAGAATTTCCGACACCATGGTGTAAAGCACAGGGGAGGTGATATCCCAAAGCTCAGGGTCTTTCACTGTCATGGTCTGAGCGGTGAGAGAATAGCTCACGCCTTTCACACGCACCGCCTCAGGTATGCAGGAAATATCCGCCCCACAAGCGTCAGACTCATAGCTTGCCACCTCTTTGCCGTTCTTGTCAAAAATAGTGTTCCTGATGCGTATTCCCCCAAGAGGAGTACCCACAGGACGAAGCATCTCAGCCTTCACAGTCACCTGCCATTCGTCCTCGTCTTTAGCCGTTGTGATGTAAATGCCGTCATTGCCGAAGCGTATCTCAGGGCTTTCGCAAAGCCAAACCTTTCTGAAAATGCCTGCTCCTGAATACCATCTGGAGTTTGGCGCGTGGTGATCCACACGGACAGTAACAACATTCTCTCCGTTCTTGACAAGGTCGGTGATATCGAACATAAATGCCGAGTAGCCGTATTTCCACTCCCCTGCCAAATCACCGTTCACATACACCTTGCTGTCCATGTAAACTCCGTCAAAGCGGATAAAAGTGCGTATGCCCTCTTTCTTTTGGTAAGAGAAATTCTTTCTGTACCAGCCAGTAGAAGTTTTATATAGGTCATTTGTATTATAAATAAGCCAATCATGAGGAATGTCCACAGGCTTGAAAGCAAAGTTCTCTGAATAGTCAGAGCCGAAAGCCGCCTTGTAAAATTCCCAATCGTTGCAAAAAAGCTTTCTGTCTGAGTATGTTTCACAGATATCCATAAAAACTCCTTTATATTTTACTTATCTGAATATGAAAATGTGCGTTTATCAAAGGCTTTTCAAGCTGATATTTCTCTGCAAGCCTTGGTCCGCAGGAGTTAGAACCGACCCCTGCCATTGCATAGTCAACGCAGATAACATTGCTCTCGCACCTTTCAAGCTCATAGTTATGTGCCTTTGCCGCAAGCTCCTCCTGCGAAAACTGAGAAGCGTTGAATGAAAACTCCTTGTCAGCGGTAAACTTCACCTTAGCGTCCCCACCGCACACAGTGAGATATCGACAGCCATAGTGCGATGAATTTTCCTGCGGTCTTATATAATCCTCGTGCATATCCCCGATATCAGCCGCAAATTTGCCAATATAGCAAGCCTGACGCTTGTCAATGTAGCTTTCTGTAGGACCATATCCGAAATATTCCACCCTTGAAAAATCTTTTGGCATGAAAAGCCTTATACCGAACCTTGGAAGCATATCTATCTTATTTGAAAACTCCGCGTCGCATTTTATGTCAAGCCCACTGCCGTCAATAACATAAACAGCTTTCAGCCTGCAAAACGGCTGTTGTATGGACCAGCCAAAAGACTGTGTGACGCTTATCTCCGCTCTGTTCTCGCTCGCTGAAAGCTCACAGCCGTAGCTTTTCACATCAAAGTCATTAAGATGCACCTTGTACCAATTGTACTTCATAACATCATTATCCGTAGGCGCACGGAAGAAGTTATACTGCAAAGGTCTGTCAAGAAGCTCTCTGCCGCCGAATTTCACAGAAACAAACGCCGACTTACGCTTGTCAAAGCGGTAAACAACATCTCCCACTGTCACAGTGATATCAAGAGGCGTTTCCACAGCCTCAACATTTTCTTTCACCTCAGCGACCTTACAAGCCTTGCCCTCTGCTATCCTAAGTTGATCAAAGCACACCTCATAGCCATTTTCACAATAATCAGTGTCCTCCTTTGCAGTGAAAATAAACCTTATGAATGTTTCATTTTCATACTCCGCTGTATCATTGGGAACATTTACCACAGTGCTTCCCATTGGCTCGATGTCAAAATCCACTCTGCCGATATGTATAATACCATTTTTGTCCGTTATCTCATATCTGCAATCGAGAATATCCCCAGCGTTCACAAACTCCAGCGTGCTTGAAAAAACAAAGCTTCCCTCGCTTTCCCCTTTTGTTACACGCACAGGTCTGTATACCTGCTTTACCTCAAGAAGTCCCGTGTGTGGCGTTCTGTCAGGATAAACAAGACCGTCCATGCAGAAATTGCTGTCATTGTGTCTTTCCCCAAAATCTCCGCCGTAGCCGTATTTTATCCTTCCCTCAGCCGTTTTACCAAGCGGTACAGAATGGTCGCACCACTCCCACACAAAGCCACCGCAGAAACGCTCATTGGAATAGAACACATTGTGATAATCCTCCAGATCTCCCGGACCATTTCCCATGGCGTGGCAGTATTCACACTGCACAAGAGGTCTGTTTTCCTCAGGCTTTTCAAGATAGCCTTTCAGCCCGTTTAGATCCCAGTACATACCCGAAACTACGTCAAGCACGCTGTCGGAAGTTCCGTCAAGGCAGTGTGTGCTTTCATAATGCACAAGCCTTGTATCATCAAGCCTCTTTATAAGCTCAGCTTCATCAAGCATATTTTTGCCATATCCGCTCTCATTACCAAGCGACCAGAACACCACACAAGGGCGGTTGATGTCACGCTTTACAAGACATTCCGCACGATCTTTTATGGCATTGCCAAACCTCTCGTCAGAGGCAAGCATCGCAATGCCGTTGTAATCTGAATAGTCCCACTTGTAGTCATAATAGACCTCCACACAGCCGTGTGACTCCAGATCCGCTTCGTCAATAACATAAAGCCCCAGTCTGTCACAAAGCTGATAAAACACAGGGGAGTTAGGATAATGTGACGTTCTCACAGCGTTTATGTTGTGCTTTTTCATAAGCACAAGGTCAGCTTTCATCTGCTCATAAGAAGCATAATATCCCGTGTCAGGATAGCTGTCATGACGATTTACACCCTTGAACTTCACTGCCCTGCCGTTTATCTTAACAACGCCCTTATCCACCTTTACATCTCTGAAACCAACTTCCTCACCGATAACCTCGTCGCCTGCATTGATAGTAAGCCTGTAAAGATAAGGTGTTTCAGCACTCCAAATCTTGACGTTCTCTAACTTTATCTCAACGCTCTCACCGTCATAAGCCGAAAACTGAGCCATTGTAACACCATCATCATCGCAAAGCTTTGCCGAAACATCACAGCCGAATACCGTAAACTCCAGCCTTGCAGAGCCATTCTCACCGAGAATAGTTTTCACGATATAATTTTCAAGACGCATTTTCGGTCTTGACAGCACATAAACATCTCTGAAAATTCCCGAAAGCCTTATCTTGTCCTGATCTTCAAGATAAGTTCCGTCGCACCATTTCAGCACAGCGGCAGTAATGATATTCCTGCCCTCAGCGAGATATGGTGTGATATTAAACTCAGCCGTAGCGTGAGAAACCTGTGAATATCCCACAAAGCTGTCGTTCACATACAAATAAACACAGCTATCCACGCCCTCGAACACAAGCACCCTGTCCATGCCGTCAGGAGAATAATCATATTCACGCTGATAAACTCCCACAGGTATATCGTCAGGCACAAAAGGCGGGTCAAATGGTATTGGATAGCACACGTTCGTATACTGCGGCTTGTCATAGCCGTAAAGCTGCCAGTTTGACGGCACTGGGATAGTGTTCTCAAACTTTTCGTGAATAAAATCGTCCTCTAGGTCTATTATGCTGTCATAATAACGAAAACCCCAGTTGCCGTTCAAAAGCTCCATTCGCTGAGAATTTTTACGGTCCTCAAAAGGATCCTGTCCCTTTGCAAACGGCACAAAATAGCAGTGCTTGTCAAGCGTGCCAATGTGCAGCGCCTGAGTATCCTCATGATATATCATTTTCGATCTTGGCGAATTTTCCGCCGCAAGCTTTAAAATATCCATAGCTGTTCTCCTTTACAAGTTTATAAATTACTGTAATTATTTTATCAGCTATTGACAGGCAAGTCAATGAATGATATTATTAATTTATAACAATATGAATATGGAGTTGATATTTTTGTTCTTTGCCGATTATCCTATCCTGGGAAACGAAAAGTCCCTGCCACTATATCTGCAAAATATGGGTCAGCAGCACTGTCAGGATCACCTTATAAGACCCGAGGGCTATCACTATGACCAGATCCTCTACTGCACCAAAGGCAGCGGCACGCTTATCTTTGAGAATAAAGCCATTCCCATACCACATGATACCGCCATATTCATACCCGCTGAGACGCCCCACGAATACTATCCGGAAGAGGATATATGGGATATCCACTGGATAGTCCCCTGCGGATATGCCGCCAAGGATATTCTTGCCCAGTTCGGTCTTACGGAGCTTAAAACCTTTCACCTCAGCGACACGAAAATGCTCGAGCATATTTTCCGCAAAATGCACAATGCTCTGCGAACCGACAGTATTTTCGGCAATTACAAAGCCTCCGGCTATTTGTATGATTTTCTTATGGAGTTTTACCGCCTTATCGCCTACAAAGACCCTGCCACGGCAGTGTCCTCCGCCCTTATGAAAGCACTGGACTACATAAACTACAACTATCCTTCCCCCATCACAATGGACGAGCTTTGCAGTGTATCAGGAGTAACTAAACAGCACCTTTGTCTGCTTTTTCGCAAAAAACTCAGTATGCGTCCAATGGAATACATCGCAAAACGTCGTATCCAAGAAGCCAAAGCCCTGCTTACCGGTACAGAAAAAAGCATCGAGCAGGTAGCCGAGGAAACAGGCTTTTGCTCAGAAAGCTATTTCTGCAAGCTTTTCAAAAGATACGAGGGAATGACCCCCTCCGCTTTCCGCCAGATCAAATAACAACAAACAAAAAAAGAGCCGCCCAAAGGCAGCTCAATTATGCAGAAAATTAGCCCTGCTCCTTCATCTTAGCGAAACACTCGCTGCAGTAAACAGGTCTGTCCTCTCTTGGCTTGAAAGGAATAACAGCCTCGCCGCCGCAAGAAGCACAAGTTGCTGTATAAGTCTGTCTTTCAGACTTTGTAGCAGCCTTTCTTGCATCTCTGCAAGCTTTACATCTTTGTGGCTCATTTACGAAACCTTTCTCAGCATAGAACTCCTGCTCGCCTGCTGTGAAAACGAACTCGTTTCCGCACTCCTTACATACTAATGTCTTGTCTTCGTACATGGTTCTTACCTCATTACATAAAATTGTGCCTAGTCGGATTTGCACCGACACCTTTGAATAAACAACGCTCTGCTATTAAGCTATACGGCCATATTCCTATCTCAACAGTGATCTCAATTTCCGTCTGACTCTCTGCATTGCATTGTCTACCGCCTTTTCCGACGTGCCCAAGCCTAATGCTATCTGATTGTATGACATTCCTCTCAAAAACGATTGAAATACCTGCCATTCCTGCTCCGAAAGTGCAGAAGTGATCTTATCATAAAGCTCATTCAGCTCCTCACGCTCCACTACGACCTCCTCAGGTACAGTGCCACCACCGCCAAGAATAGCCTCAAGGTCAGCTTCTTCGCCGCCTGAAAGAAGTGCATTTCTGTGAACAGACGAAATGATCTTATTTTTTATACATTTTGTAGCGTAAGTTGAAAACTTCGCATTTTTGTCTTCACGATAGGTCCTAACCGCACCCAGAAGCCCCATAAGCCCCTCTTGGACAAGATCCTCGTGAACCTCGGCGCCATATTTTTTTGCCAGAAACTCCACCGTACAGATATATCTCGCAATAAGCTCACCGATAGCCGTTTTGTCACTCTGTGCATTTAGCACAAGCTGCTCATCTGAAAGCTTTTTCTGCTGATCCTGCCGATCGCCTCTCAAAAAATACCGCCCACCTAATCGTAGAAATTACCGCAAAGCCCCATTCTGACGCCACTGCGTAATGTTATAATACCATTTTAGACCATAAAAGTCAAGAGAATTGACGAAATCCGCCGTCCCTGTGAAAATATTTGTAACATACCACAGTTTTAAGAATGTATTCTTGTGATTTTCAACAAACAAAAAGTCAGCCGTGTCGAAATACACGGCTGACCGCAATTTACGCAACTTTGATGTTATACACGGCAGTATTTTGCTCTGCCATCGCTGAAAATATCCCCTCCGTGGCAATCGTCAGCCACAACAAGAGGAAAATCCTCAACGTAAAGTTTTTTCACAGATTCACAGCCCAGCTCCTCAAAAGCCACTACCTCGCAAGACTTTATGCAGTTGCAGGCAAGTGCGCCCGCACCGCCTATAGCACAGAGATAGACCGCACCATTTCTTATCACGGCGTCCCTTACCTCTTGTGATCTCTCGCCCTTGCCGATCATTCCGCCCAATCCAAGATCAAGCAGCCTCGGAGCAAACCTGTCCATTCTTCCTGAAGTGGTCGGTCCGCATGAACCGATAGGCTTTCCCTCAGGTGCAGGAGTAGGTCCGGCATAGTAGATAACAGCGTCTTTCAAAGGGATAGGAAGTTCCTTTCCCTCGTCAAGCAAAGCATTGAATCTTTTATGTGCAGCGTCCCTTGCAGTATACACAACGCCCGAAAGCAATATCTTGTCACCGCATTTAAGCTCTCCGCTCACCGCTTTAAGCTCCTCGGAACGCACCTTTCTTATTTCCGACATGACAAACTATTATTCAGCGTCATCATCGCTTACAAGAGAAAGACCATCGTCAATAAGATCTCTTGCAGTGTTTACAGCACCGATACTATTGCCATACAGATCGTTAAGTGATGTAACGAGCTGCTGAACAGTTTCGCTCAGACTTGTGAACTGTGTCTTAACAGACTCTCTCAGATCAGCAGACTGTGCTCTGATATTCTTAGCTTCGTTCTTAGCGTCGCTTACTACCTTTGCAGCCTCAGCATTTGCCTTTGATGTTACGTCAGCGGCTTCTGCGTTAGCCTTAGATGTAACAGCCTCTGCCTCTGCATTAGCCTTAGAAGTTACCTCGGCAGCCTGCTTGTTTGCAGCACTTGTAACAGCTTCAGCCTCCTGCTTAGCGGCAGCTGTCATTGCGGCAGCGCTTGACTTAGCTGTCTGAAGTGTAGTATCAGCCTCTGTCTGAGCATTTGTAACAAGCTTCTGTGCCTGTGCGTTTGCGTCAGCAAGAACCTGATCCTGAAGCTGCTTAGCTTCATCTTCCATCTGCTTAGCCGCCTTCTTGGCTTCCTGAACGACCTTATTAGCTGTGTTCTGAGCTTCCATGAACACGCTTCCAAGATCAAATGCAGGAGTGGCTGTGCCGGCATTAGCCTCAGCAGTTTCGAGCTTTTCTTTAAGATCCTCGATCTCCTGCTTCTGCTTTTCAAGCTCAGCGTCCTTTTCAGTTACCTGCTGCTCATAGTCAGCGATACGAACCTTCATTGTATCAGTATTAGCCATAAGCTCGGCTATCTTGTTTTTAGCCTCTTCTACCTTTTTCTCAAGTTCCTTCTTGCCCTCGAAGTCCTGCTTCTGAGCGCCGCCCTGCTTCTCAAGACGTTCGATAGTTTCGTTCTGGTCATTGACCTGAGCCTCAAGAGTATAAATTTTAGAAGTAAGGTCGTCTACATAAGCAAGAACGTCCTGCTTATCAAATCCGCCGACTCTAACCGTTCTTAAATAACCATTACTAGCCATTTCAATCCCTCCACATTAGTGATTATCTCTATTATACAATAAACCACGTTATTTTTCAACTGATTTAAGCCGTTTTCAAAAATTTCATTATTCCATACAAAATAGCAACTGAAATTTATACAAAATGTCTTAAAATCATATTTATCACAGAATAATTATATCAAATTTTCCGTAAGATTTCAAGTGCTTTTGCGAAAAATTTTCAATATCATGATAATTTTCTGAGAATACGAAAATCTCTTTAGCTGTGTAAACGTTTTCTGGTTTTGGTTCAAACAAGGCGGACAGCGTAAACGCCGATCCGCCTTTGAAAGCATTATTACTTGTTCTTGAAGATATTGAAGATATCGTCGTAATAATTTGGATTATCAGCAGCCTTAACGCCAGCCTTGTGCATCGCTTCAGCGTCAGCCTTTGCGTCGTCAGCCTTCTGAGTAAAATTTGCAGTATATGTTGTCGCAGCCTTTGGTGCAGCAGCCTCAGGAACGTCATCTCTGTCAACAAAGTCAGCAGCGATAACAGTAACGTCCATAGCGTCCTTGGTATCAGGATTTGTACCGTTACCAAAAATGATCTCAACGTTATCATCAGCAGCATCAGCAATAGCAGCTGTAAGCTCGTCCATATCACTGATAAGGAGATCCTCGCTCATTGTAACGTTTACGATAAGTCTTCTCGCACCCTTGATAGAAGTTTCAAGAAGGTCGGAAGAAATGACCTGATTGATGATATCCTGTACCTTATCCTTGCCCTCGCCGTGACCGATAGCAATATGCGCTCTGCCTGCACCCTTAAGAATAGTAGTAACGTCAGCGAAGTCAACGTTGATCTCATCATGTCTTGTAATGATCTCAGCGATAGCGATAACGTCTGTCTTAAGAACTTCATCAGCGATAGCATAAGACTGCTTCATAGTGAGGCGCATCTCGTTTGTGATAAGGTTCTGGTTAGGGATAACGATAAGAGCGTCAACGTGCTTGATAAGAGCCTCGATACCCTTTTCTGCTCTCTCCATCTTCTTTGCGCCCTCAAATTTGAAAGGCTTTGTAACAACTGCGATAGTGAGCTTGTCAAGTGACTGTGCGATCTCAGCAACTACAGGTGCAGCACCGGTACCTGTTCCACCGCCCATACCTGCTGTGATGAATACCATATCAGCGTCCTTGATAGCGTTCTCGATCTCGTCCTTGCTTTCCTGAGCGGAAGCCTCGCCGATCTCAGGCTTTGCACCTGCGCCCAGACCGTGAGTAAGCTTCTCACCTATCTGGATCTGTGTGTGTGCAGCTGACTTATGCAGTGCCTGGATATCAGTATTAACAGCGATATATTCAACATTTCCCTCGATACCGGCCTGTGCGATACAGTTAAGTGCGTTTCCACCGCCGCCACCGACACCGATTACCTTGATCTTTGCGCCTACGACTGGCTCTTCAACATACTCGTAACCCATAATAGAACTCCTCCTAAAAGCGAATTTTCATACTTCTCCGTATTTTTACATATCAATTTATCAAATCAAAAATAAAATGCAAAAAAGCCTATGTGCCGAATATGCACATAAATAGATACAATAATATATTATCATACTTTTGTCAAAAAGTAAAGAACTTAAATGAAACCATTATAAATTTTTTATTAATTATCAATAAAACGACTGATTTTTCAGTTTCATTTGTGTATACTATACAATTAGTTTACTTGACCACTACCAGCCTGTGTTAGTCTGACCGTCCACATAGCCGTTGTCAGCATATCCATTGTCGGTATAGCCCTGATCGCCGCCGTTATCATATCCCCAGTCGGTGTTTCCGTTCTCGTTTGTCCACTGATCTGTGCCTGCATTGTCAGCATCATCATTGCCGTCCCATGCGTTGGTATCGTCGCTGTAGCCTTGGCTATCGTCCCCTGACCATGAGTTATCACTGTCCCATGTGCTGCCGTCATCAACATTGGTATCAGCCGATACCGCACTGCTGCTGTCATCTGGCTTTGCAGAGCTTGTGTCGTCAGGTTTTGACGACTCGTCCTGCGATTTCGGAATAGCCGAAATGCCGCTGTCAGCACCGTTGTAAATAAGCGTACCCTCGTAATCGTCAGTAATGCTCTTGTCAATTACCGCCTTAAGATATGTAAGCTTGTATTCCATATCCACCGAGCTTCCAAGCTTTATTTCAAGCCTGCCGTCATACATAAGCTTAATATCCGAACGGGTGGTCAGGTCAATAGAGTCTACATTTTTAAAATTCAGGTCATGAAGATCATTCAGAAGCTCTTTAAGGATATCCGCCTTAAATGAATCCTCCGAGGCAAGCTTGTCGCCCTGACTAAGGCTTTTAAGCTCAAAGCCCTTTACAACAGGTATATCCCCTGTCGGAGCAGGATTTTTCGTTTCAAGTATCTTTCCCGAAGCAGACAGCACATAGTATGAATTTTTATACTCGATATCAGCCGCCTTTTCGGCCTCTGTGCAGGTTATAACAAGTGTTGACGGAAATTTCTTTGTGACCTTGACATCATCAAGATACACAAGAGTATCTTTCAAACGCTTTTCAACTATATCCGTATTCGTCCTCACAAGGTTCTGTCCCGTTGAAACGCCGCCCACGCCAAGGATCTGATCCTGTTCGTAAAGGGTAACGCCCTCTATTTTTATCTCCGACACATTAAAAAACAAAAACATACTCAGCACCAGCAGCAACGCCGCAGCCGCAAAAAATCCGGCAACATACACGTTGCGCATATTCACTGTCTGCCGACGTGCCGCAGGCCGCTGTGAGTTCATTCTGTTTTCCTTGTAAGTTCCGTTCATTTTACTCTTTCCTAACTGCTAGTAATTTACACGTTTTATGTTTCCGCCCAGAAGCGTAAAAGCATTTTCAATGCAGTCATAGCCCCTGTCCATAAGCTTTATATTAGTGAGAGATGTTTCTCCCTCTGCCGAAAGCGCCGCCACAGCCAACGCCGCACCGCCTCTAAGGTCAGGCGCACGGACTTTTGCTCCGTAAAGCTCCTTCACGCCCTCGATAACAGCCACTTTTCCCTCTGTCTTTATATCCGCACCCATTCTCACAAGCTCGTCAACATGGCGGTAGCGGTTTTCAAAAATATTTTCCACCACCACACTTGTGCCTTTTGCCTTAGCAAGTGCCGCCGTGACTATCGCCTGAGCGTCCGTAGGGAATCCCGGATAAGGCATAGTCCTCACCGTCCGCACAGCTTTTAGCTGTTTAGGCGCTTTTATAAATATCCTGTCCTCATATAGAAATACCTGACAGCCCATTTGCTCAAATATAGGTATGACCGCACGGATATCCCCTGCCCTTGCCCCAAGCAGACCTATCTCACCGCCTGTTGCCGCCGCTGCGCTCATAAAAGTCGCCGCAACTATCCTGTCGGGCATGACAGAGTATTCACAGCCGTGTAGCTTTTCCACACCGCTTATTGTTATCGTTCCGCCCCCTGCGCCGCTTATCTTTGCACCGCAGCAGTTCAGAAACTCCGCAAGATCGCATATCTCAGGCTCTCTTGCCGCATTATATATCACCGTGTCGCCCTTTGCCAGAACAGCCGCAAGCATGATGTTCTCAGTCGCTCCCACAGAGGGGAACGAAAGATCTATCCTAGCCCCTCTGAGCCCTCTCGGGCAGGTGCAGCTAAGCACGCCATACTCCTCGTTTATCCTGACGCCCATTTTTCTAAGTGCGCACAGGTGCATATCTATAGGTCTCGGACCAAGCTCACACCCTCCCGGGAATGACAGCCTGCATTCACCTGTTCTTCCAAGAACAGCTCCCAGAAAAACGATAGACGAACGCATCTCTCTCATAAGCTCATCTGGCACAAAGGTCTTTACAGCGCCCCTTGCGTCCACAGTAACACAGCCGTCCTCACGGCTGCACCTTGCCCCAAGCACCGACAGAATGCGACAAGCCGCAAATACGTCCGAAAGTGCAGGACAGTTATGTAGCCTGATCTCTCCGTTTATAAGAACACACCCTGCCAGCAGCGGCAGAGCTGCATTTTTTGCTCCCTGAACGGTTATCTCTCCGTTCAGCCTGCTTCCTCCCTGAATGATAAGCCGTTGCATAAGCGTCGCTCCTTTTAAGGTTTTGACTTATCTTATGCAGGACCGCCCATATAGGTTAAAGCTATTTGTTGATATATATCTCTATAGCGTTTGAAACAGGCATAAAAGCAGGCAAACAAGGCAGATAGGAGTCCTTGCCTATCTTCTTTTTCATATCCTTAGTTGAAAGTATCATGCCGGTAACGCAATCGTCAAACGTACTATCGTCCATATCAGTGATATTCACAAGTATCCTTACAGTGACCTCCTTGCTGGAAAACGGCGGAACAGTGTCGCCTATGACCTCACCGTCGCTGTTTGTCGTAACGCTGGTCGCATAGCATACCGCGTTGTCATATTCAGAAGAAACATGGCTGATCTCATACTGCGGTATCTTTATCTCAAAAGGAGACGGGTTTTTGATATTGAACACTATATCTGCAAAACGGTAGCTTGAACTCAACTCAGAACCAAAAGCTTCTTCGTTGTATACAGAATAATTTGACAGCGCATATGTTTTAAAATCCGTCATACCCATTGTTTTGAACACGTTGTCATCATATCTAACCACGCTCTTGTCTGCGTCATTGAAAAACAGCGGTGGGAAGAAGAACACCATGAGCACAAGCACGATAATAACAGCCACAACTGTCTTTATTATCTTGCCGCGCTTAACATACGAATCTCCCACCTTTACTCCCTTGCTAAGACCTGTCGCCGCCTGTGCAGGCATAGCCGCAGCGTCCTCAAGGAAATCGTCCTCATCGTCCTCTTCCTTGTGCTTGGTAGGGTCATCGTAAGTCTTTGTGGCACGGTCGAACTCCCCTGCCTTGTTGAACTTTTCTCCGTCAAAAATCTCGTCGGCGGTGCGGTTCACTCCGCTGCCCTTGAACTTTTTATCTGACAGCTTTTTTATCTTGTCAACATCAGGCACTTCAATGCTGTCCATTGAAGCCCTCTTGTTATACTGTCTGTAATTCTTATCCATTATTTTATCCCCTTAAATTTTACGTTCCTTATCCCTTAATAAGTGGCTCTAAAGCCTTGAATATCCTGTCCTCAGTATCGGCAACATGAAGCTTTGCAGCGTTTTCCGAGCACTGTCTGAGCTTCTCAGGATCCTCTATAAGCCCCTTTACAGTATCGATAAAAAGCTTTTCCGTCAAGTCTTTTTCTTCGATAACAAAGCCTGCTCCTGCGTTTTGCAATACCATGCCGTTGTAATACTGGTGATTTTCAGCCACCATAGGCGACGGGATAAGCACAGAAGCTCTGCCCATTGCTTCAAGCTCCGCCAGCGAAGCTGCTCCGCACCTTGATATAACAAGGTCAGCCGCAGCCATTGCCACAGGCATATTGATATAATCCTTTATGATACGTCTGCTGTTGTTGATATCTATACCCATAGCCCTGAGCTTTTCAGGATAGTCCTTATAGCCCTGATAAGTGCCGTAGGAATGTATATGACAGACCTTAACATCATTGTCCTGATACCATTTCAAAAGCTTTGCGATATTCTCATTAAGCACTCTCGCACCCAGACTTCCGCCTGTTGAAAGCACACATATCTCGTTCTCATCAAAGCCAAGCTGTTTTTTAGCCTCCGCCTTTGACATGGTGTTGAAAGCTCCCCTTACAGGCAGACCTGTCACCACCGTCTTAGCATTTTCGGGCATATACTTTTCTGCCTCTTTCACAGTGAGCATAACAACGTCTGCAGACTTTGCAAGTATCTTGTTTGTCACGCCCGGGAAAGCGTTCTGCTCGTGAATAGCCGTCTTTATGCCCATTTTAGCGGCTTTTCTGACTATTGGCCCTGAAACATATCCTCCGGTTCCTATAACAAGATCAGGCTTTGCTTCCCTTATTATCTTCTTTGCAGTGCTTCCTGACTTTACAAGACACCCTGCCGCATGGATATTTCTTTTGAGATTTACCCAGTTAGGCTTTCTCTGAAAGCCCTCTATCTTTATAGGATAGAACTTATATCCTGCCGCAGGCACGAGCCTAGCTTCAAGCTTTTCAGGATTTCCCGCAAAGCTTATCTCAGCGTCAGGATAATGTTTTTTTATGATCTCCGCAATGGCAAGAGCAGGATTTACATGACCTGCCGTGCCGCCGCCTGCAAGTAAAACTCTGAGCATAGAACTAATACCTCTTTACTTTTTTTTGATGCACTGACGTGAAACGTTGAGCATGATACCCATTTCTGCAAGCTGTATCATCAGTGCAGTACCGCCGTAGCTGAAAAACGGCAGTGAAATACCCGTGTTAGGGAAAGCGTTGCAGGCTACCATAATGTTGAAAAGTGCCTGCGAGCCTATTTGTATTGTTATACCAGCCGCAAGAAGCATACCAAAACGATCCTTGCTTCTTGAAGCGATCATGAAGCCCTCGATTATAAAAAGCACAAACAGCAGTACCACTACCATTGCACCCACGAAGCCAAGCTCCTCGCAGATAATAGCGAAAACGAAGTCGTTTTGCGACTCAGGCAGATAGTATTTTTGCCTTGACTCTCCAAATCCAAGACCGAACCAGCCGCCCGAGCCTATAGACAATAGAGATTCATAGGTCTGGAAGGTCTTTCCGCTAGGGTCGGATTCAGGATTTTTCCAGCTCTGTATACGATCTGAAATATAAGAAAAGCCTGAGCCTGACGCCATTTTATATATCAGCAGCAGCACCCCGAAAACAGCACACACGCCGATAAATTTCCAGAAAGTCTTTTTTGGCATACCGCTTATGAACATCATAGACACTCCCATGATACCCACCAGCATAACAGCCGACATATGCCTCTGAAAAATAAGCACCAGCGCCACCGCGCCCATTATCACAGTAAACGGTATAATACAGAATTTCCAATCCTTGAACTTAGGATAATTCACCGACATTATGTATGCGAAAATAATAATGAACGTTACCTTCAGAAGCTCCGACGGCTGAAAGCTGATCGGACCTATTTGTATCCAACGCTTTGCACCGGCAACGTCTATTCCGAAAAGAGCTGTATAAAACGTAAGAAGATAGGTGGCGATAAACGCAATATATGCTATCTTTGTGTTCTGAAAGAAGTGATAATCAAGATAGCTCGTGGCAAACATCAGAAGAAGACCAAGTCCGGCAGACTTGAGCTGGCTCACCAAATAATAATATCCATCGTTATATTCACTCAGACCCCACGCATAGCTTGCAGAAAACATCATCAGAAGTCCGAATACAAGCAATACCATTACAAGAATGAAAAACGGCTTGTCTATCTCCGTAAGTATAAATCTGAATCTATGTTTTCTTTTTGCCTGTGCCACAGGTTGTTTAAGAGGAACGTGACTATTATACACTATGCTTCCGTCACGTTCACGTCTAGGACCTCTTATAGCCAAACAAACAACCTCCCAACAAAATCTCTATATGAAAAACTTTCCCGAATATATCAAAAACGCTATCGCCGCCGCAGCCCCTGCCACAGATATCACAGCGAATATCCCGATCACGGTGTGATCTCCGTGACCCTTTTTCTGCAAATGCTCATGAAGCGTGTAACCTTTCATAAGCAGCTTTTTTCTTATCTTAAACACAATATACTGCAAAAGCCCGCAAGCTCCGTCAACGACCACCGCCGCACCTGCCAGCAGGAAAACGAAATATTCTCCCGAAAGCAGCACCGCCATAGTCATAAGACCACCAAGCGCCAGCGCACCCGACTCGCCCAAATAAAGCTTCGCAGGACTGCACCCCCAAAAGAGAAAGCCTCCTGCCGCACCCATTGTGCAAACAGCAAAAAGCTGAGCGGCGTCAGAACCTGCCCCTGCCGCAAGACCACTTGACAACCCTGCTGAAAATATCAAAGCCGTTACAGCACACAGCCCGTCAGTACCCGTGTCGGTCTTACCGCCTGCGCAATCGTGTATCTTCACCATGTTTATCCCCACTGTCATAAGCAGCGGAAAAAGCGGATAAAAAAGCCTGCCGAACTGCACATAGCCCAAGTGAAAAGGCATAAGCACAGCCGTCTGCACCCCTCCGCAGTATCTAAGCCCCACGCATACACCAAGACATATAAGATACTCCATACATATCTTGTAAAAAGGCTTCATGCCTATGCCAAGCTTTTTCTCCTTAACATAGTCCTCTGAAAGCCCGATAGCCGTGAGCATCAAAACTCCGCCCAGAGCGATAAACACACGCCTTGAAAACTCTCCGTTCTCAAAACTCAGCACCGCCTGCGAGTCATAAAATATAACTCCCGTAACAATGCCGAATATAACGCAGAGCATTATGACAACTCCGCCGAATTTCGGCTCAGAGCCGTCCTTTGCAAATCTGTCGCCTATATAAAAATCGAATTTGCCTGTTTTTATCCTGCGGAAATATGGTATGAACACTCTGCCAAGAACATATCCCAGCACCATTTCACACCCCAGTATCACCGCCTGCACGCTCCAACTCATTTTGTCAGTGCATTGAACACTTCTTCAAGCTTCATTCCTCTGCTTCCCTTGAAAAGCACAGCGTCGCCCTTTGCAACTACCTCTTTCAAAGCCGCCGCAAGGTCATCTCTGCTTTCAAAATGCCTGCAATTTTCCTTTGCAAAGCCCTTTTTCTCAGCACCCTCTATATAGCACTTTGAGTCCTCGCCAAAGCAGTAAAGCAGGTCAGCCTTTGAAGCCGCAACATACTCTCCCACATTTCTGTGATAGGTCTTTGAGTTCTTTCCAAGCTCCAGCATATCTCCAAGCACGCAAATGCGCTTGCCCTCCGCCTGTGCCTGTGAAAGCACCGAAAGGCTCGCTTTCATTGAGTCAGGCGCAGCATTGTAGCAGTCAACTATATATGTAACTCCGTCAATGACGGTAACATTCTGTCTTAAACCCTCCGGTTTGAACTGAGCAATGCCCTTTACGATATCCTCAGGAGGAATATCAAGCGCAAGACCCACACAGAACGCCGCAAGAGCATTCTTTACATTATGCTCGCCCAAGCAGTTTATCTGGGCGGCTATCTTTCCGCCCTCATAGTTTATAGTAAATGTTATGCTGTTGTCAACAGTCTTAACACCGCTTGCATAAACATCGCAGTCCTTCTTTGATACAGAATAGTAATAAACCTTTCTGTCAGAATGTAACTGCACCCCTGCAAGCAATTTATCATCACGGCAAAGTATCAGCGGAGCGTCATAAGCCGCACCGTCAAGTATCTCAAGCTTCGCCTTGAGAATATTTTCCTGCGTGCCGAGATTTTCAATATGTGAAATGCCGATGTTGGTTATAACAGCCACGTCAGGCTGACATGACATTGACATTCTCGATATCTCCCCCTGATGTGACATACCCATTTCGATAACAGCCGCCTCATAACTGCTGTCAAGACCGAAAAGCGTCTGCGGCATACCTATCTCATTGTTGTGGTTGCCCTGAGTTTTCAGCGTCTTGTATTTCTGTGCCACAACAAGGGCTATCATATCCTTAGTGGTGGTCTTTCCCACGCTTCCTGTTACGCCAACTACCTTAACATCGAATTTAGACCTGTAATACCCCGCAATGTCAAGCAATGCCCTTGCAGTGGAGTCAACGATCATACATCTTGCACCCTCCACAGGTCTTTCCGTAACAACAGCCTCCGCACCAAGCTCCATAGCCTTTGCGGCAAAGTTGTGTCCGTCAAAATTCTCACCCTTTAGTGCAATAAAAAGCGAGCCTGGCTTTATTGTTCTCGTATCGGTGGAGATATCGGAAATTTCAACGTCAGCAGGATAGCCGTAGCTTCCGTGAACCGCCGATATTATCTCCTGTAAGCTTAATTTTTCCATTTTAATTCTTATCCGCCAATTTCTCGGCAGTATCTCCTTTCCCTTTTCTTATAAATATATCTTTATCGCAAAACCGCCCACAGCCACTTTGCATATCACGGGCGAACACTGTTCACCCCTACATTTTTCTCTTATCTGCCCTCAGCTTCAAGCTCTTTAAGAGCGTCCGCAACGACTTCTCTCTCGTCAAAATGTATCTTCACACCACCTGCAAGTATCTGATAATCCTCATGACCCTTGCCGGCAAGCACGATGATATCGTCCTTTTCCGCATGATGTATAGCCCAGTGGATAGCCTCACGCCTGTCAACGATAGTTATGTAAGGGGTCGTCTTGCCCTCCAGACCAACCAGAACGTCGTTTATGATATCCTGCGGATCTTCATTTCTCGGGTTGTCGGAAGTGACGATAAGAAAATCAGCATTGTCCGCCGCAGCCGCAGCCATAAGGCTTCTCTTTGAAGCGTCTCTGTTTCCGCCACAGCCGAAAAGGCATTTTACCTTTCCGCTTGCACTGTTCTTTATAGCCGAAAGCACGTTCACAAGTGCGTCAGGAGTGTGAGCATAGTCGCATATAACAGTGAAATCTCTGCCCGTCGGAACTATCTCCGCTCTACCTCTTACGCCCTGCATAGTACCCAAAGCTCTGATAGTCTTGTCAACGTCAAATCCAAGGGTCTCACAGCAGGCTATAACAGCCAGCGAGTTTGAAACGTTGAAAAGTCCGGGCATATTGAATGAAACATTGTGCTTTATCTTTCCGTCAGTGAAAACATACTTCACACCGCTTGCTGAAAGCAGGATATCCTCTGCTCTGAAATCAGCCTTTGTACAGCATGAATAAGTTTTCGCAGGACAGCTTATCTCTTTGAGATACCTTCTGCCGTATTCATCGTCTATATTTATGATAGCGTTGTCAGATATAGTGAAAAGTATCTTCTTAGCCTGATAGTAGTTCTCCATAGTGCCGTGAACGTCAAGATGATCCTGCGTCAGGTTAGTGAAAACGCCCACCTTATAATGACAGCCTGAAAGTCTTTTCTGCTCCAAGCCCTGCGAGGAAGCTTCCATAACAACATAATCGCACTTCTCATCAGCCATTTTTCTGAAAAGCTCATAAAGGTCATAAGGCTCAGGAGTCGTTCTTGCAGTAGGATAAACGTCGTCGCCTATCTCGTTCTGACAAGTGCCGATAAGACCAACCTTACAGCCGAATGAAGAAAGCACCTTCTTTATAACAGTTGTGATAGTAGTCTTTCCGTTAGTGCCTGTTACACCGATAAGCGTAAGCTCCTTTTCAGGGTGACCGAAAAATGCCGCACACAGCAGAGGGAAAGCCTCTCTTGTGTTCTCCACGATTATCTGACAGTCAAGCCCCAGATCTCTTTCGCAGACTACAATCGCACAGCCTTTTTCTATCATGTCCTTAGCAGCGTCATGTCCGTCAAAGGTCTTTCCTTTTATGCACACGAACATCGAGCCTGCCTTGACAGCCTTTCTTGTGTCGCTTGTGACGTCGCTTATCTCCATATCAGGCAGAGAAGTTTTCGCAACGTCCTTTATGATATCATATAGTTTCATAATTATCATTCCTTATCATGGTTTCTTACTGTGAGCCTACCGAGGTCACTGCAAATGTTACCGACACAGCCGTTCCCATTGGAACGCTCTGTCCTGCTCCCACGCTCTGATCGGACTGTGCAACTGCACCCTCCTCCTCATAGCCTGAGCCTTCTGCCGTCAAGTTAAGACCATACATATCAAGCGTAGCCTTTGCCTGCTCCTTTGTAAGTCCTTTAAGTTCAGGCACCGTAACAGTTTCTTCCTTGGCGTTTGCTTCTGTATAAAGCACAACCGATCCGCCATGCTCTATCTTTGCGGCAACAGGCGTCTGCTTAACAACAGTGTCGCCCTCGCCCTTGACCTTGACCTCAAGTCCAAGATCTTCAAGTGTCTTTTTGGCTTCCTCAACAGTATAATACTGAACGCTAGGTACTGATACCTGCAAGTCTGCAAGCTCGCTTTCGTCATACTCAGGGAAGATCCCCACATAAGGCAGAACGTCTGAAAGCACGTTCACGCATATAGGTGCTGCCACCTGGCTTCCGTAGAATTTCTCGCCCGTCGGGTGGTCTACCATTACGAGCATTACTATCTCCGGATCGTCAGCAGGAGCGAATGCACAGTATGAAGAAACATACGTCTGACCTGTTGAGTCCTCGTCTATTTTCTGTGAAGTACCCGACTTACCGCCTATCCTGTATCCCTTTATATAGCAGTTAGAGCCAGGCTGACCTTCAACAACGCCCTCGAGTATCTCTCTCATAGAAGCGGAGGTGTCCTCAGAAATGACCTGACGTCTTACAACAGTGTCCATTTTCTTTACAATGTTGCCGTTCTCGTCAGTTATACTGTTCACTACCTGCGGTGTAACAAGATAACCGCCGTTTATAGCCGCCGAATAAGCTGTTATCATCTGTATCGGCGTTACCTTATTTGTCTGACCGAATGAAGATGAAGCAAGCTGAACAGGGCCCATGTTGCTAAGTGGCATACTGATAGAATTTGATTCCGCAGGCAGGTCGATACCTGTCAGCTCGTTGAAACCGAACGCATTGTAATACTGACAGAACTTTTCGGAGCCAAGCTTCATGCCTATCTGAATGAATGCAGGGTTACATGAGTTTAGCATTGCCTGGGCAAAATCCTGCGAACCGTGGTCGGTAGTTGACCAGCAGTGGAAAGTCGTGTCCTCCACCTGTATCTGAGTGCCGCAGCCAAAAGTATCATTAAGAGTGATAGTCTTTTCTTCCAAAGCCGAAGCACCTGTTATGACCTTGAATACAGAACCCGGATTGTATATTTCTGAAACCGCCTTGTTCTTCCACTGAAGGGACCATGCGTCAAGCTGTTTCTGCTTGTAATCGTTTGAATCTTCATCAAGCCCCGCAAGCTCCGCCGCCGTCTTTTCATCGGAGATAGCCGCAGGCTCGTTAGGGTCATAAGGATCAGAAGTCGCCATTGCGTATATCTGACCTGTCTTAGGATTCATTATGATACCGCAAGCTCTGTCAGTAGGCTGATTTTCTTTAACTGCCTTTGCAAGCTCTTTTTCAAGGATATACTGAATGTTGGCGTCGATATTCAGATTAAGATCGTCGCCGTCCTGAGCGTCATAGCTCTGCTTGTATCTGTATGGTATCTCAGTTCCGTCGCTTGCCTTTGCAGTGATTATCCTGCCGTCAATGCCGCTGAGATAATCGTCATAGTAAGCTTCAAGACCATATATGCCGTTTCCTTCATAGTCCGTGTGACCAAGCACAACAGAAGCAAGAGTATTCTGTGGATAAAGTCGCCTTGTGGTAGGGTCGCACCTTACGCCGTCAATGCCAAGCTCCGTGAGCTTATCCTCGATAGCCGTGGAAACAGTCTTTTCCACCTCTTTTTTCAGCACGATGTACTGAGTATCCGTCTTAGTGAGTTTTTCTCTCACAGTGTTAGTGTCTATCTCAAGATTGAGTGCCAAAAACTCCACAAGTTCATCAAGACATTCGTCCCCTGATTTCGTTGCATCAAGTCTTTGCTGATATGTAGCCTTCTTGGACGCATCGTCCTCTTTGGCTATATATCCTTTAAGCTCCTCTATCTTCTTGTCGTTGTCATCAAGCTTTTCTTTGAGCATAAGAGGGTCTGCATAAACAGTATAGACCGTTGCGCTCTGAGAAAGCACCGTTCCGTTTGAATCATAAATAGTGCCTCTTGACGCTGAAACAGCCGTGCTTTTAAGCTGCTGGGCATTTGCAAGGGACTGCCACTTCTTGCCGTCCTTTATAGACACTGAAAAGATGGTCGCAACCGTATATATAAGTATCGCCGCCACAGGCAGGCTCAGCCAAATATTCAGACGTTGTTTCATTCTGGCACTTGGTCTGTCGGTCATAAATATCTCCTCTCAGGACATCACCGCACATACAAAATCTTCAATAATTTAGCATGATACGGCAAATATCGTATTTTCACACATACAAATTAATAGAACAAGAAAGCTAAGCACAAATATCTTGTCCCTAACTTTCCCCATAATTATTTTATTCACTAAGCCCCGATATATTCCAGAACAGAGCTGAACCAGTGTTTTATCTTAACGAACACATTGTCGTCCTCGGCCTTTACCACCTTTGCCACCGAGTCTGACTCCACAGTTACATACTCTATCTGAGATTTATCCAGCTTTTTAAGTCCCAGCTCATTCTCAGCATACTCCTCGACCTTTGACATATTGGTCTTCTGAGCAAGCTCTGACTGTAAGCTTACATTCTCTCCCTGAAGCTGAGCAAGCTGTTCCTCCTGTCTGGTCTGCTCCGAACATAGGCTTGATATTTCGACTCTGCCGTATATCATCGTTCCAAGAACAACAGCCACCAGCAGGCAAATGCCTATCACAGTTACTACCGATATGGTTTTCTGCTTTAGTGCAGGGTTTTTCTTATATTTTATGGCTCTCTGAGCCTCCGCCTCCTGAGCGTTGTCATAGGCACTGTAATCAAATGCCAAGTTATGTACCTTTGCCATTGCGGTAAAACACCTCTCACGATCCACGGGCAAGCCCGTTATTTACACATTCCCAATTTCACACAAATTTCACTCAGTCCTTGATCTTCTCGATCACCCTGAGCTTAGCGCTGCGGCTTCTGTTATTCTCCGCAAGCTCCTTTTCATCAGCCTCTATAGGCTTTCTGTTCACAAGCTTTCCCCTGGGCGTTCTTCCGCATATGCACTGAGGAAAATCAGGCGGACATATACAGCCCTTGCAGAAGCTCTGAAATCTCTGCTTTACCAATCTGTCCTCCAGCGAGTGGAAAGTGATTATGCAAAGCCTGCCGCCCACGTTAAGACAATCGAACGCCTTGTCAAGAGCGATATTCAAATGTTCAAGCTCCTTATTTACCTCTATCCTGATAGCCTGAAAAGTCTTTTTGCAAGGGTTTTTCTCACGCCTTGCCTTCTGCGGAACTGCGCTTTTTATTATCTCGGCAAGCTCCATAGTTGTCTCTATCGGTTTTTGTTCTCTGTATTTTATTATCTTAGAAGCAATGCTTCTTGAAAACTTTTCTTCGCCGTACTCGAAAATTATCCTCGCAAGGCTCTGATAATCATATCCGTTCACAACGTCCTTGGCGGAAAGCCCCTCCCCTGACATTCTCATGTCAAGAGGTGCGTCATTGTGATAGGAAAAGCCTCTCTCCGCATTGTCAAGCTGATAAGAGGAAACGCCCAGATCCATAAGAATTCCGTCAGCACCACTTATGCCGAGCCTTTCAAATATCTCGTCTATCTCAGAGTAATTCCCTCTCACAACAGTCGCAGGATAGCCTGCCAACCGCTCAGTCGCAGTTTTCACCGCCTCGGGATCTCTGTCTATAGCCACAAGCCTGCCGCCCTTTTCGCCGTCAAGCCTTTTAGCGATCTCTCTCGAATGTCCTGCTCCTCCGGCAGTGCCGTCGCAGTAAATGCCGTCAGGTCGAATGTTCAGACCCTCCAGGCACTCATCAAGCAGTACGGGAATGTGGTTAAATTCCATTAAAAATCAAGCCCCTCCAGAGCTTCCATAAGCTCGTTATCATCAATGCTGCTGTTGAAATCGTCCCAGCGCTTTTTATCCCATATCTCACATCTGTCAGATACTCCGGCCACAACGATCTCCTTTTCAAGCCCTGCCACCTCTCTCAGTGACTGCGGAACAAGTATCCTGCCCTGCTTGTCAGGCTCGACCTCGCACGCCCACGCCATAAAGCTTCGCTGTAAAGCTCTCGCCTTAGCCATAGGCAGACTTCTGATCTTTTCGGCTCTTTTCTCGAAATCCTCAAGGGAATAAACGAACAGACAGCCGTCTATACCTTTAGTTACAATGAACCGCTCGCCGATAAGCTCTCTGAGCTTAGTAGGAAAAGTCATTCTTCCCTTAGCGTCCATAGTCTGATTGTAAGTACCTTTGAGCAAGCACGCCTGCAAGCCGTTCACCTCCCTTGACCGAGTTAAGCAATGAAATGCCACTTTTGAAGCACTCATCACCACTTTTTTGCACTTTTAACCACCGTACAATAATTATACACTATATTATAGAAAATTGCAACAGTAATATTTCCCAAAGTGGATTTTTGCAAGGGATTTTTCTTGGACACTTGGTCAATTTAAGAGAGATTTTAGGGGGATTTTGTAACTTTCACCTTTTAATTTGTCACCATCTTGTAATTTGTAAACTTTTAATTAATTTTACGTCATACAATATCTTGTGGTACTTTAAACATTTGCACCTGTATAAAGATAGCAGATATTTCCGCAAAACTCCCATACATTCACATCGTATTGACCTTATAAAGTTATTGTAACACAACATATAGTATACGTCAATAGGTTTTGCGAAAAAAAGCACAATTATTTCTGACGCTGTGACAGAAAAAGCAAGAAGGGTGATGAACGGTAGAATATAGTGTCGCAAAAAGGTTAAAATTCGGTAACAAGGAAATTTGTTTTCTAATTTAATTATTACACTATCCGATTTTGTAAATTTTCATTGCTTAGATAAAGAAAATAAAGATTGAAGAGGAATGGAGCATGAGAGAGGGTTTTTAACGTTAAAACAGCCAAAAATAATAGTAAAATTGCACAAAACCGCAAAATAAAGTGGCAAAAATGGCAACTGCAAGGGTAGAAATACAATATGCAGTAAAAAAGCGGACGCACCTCGGTGCGTCCGCCAAGCCTCAGTTATTTACTTACAAAAATTCTCAATGTATCTGTCGATACACTGTGCCACGATCTCAGTAGCGTGTTCACGATCCTTAACATCATCGACCACAGTGTCCTTGTGTTCAAGCGCCTTGTATACCGAGAAGAAATGACACATCTCATCAAAAATGTGCTTAGGCAGTTCTGAAATGTCCTTATATATGTTGTATGTAGGATCATTGAGCGGTATGCAGATTATCTTCTCGTCAGCCGCACCATTGTCAAGCATGGAGATAACGCCTATAGGATAACAGTCAACCAAAGACAAAGGCGCAAGCGTTTCCGAGCAAAGCACAAGTACATCCAACGGGTCGCCGTCCTCTGCATACGTCCTAGGGATAAAACCATAGTTTGCAGGATAGTGGGTCGATGTGTAAAGTATCCTGTCCATTCTCAGAAGACCCGTAGTCTTGTCAAGCTCGTATTTTACCTTTGAGCCTTTTGGTATCTCTATTACCGCCGTGAATTTTTCCTTTGTTATCACCTTTGGTGAAATATCGTGCCAGATGTTCATGTACATTCCTCCTGTATTTTTATTCAGCTTCGTACATACCCTCAGACTTTAGATTTTCAGGTATGTCAAAAACCGTTTCGCCGTCCGCCTCAACGCATGAGATACAACCGGCGTTGTCCTCGTTTATCAAGTCCCACAGTGTTACAACTTCATCTTCACCCACAACGTCTATCCCAAGTCTGTCAAAAAGCTTCTCAAGCTTCTTTGGATTGCGTGAGTATATCTGAAATTCCTGATAGTCTGTGAAATATATCTCCTCGTCATTCTTGTGCGAGCCAAACCCAAATCTCGATACTCCGTCATTTACAAGCACAGTGCCGTAACGCTTCATTATGGCAAGGGCGACCTCTTTCGTGCAGTTATCAAGATAATAGGTCTTGTATCCATCTCTCTCGCTGTCAGGAAGCTCCAGAAAGAAGAATATAGGCTCAGCGAGCTTCTCTATCACACCGCAGGCGACCTTCGCCATGATGTCACAACTCAGCACACCCCTTATATTATCCCCCTGAATGTGGCAACAAGACCGCAGTTTTTCCGCTCCGCCCACAGATACGCCCTGACAGAGGGTAAAATTATCTTCCATAATATCCTCCGTAAAATAGTTTTATTAACAATAGTATAAACCATTTTCGCAGATATTTCAAGTATAACCTATGAATTTACATTAAAAGTTTACAGCGGTACAGCCTTTCAGCCATACCGCCGCTAGAGATCACCAAATTCAGAAAAAGAACAGCGTTCTCACGCATATTTCGCAAACAGCCTGTTACTTGCCTCTCTGCTCAATAATGCCGATCATCTCGCCCACATCTTTCATACCCGAAACTTCGCCCATTTTGAACCTCATCTTGAACTCGTCCTCCACCGCACCGATAAGAGTGATATGCTCGATAGAGTCCCAATCCTCGATATCATCAGCTGTGGTGTTCTCGTCCACCTCCAAAGTATCGTCATCAAAAACATCTCTGAAAACATCATCAAGTCTTTCAATTATCTCGTCCTTGCTAAGCATAATGCTCCTCCTTCACCTTTATAACAGTATTTTTATCCTCATACCCCTCAACCATTAGCCGCCAAGCCGTGTTGCCCTCTTCGTCCTGAGATATCTTCTCAAAGCCGAAGCTTTCATAAAGCCCTGCCACCATTTTATTTTTCGCCGTAGGGTAATAATGCCCGTATATCTCCCTTATGCCACGCTTTTTCGCCTGTTTCACAAGACTATCCAGCATAGCAAGCTCCATATCCCTTTTCAGCACACGGCATGACATCAGCCAAAGCTCGATATCAAGCCTGCCCTTGTCCTCGCTGTCTGTCTTTCCGATAGTCACCGCCACAACGCCGTTGTCACCGAATTTGTCATAAAGCTTTCCATACAGTCTTATGTATTCATCAGAGTTATAGACCGCCTCCATTTGCTCCGCAGTGTATCTCTTTGTGGTGAGGTTGAACTGATTGCTCTTGTTGGTGAGCTGAGTTATCCTTTGCAGATACAAAGGCGAAAAATCACCTATTTCCGCCGTCATTTCAAGACTCAAAAGATAATCATGATAATCCGCAAACCTGCTCTGCGCCTTTGCACGCTGAGCGTTCGCCCTGTACATATCATTGCGTTTGAGATCGTCCTCAGAAAGCGTAACAGTTTCAAAATATCCTGAACGGTCAAGCACTCTTATGTAGTCCGTGACTTCCCCTATCTCAGGCACAGCCGTACCTGCAAGCTGTCCCCTGACTATCTCCCTCTCCGCAGGGTTATCGTCCACAAAAACAAATGCCTCAGAAAGAATGTTAAGCTCCTCAGCCGTGTCAACGATATTTTTGTCCTTTGGAAGCCAGTTGGCTTTTATCGCCACAAAATCATCAGGTCTAAGCACGCCCTCAGGGTGGGAAAGCCCTGCCAGAGCGTTCTCTTCCTCGTTTTTGGAGCATACCGTCAAAAGCACGCCCAAGTCCTTGTGCGCCTTAACATACTGCTGAAACTCAAAATAAGCCATTGCCTCAGCCGTTTCCTTGCCTATCTCCAGATTTTCCACACCGTCGTCACCAACGATGCCGCCCCAAAGAGTGTTGTCAAGGTCAAGAGCCAGCGCCTTTTTGTTCTTGCCAAAGATAGCCTTTATAATATTCGCCACCTGAAAAGCCAGCTCAGGTATAGCCTCGATATTTAGCGCATATTTGTAGAGATACCAATACTTCGGCTCGCTCCACTTTTCAAGCCCATATGCCGCTGACAGCCAGTTTATATCATTGAGATAAACCTCCGGCCTCCGGGCTATCCTGTCATACAAAGCCGAATTGAGCCTTGTGACGAAGTTCACCTTTCCACGCCTGTCGGAAGCGTCCATGTTTCCCATAAGGCGGAAAAACGGAAGTTCAAAATTGTTCTGTATCACAGGACAGCCGAAATGCTCTTTCACTCCGTCCCAAGCCTGAGAAAGCCTGTCAAGCTCATCATTCAACCCCTGCTCTATCTCCTCTTCAACCGACCTGGGGGTAGGTGAAAAGCTGAGGTTTCTAAGGCTCGTGTGTATATAAACGATATCAGGCTTAAAGCGGTCAAGCTCCTCGTTTGAGAACACAGCGTCCTGCCAGAACTGTCCGTATTCCGATCGATAGAACTCACATTCAAAGCCCATGTCAAGCAAAAACAGCTCCAATACCGACACGATATCGTCCGTAGTCGAGCCGCCCAGCACAGCCACCCTCTTTTTCAGCCGCACCGCTCCGTCGCCCAAAAGCTGCCTTTTCAGCGACCTTTTCTTTTTCATTATAAACCCATTGTCAAATGGATACTCCAACTCTTTCATTCTTTTTTACCTTCTCTTAAATAACTCTCAGCCCCTATGAGCCTGTCACTTCTTCCTGCTGTACCTAAAATCGCAGTAAGATGCACCCTCAGCAATAGTCCCCGTCCTAACGAGTTTCATGTTCATCATGTCCGCCAGCACAAAATCCATTCTGCATATGTAAGCCGCCAGCTCAGGACACCCCTCGTCCTTACAAAGCTTGCACGCCCCACATTCGTGATAATCATACCCAAGGTCATATTCACCATTGCCCGGCAGAATATCCACCACCCAATCGTTCTCATATAACCTCTTGTGGCTGTCTTCCGACCATTTCAAACGCCCTGGCATCTTCTTAGGGTCAAGATAACTGTCCACATCACCCATGACCTTGTGAAAAAGCTTTGAAGCGCAAAGCCCGTCACGGAATATCTCAAAATTCTCCTCCGCAGACTTCCCTGTGCTCCTGTTCATGGCAATGTAATAGCTCGCCATAATGTACGAACTCAAAAGCTTTGACTTACCAATATCCTTAGCCCTCGCAACTATCTTCCCATGTTCTTCCTCTATCTTCTTAGCCACCTCTTTAGGAAAGCCTCTCCTTTTAAGCTCCGCCTTTACCACACTGTGATAAAAGTGAAATATCATCTTCACACTAAACGTATTTTCCATATTTTCACCTTTTTATCCGTTAAACAACGCCAACTCTATTCCCGATTATCCATATTGTAAATAACGCAAGCAAACCCGGTTATCACCGCAAACAGTATCGCACCGCCAATTTCCTCCTGCAATGCTGCCCCGACAAAATAGCCAGCCATAGCCGCAAAAAACATGATAACAACAGCCGCCACCGTCCTAAATTTTTTCATAACGCTCAACCTCCAACCTATCACATATTATCCA
>CDZE01001600.1_pt1 | contig 60878 bp, 55 predicted proteins | sample 557341 | NCBI WGS metagenome assembly CDZE01 (sample SAMEA3182109, study PRJEB8094) | gut metagenome | biome: human; feature: gut; material: Stool; isolation source: human stools | place: Canada | collected 2013-04-23
GGCGGAGTTCTCTTCAAACTCCGCCCGCCGTCCGTTATAAATACCCCCCCCCTCCCGCTCAGAACGGCAGGTCGTCCACCTCGGCGGCGGCACCTCCTCCGAACGAACCGCCTTCGGCGGGAATGTCCGACGGCAGCGGCGCATCGGTCATCGGAACCGGCGGTTGCTGCTGCTTGGGCTGCACGCGCCAGGCGCGGATGTCGGTGTACCAGCGGCCGTTGTATTCGCGCGACTCGATGTTGACCGACACGAGGAAGGTCTCTCCTTCGCGCAGTTTGGCCACGTCGCTCTCCTTGTTGAAAAACGTCACGCAGATTTTGCGGGAGAACTGCCCGCCGTCGTTGTAGTCGAAGACAACGTCCTGACGCTGCCATTCGCCCCGCGCGGAAGTACCCCGCGTCACGGGCATGATCTTATATACGACTCCTTCGAATTCCATAATATCATCAATAAATCGGTTGAAAACAATGATCGAAAAAAGTGTCTCCCGAAGAGACACTTTTCCCGTATGACACGCCGACGGCGATTACTTCTTCGCCGGCTCGGCCACCTTCGTGCTGTCGGCCGGAGCGGGTTCCACGTAAGGTTTCACGTCGACCACCTCCACGCTGAATTCGAGCGCTTCGTTGGCCCCGATGTCGCGGCCCGCGCCGCGCTCGCCGTAGGCCAGCTCCGCCGGAATCCACAACGTGATCTTACCGCCCTTGCCGACGAGCTTCATGCCTTCGGTCCAACCCTTGATGACGCGGTTGAGCGGGAACTCGGCCGGTTCGTTGCGCTCGTACGACGAGTCGAAGACCTTGCCCTTGCGGTTCTTGCCCTCGTAATTCACCACGACCACGTCGCGGTCGTCGACGGCGATCGTGTCGGCGTCGCCCGGACGCTCGATCTTGTAGAGCAGGCCCGATTCGGTCTTCTCGACACCCGACTTCTTGGCGATGCCTTCCAGCCACTTCGCCGACGCCTCGGCGTTCTCGCGCGGACGGACGACCATGAAGTAGTTTTGCAGATAGCCCTGGACGATCATCTCGTCCATCTTGGCGACGCTGTCGCGCACGTTGGCCATCGCCTCGGTGATCCATACGATCTGTACGGGGATGTCGCTCGACTTGATATTGTTACCGATGTCGTTACCGAAAGCGTACGACACCGAGTCGCACTCGCCCGGCGTGAGGAACATCGGCTCCGCAGCGGGAAGCGTGTCTTTCAGCATACCCGTCGAATCGGCGGCGACAGCAGCCTGCATCGCCTTCTTCTGCTGGATGGCGAAGGCGCGTGCGCCGCGCTTGTTCATGAAGTAATCGCGCAGGATGTCGATGGCATCCTCGTGCTTCTGCTTCGACTTGTCGAGCGCGCCCTCCTTGATGCCCTTGTTCACCTCCTCGAAATTGAAGGGGATGTCGCTCATCTCGTACTGCATTCCGTAGCCGATATTGGCTCCCAATGCATACGACAGCGAGTCGAATTTCGACAGACTGCCCATTTTCAACGTCTTGTTGCCGCCGCAGGAGCAGAGCAACACGGCACCCGCGAGCGCCGCAACCGATAACAGTTTTTTCATTTGCGTATCAAAGTTTTTATAAAGTTTCATAGTGCACAAGCATACAAAGATATACAAATTAATCGATATTCGTGCGTCCGTCGGCGGCAAATCGCAGTTTTTCCCGCAAAATCCGCCTAACGGCCGCCGGGCTTTCCTCCGGCGGGCGCATCGGCCTGCACGTCGAGCAGTTCGGCTTCGTAATAGAGCGTCTCGTTGGCCCCCACTCCCAACGTCCGGTCGCCCTCGGCACCGTAGGCCAGCGCGGCAGGAACCCACAATTTCACGGCACCGCCGCTGCCCAGCAGCTTCAACCCCTCGCGCAACCCCGCGGGAAGCGAATCGAGGCGCGTGCGCAACGTATCGCCACGCTCGTAGGAGGAGTAAATCTCCCCGCCGTCGCGCCGCAACGCCTTGATGCGAACGGCGATGCGGGCCGTGTCGGAGGCGATCGTCCGTTTGAGGTCGCCGTCGCGCGTAACGTCGTACCGCAGACCCGATTCGCTGCTCTTGAACCCCTGACCCGAAGTCACGTCGTCCAGAAACCGCCGCTCCTGCTCGCGGATCTTCTCGGGCACGGCATAGTTCACATAACGCAGGTAGAAGGTCTGCGCCTCCTCCATGGTCATCGACTGCCGGCCGGCGAAATAATCCGCGATTCCCTTGCAGACGGCCGCGGCATTCAGCGTCGAATCCATTTTCAGCAGGTTGGCACCCACGTTGAGACCGATGACATAAGCCACCGAATCGGTATCGGTGTGCAATTTCACCCCGCCGCCGCTTTTGGAACAACCGCTCCACAACGTCAGCATCAAGATCGGAAGGATCGTAAATCGTTTCATATCGTTGGTCGTTTTAATTCTTTACCGCAGGCATCGTGGCACGGATCAGCAGCGCCCCGAGCAGGGCCGAGGCGAGCGATCCCAACAGGATGGCGATCTTGCCCTGATTGACGAAGAACTCCTCGTCGAAAGCCAGCGCGTCGACGAAGATCGACATCGTGAAACCGATACCGCCCAGGCAGGCCACGGCCAGCAGCATCCGCCACGAAACGCCGCCCGGCATCTCGGCAAGCCCCGACTTGACGGCCGCCCAGCTCGTGAGGAGGATTCCAAGCGGCTTGCCCACGAGCAACCCCAAGAAAATGCCTATGCCGACGGCTCCGCCCTCAGAAGAATAGCGGAAAATATCGAGGTATTCCAGATCGATGCGCACCCCCGCGTTGGCCAACGCGAAGATCGGCATGATGATGAACGTGACGTACGGAGCGAGCAGATCTTCCAGACGGTAACTCATGCCGATCGAGTTGTAGGAGAGGTCCTTCATGCGTTGCAGGTAATAACGCTGCTCGGCATCGGGAAAACGTTCGTCCTCCTCGCGCACCCGTTCCAGCGACCGGGTGAAGTTGCGCAGCTGGCGGAAGAAATAGGGCTTGCTGTAACGCGGGCGCATGGGAATGATCATCGCCATCGCCACGCCCGACAGCGTAGCATGGATGCCCGAATAATAGAAAAGTCCCCACACCACGAAGGCCGGGATCAGGAAATAGGAGATCCGCGTCTCGCCCAGACGGTTGAGTCCGTAAAGCCCTGCCATAATGGCCAGTGCGAGGAACAGAAAACCCCATTTCACCGCACCGCCGTAGAAGATGGCGATTACCAGGATCGCGCCCAGGTCGTCGACGACGGCCAGCGCCGTGAGGAAAATTTTGAGCGAGACGGGCACACGATCGCCCATGAGCGACAGGATGCCGATGGCGAAGGCGATGTCGGTGGCCGTGGGTATTCCCCAGCCGTGCGCCGCCGGCGTGCCGTGGTTGAAGGCCAGATAGATCAGCGCCGGCGCGAGCATACCGCCCGCCGCGGCCATGACCGGCAGGATCGCCTTGCGCGCCGTCGAAAGTTCGCCGCAGACGATCTCACGTTTGATTTCGAGCCCCACGACGAAGAAGAAAATCACCATCAGTCCGTCGTTGATGAGCTTTTCGACGTTCATGTCGCGCGGGAAAACCAGATCGACCACATGGTCGGGGCTCTCGATCAGCAGCGACAGGTCGGTGCTCAGCACGTGTTCGTAGTACATCGCCGTCGAGGGCAGATTGGCCAGCAGCATCGCCGCCGCCACGCAGAGCATCAGCACCGCGCCGCCTGCCCACGGCACGCGCATGAAACGCCGGCGCCGTTCGTCGAGCCGGTGCCGCTTGCGCACCCAGCTGTACCGCGAGAAGAGTTCGGCATGATCCTGAGGTGTACGTTGATCGCTCATAATTCGGATTTAAGGGTCAGTCCGCAAAGTTTGTAGAGGATGCGCGCACCCGTCGAGGCGTCGATCGAACTCCCGGGACGGGGAACGACCTCCACCACGTCGAAACCGATGATCCGGCGCCCCGAACGCACCGTCTCGTGCAGCAGGTAGACGGCTTGGTTGAAGGTCAGCCCGCCTGCGACGGGCGTACCGGTATGGGGGCAGTATTCGACCGACAGGCCGTCGATGTCGAAGCTGACATAGACCCGTTCGGGCAGTTCGGCCACGATGCGGCGGCAGGTCGCACCCCATGTTTCGCCTTCGAAGGCTGCCGCGGAGAGCTGCGTGTCGTCGAACATGCGGATGCGTTCCGAAGAGCGTGCCAGTTCCGCCTCGGCGTCGCAATAATCGCGCACGCCGACCTCGACGATCCGCTCCGCCTGCGGCACGTCGCGCAGCACGTTGTACATGATCGACGCATGGGAGTATTCGAACCCTTCGTAGGCCCTGCGCAGGTCGCAGTGGGCGTCGATATGCAGAATCCCGAACCCTTCGCCCCGCTCGCCGAGCGCCTGCACCAGTCCGTAGGGAGTCGAGTGGTCGCCGCCGACCAGGCCGACGAGCTTGCCTTGCGCCAGCCACGCACGGGCCTGCGCACGGATATTTTCGTTCATCTGCACGCAGCCTTCGTTCACGCGGCGGATTTTGCGGCAGACCGCATCGTCGGCGACCGACCCGCCCTCTTCGAGGTGGCGGATCACCCGCTCGGCGTCCGAGCGCAGCCGTTGCGAAGTCTCCAACAGCGAGTAGTCGATGTCGGCCGTGGCGATGCCGCGCCGCCACGCGCCGGGTGACAGAGCGTCGTAGAGGTCGAGCTGCATCGAGGCTTCGATAATGGCGTCGGGCGCCTCCGACGTCCCCGTACCGTAGGAAACCGTAACGTCCCACGGCGCCGAAATCAGCACCAGCCTCGCCTCGTCGGGCGTGAACGGCAGGCCGAAATAGGCCCCGTTGTCGAGCCCTACCCCATTGGGGTCGAATGTATCGAGTGTATTCATATCAAATCGTCATATCGCATCCGGAGGTACCAGCGCACCGCAGCGGGACATCCGCAGGCTCCGCGAACCGGCAGGGTGTTTGCGACGTATCTCCGCAAAGATACGAAAAGTCGAGCGCAGAAGCAAGCGCCAGCTTGATTATGCCGAGACGAAGTATCTAAGGCGTCAGCCAAAGTACGAAAAGTCGAGCGCAGAAGCAAGCGTCAGCTTGATTATGCCGAGACGAAGTATCCAAGGCGGAGTCAAAGATACGAAACCTTTCAAATTTTCCTACCTTTGTCCCGATTATACATGGTGAAAAGTGAAAATCGTCATCGATAACGCCATCCCGTTTCTCGAAGGGGTCCTCGAACCCTACGCCGAGATACGTTATCTTCCGGGCAGGGAGATAGCGGCGCGCGACGTGCGCGACGCCGACGCGCTGATCGTCCGCACCCGCACGCGCTGCGACGCGGCGCTGCTCGACGGTTCGCGGGTGCGGTTCATCGCCACGGCGACCATCGGATTCGACCATATCGACCTCGACTACTGCCGGCACCGGCAGATCGGCGTAGCAACGGCCGCAGGCTGCAACGCCCGCGGCGTATTGCAATGGATCGCAGCCGTACTGCATCACCTCTCGCAGCGCGACGGGTGGCATCCGGCCGAAAAGACGCTGGGAGTGGTCGGCGCGGGACACGTCGGGGAGCTGGTACGCCGGTACGCCGCATCGTGGGGATTCCGCGTGCTGACCTGCGATCCGCCGCGTGCCGCACGCGAAGGCGGCGGCGACTTCGTCCCGTTGGAGGAGGTGGCGCGGCACTGCGACCTCGTCACGTTCCACACGCCGCTCGATGCCACGACGCGCCGCATGGCCGACGAAGCCCTCCTCCGCCGGTTGAAACCGAAGGCCGTGGTCATCAACTCGTCGCGCGGCGAGGTGGTCGACGGCGACGCGCTGCTCCGCAGCGGCCGTCCCTACGTCCTCGACGTCTGGGAACACGAACCCGACATCGACCGCCGGCTGCTGGCGGGGGCGATCCTCGCCACACCCCACATCGCAGGTTATTCGGCGCAGGGCAAGGCCAACGCCACGGCCATGGCCGTCGGGGCCGTCGCCCGCCGTTTCGCGCTGCCGCTCGAAGGGTGGTACCCCGCCGTCGCGCCGTCGCATCCCCGCCCGATCGGCTGGGACGAGTTGGCCGCGACCATCGGCGCACGCTACGACATCGCCGCCGAGAGCGACACGCTCAAACGCCACCCCGAACGATTCGAGGCGTTGCGCAACGGCTACTCCTACCGAGAGGAGTATTTCTGAGCCGGTGATCGGAAACCGCCGCCTTCGCCGCGAACGCCCTCGTCCCGCCGGAAGGAGACGGCGATGCGGACACCCCGCGCGGAACGAGGACGAAGGTCCCGCGGCCGCCGGCAAATTGTCGATCGTCCGTTGTCGATTGTGAAAATATACCTATATTTGCACCGTTAATTCATCGGTACATGCTGTACGGCAAACTCATCAAACCCCTGCTCTTCTCCCTGCCTCCCGAACAGGCCCATCACATCGTGACGGCAACCCTTTCGCTGCTCGGCAAGGTACCCGGCGGACGGTGGTTGCTGCACAAACTCTATGCGACGGAAGACCCGTCGCTCGAACGCGAAGTCTTCGGCATCCGTTTCAAGAATCCCGTAGGAATGGCCGCCGGATTCGACCGTTACGGCCACATCTACCGCGAACTGTCGGCCATGGGTTTCGGATTCGTCGAGGTGGGAAGCATCACCCCCAAGCGTCAGCCGGGCAATCCCAAGCCGCGCATCTTCCGGCTCGACGCGGCCCGCGCGCTGCTCAACCGCGTAGGCATTTGCAGCCACGGTCTCGACCGCGCCGTGGCGCACCTGCGACAGCCGCGCGGAGAGGCGATCGTCGGCTGCAACATCGGCAAGAACACGGCCACGCCCTGCGACCAGGCGCCGGCCGACTACCTCAAATGCTTCCGCAACCTCTACCAGTACGCCGACTATTTCACGATCAACGTCGCCTGCGATCCGGGGCAGAAGGCAGCATCGTACCAGACGCGCGAAAACATCACGAAGATTCTGGAACCGCTCTTCGAATTCCGCCGCGGGCAGAACCAGTACCGCCCCATCCTGCTGAAAGTCTCGCCCGACCTCTCGGACGAGACGATCGACCTGATGACCGACATCATGCTCGACACGCCGCTCGACGGCATGGTAGCCGTCAACGCCACCGTCTCGCGCGAAGGAGTCGACCGGCTCGAAGCGACGCGCATCGGCGCCGGCGTCGTGAGCGGACAGCCGCTCACGCAGCGGGCACTGGAAGTCGTGCGCCGCATCCACACCCGTTCGCAGGGAACCTACCCGATTATCGGCGTCGGCGGTCTGATGACACCCGACGACGTGCGGGCCATGCTCGACGCAGGGGCTGCGCTGGTACAGATCTACACCGGCTACATCTACAACGGCCCGGGCTACGTGCGCGAAATCTGCCGCGCACTGCTCGAAAAGAAGGCCGCAGAAAACTGATACGCTCCATGAAAGCCACGATCATCACCATCGGCGACGAAATCCTCATCGGACAGATCGTCGACACCAACTCCGCATCCATCGCCCGCCACCTCAACGCGGCGGGCATCGTCGTCGCCGAAAAGGAATCGGTCGGCGACGACCGCGATGCCATCGTCGCCGCGCTCCGCCGCGCCATGGACGGCAGCGACGTGACGATCCTCACCGGCGGCCTCGGTCCCACGAAGGACGACATCACCAAACGTACGCTCGCCGAGCTGTTCGGCTGCGAGCTGGTGCGCGACGAACGGGTCGCCCGGCACGTGCGCCGGATGCTCGAAAGCCGGGGCATCGCCTACAACGACCTCAACCGGGGACAGTCGCTCGTTCCCGCCTGCTGCACGGTACTGTTCAACGCCCACGGCACGGCGCCGGGGATGTGGTTCGAACGCGACGGCCGTGTCGTGGTCTCGCTGCCGGGCGTGCCGTTCGAAATGGAACACCTCATGCAGGACGAAGTGATGCCGCGTCTCAAAGCCCGCTTCGCCCTGCGGCAGATCGTACACCGCACGCTCATCACCTCGGGACTGGCCGAGTCGATGCTCGCCGAACGGATCGCCGGCTGGGAGGCCGCCCTGCCGCCCTACCTGCATCTGGCCTACCTCCCCTCGCCCGACAAGGTGCGGCTACGGCTGTCGGCCTACGAGGTCGAAGGCGAAGAGGTGGCGCACGAAATCGAAGCGCAGTTCGAAAAGCTGCGCACGATCATTCCCGAATATATCCTCGGCTACGAAACGGCCACGATCCAGTCGGTCGTCCACGACCTGCTCACGCAGCGCCACCTGACGCTCGCCACGGCCGAAAGCTGTACGGGAGGCGCCATCGCCGCCCGGTTCACAGCCATGCCCGGCGCCTCGGCCTACTTCCGGTGCGGCGTGGTCAGCTACACCGTCGAGGCGAAACACGACCTGCTGGGCGTAAGCCTCGACGACATCGACCGCTACGGCGTGGTGAGCGAACCCGTCGTCCGCGCCATGGCCGAAGGAATGCGGCGCACGGCGCACGCCGACTATGCAGTGGCTACCACCGGCGTCGCAGGCCCCGCGGGCGGCACGCCCGAATGTCCGGTCGGAACGGTCTGGATGGCCGTGGCGGGTCCGCAGGGAACCGTCGCCGTCTGCCGGCAGTCGGGCAGCGACCGCGGCCAGATCATCGATCGTGCGTCGGGACAGGCCATCGCCCTGCTGCGCGACGAGATTCTGCGGCAGGATACACCCCGAAACGAATAGACCCATGCACGAAGATCCCCGAAAGGCCCCGCTGCCGGACGATCCGGCGGCTCACTCCGACGCGGTCGGCCGTCCCGTCGACGCATCCTCCCGCATCGCCTTTACGACCTCCGACGGGCAGCCGGTCGAAGTGCCGTTGCTGACGCTCGTCCCGATTCCCCGACTCACGATCGACGAGGCGACCGTCGGCTTCGACATGGAAGTACGATCCGACGGCTCGACCGCCGTCAACGGGCGCTGCCGCACCTCGGAGGACGATCCGAAAAGACGACGGTAACTACTCGCAGCCGGCCCGATTACGGCGGAAAGGGCGGCCGGATTCGATGCCGCGCGGGGCTTGGGCCCTCGCAGACACCGCCCGCGGCGGGCCTCCGCAGACTCCGCCCCGCAAATACGACAGCAGTCGGTCCTTACGCCGGAATTCCGCCGCCCTCTGGATGACATAACAGAATTTTTAATTCCTCGTTTTAAACTTGCGAAGCGTCGCTTTTCCCCGCGACTTTGCATATCTTTACGAAAAACAAACGATCCCACAGGATGAAACGCTGCAAAATCACCATTCTCAAAACCACCCTCGACGAAGAACTGGCCAAAGAGTACGCCGCCCCCGGCTTCACCCGCTGCCCGATGATGCGCGAAGGGCAGGTCTTCTACGCCGATTACGCCAAACCCGAAGGCTTCTGCGACGAAGCGTGGAAAGCGGTCTACCAGTACGTTTTCGCCCTGTCGCACGGAGCGGGCGTCTTCTACTACGGCGACTGGATCGATCGGGAGGGCGTGGCGATCTGCTCCTGCAACGACGGTCTGCGGCCGGTCATCATGAAGATCGAACGCACCGACGAGGAGTCGCACATCGACTATGAACCGGTCGAACGATAGCTCCCGAACCGTCGCGGAGCTGCGTGACGAACTGTTGGGGGTCACGCATCCGTCCGCCGTGCGGCGCATCGCCTCCGCCGTACGTTCGGCCGACGAAGTGCAGGCACTCTACGCTCTGCTTTCCGCCGGCGAGGAGCCGCTCGCCTACCGGGCTGCGTGGACGCTGTGCCACCTCGCCCCGACATGGGACGCCGTGCTCCGCGACCGCTACGACGAACTGGTCGCCGCGGCGCTCGACTGCCCGCACGCGGGACGCCGGCGGCTGCTGCTCGCGCTTCTCTACCGGCAACCGCAGCCGGAGCCGCTGCGGGTCGACTTTCTGGATTTCTGCCTCGATGCGATGACCGATCCCGCGCAGCCGCACGCCGTGCGCATGTACTGCATGAAGCTCGCCTGCGAAATGTGCCGCACCCAGAAAGACCTGCTGCACGAATTCCGGACGCTGGTCGAGCTGCTGGAACCCGATCTCCTGCCGCCGTCGCTGCGCGCCGTGCGCCGCAACGTACTGGCCGCGCTCGACCGCAACCGCCCGCTGCCGCGGAGGTGAACGATCGACACGTCGTCCGGCAATGTCGAGCCCGTTCGGCAAGCAACCGGGACCCACGTTCCGCGGATCACCGTGATCTTCACCTGCACAACAAAAACCCCTCCTTTCGCAAGGAGGGGTTCGGGAAGGTTCGTCGATACGGCCCAATGGCCTGTCCGGCGAACCGGCGCTACTTCGCGTAGGCTACGGCGCGCGTTTCGCGGATCACGGTGATCTTCACCTGACCCGGATAGGTCATTTCGTCCTGAATCTTCTTGGCGATGTCGCGCGACAATCCTTCGGACTCCTGGTCGGAGAGTTTATCGGCGCCGACGATCACGCGCAGCTCGCGGCCCGCCTGAATGGCATAGGTCTTCTGCACGCCCGGATACGAGAGGGCGATCTCCTCCATCTCCTTGAGCCGCTTGATATAGGACTCCACCACCTCGCGGCGGGCGCCGGGACGGGCGCCCGAAATGGCGTCGCACACCTGAATGATCGGAGCTACGATCGATGTCATCTCCACCTCGTCGTGGTGCGCTCCGATCGCATTGCAGACATCGGGCTTCTCCTTGTATTTCTCGGCGAGCTTCATGCCGATGATTGCGTGCGGCAGTTCGGGTTCGTCGTCGGGCACCTTGCCGATGTCGTGCAACAGACCGGCACGGCGTGCGATCTTGGGGTTCAACCCCAGTTCGGAGGCCATGATACCGGCCAGATTGGCCGTTTCGCGGGCATGCTGCAACAGGTTTTGCCCGTAGGACGAACGGTACTTCATCTTACCGATCAGGCGGATCAGTTCGGGATGCAGGCCGTGGATGCCCAGATCGATGGCCGTGCGCTTGCCGACCTCGACGATCTCCTCCTCGATCTGCTTCTGCACCTTGGCGACCACCTCCTCGATGCGGGCGGGATGGATTCGGCCGTCGGTGACGAGCTGATGCAGCGCCAGACGGGCGATCTCGCGGCGCACGGGGTCGAAGCCGCTCAGGATGATCGCTTCGGGCGTGTCGTCGACGATGATCTCGATGCCGGTAGCCGCTTCCAGCGCACGGATGTTGCGCCCCTCGCGGCCGATGATGCGGCCCTTGACCTCGTCGCTCTCGATATTGAAGACCGTCACGGCGTTCTCGATGGCCGTCTCGGTGGCCACGCGCTGAATCGAGGTGACGATGATCCGCTTGGCCTCCTTCGTGGCCGTCAGCTTGGCCTCCTCGATCGTCTCGTTGATGTAGGCGGCCGCATCGCTCTTGGCTTCGGCCTTCATGTTCTCGATCAGGATGTTCTTGGCATCCTCCGAACTCATGCCCGAAATCTGTTCCAGACGCGCGTTCTGCTCCTTCATCAGGCGGTCGATCTCCTCGGTCTTATGTTCCAGCAGCTGCCGCTGCGCTTCCATCTGCTCTTTGAGCCGTTCGTTCTCGCGCAGGCGGTTCTCCAATTCGCGCTGCTGATTCAGCAGGTTGGCCTCGATCTGCTTAGCGCGCTGCTCGCTCTGCGCGAGCTTCTGGTTGCGCTCGTTGACCTGACGGTCGTAGTCGCTTTTGAGCTGAATGAATTTCTCCTTGGCCTGGAGAATCCGCTCCTTCTTTATCATTTCGCCTTCGGCCTCCGCCTCTTTGAGGGCGGCTTCACGCTGTGCGCGGATGGTATTCTTGGTGATAAACCGGGTCACCAGAACATAGATACCGACGCACACAACGGCCGAAACGACGCTCGATAATACAATGGCAATCATGGTTTCGAGTTGTGTTAGTTAATATAGTTAATTAATAGGTATACATATAAAAAACCGCATAGGATTCCTTGCTCTTGTTTGACGAATCTGCCGATAAGTCATGTGTGGGGGCTTCGGGTTCGCAATCTTCCAACGGCACCCCGGAGGATGCACCCCGAAGGGTCAAGGCCTGATTTTGAGACATTCGCGTAAGTTGACCCCAATGTAATAAGTGTTCAGTTTCGCAAAGCTAGAAGGAATCTATGCGGGTAGATTATTTCTGTGTATGTTAAAGAACGCAATCCGTCGTCAAACGTTTCATTTTAAGAACGGTGCCCGACCTGCGATTATTGTTCGCGCCGGAGCGCCCGTCTCTCTCTTTTCTTTCTGCCGACGCATCGGACCTCGACGTCCGACGCCTCTTCATTCACCGATCCCGCGCCCGTCAGCGCAACGCATCGAGATAGCTCTCCAACTCTCCGCCCAGCGCGGCGAGCGTCTTCACCTCCTCGTCGCCGACCTCGCGGCTCTGCGCCAGCGCCAGCTTCGCCACCGCGATCTGGAAAGCGGCCATCGCCAGACAATCTTCCTTCGAAAACCCCTTGAAGTGCGCCTGTTCGATGCGCGTGACGTATGCGTTGATCTCGCGCTCGGCAAGGCGATACAACTCCTCCTTCTCGCCGTCGATCGCCAGCGGATAGGGTTTCCCGATGATTTTTACCGTTATGTTCTGCTTGGCCATTCGCTACGGTTTCGTTATTCCTGCTGCCGGTTCAACAACGCAATGCACCTGTCTACCTCCCGCACTAAACGGTTGACACGCGCCCGCGCCCGTTCCCGATTCCGACCGCCGCCGGCAAGCCCTTCGGCCAGCCGCACGCACGACAGTTCCTCTTCGAGCGAACGCACCCGCTCCTGCAACGTCCTGTTCTCCTTGCGCAGAGCGTCGCCCTCGGTCTTCATCCGATCGCACAGTCCGCGCAGCTTGGCGTGTTCCGCCATCAGCCGCCGCACCTGCACCGCGAGGTTCGCTATGATCTCCTGAGCCGCCATGAACGATCGTCGTTACAACATTAACATCCCAAAGGTAAAAATTTTTACGGAAAAACGAAAGAACGGCCGAAGATATTTTTCGGCCGGCACGACGGCCGAAACCGCCGGCTGCTTCGGAATGCCCTCTGCACTACCGTTTTCGCCGTTCGGTCAGTTCGCCGTAGAGGTCGTACTCCTCGGCTGCCGTGATGCGTGCCTCGTAGAAACAGCCGCGCCGAAGCCGGCGGCCGCCGGCGGGAATCAGCAGTTCCTGGTCGACCTCGGGCGAATCGTACTGCGTGCGGCAGACGTAATAGTCGCCCTGCCGCGCGTCGACCACCACGCGCTCGGTACGCCCCACGCGGCGGAGGTTGTTGTCGAGCGAAATCGCCTTCTGCCGCTCCATGATCCGCTCCACGCGCCGCCGCTTCACCTCGTCGGGCACATCGTCCTTCAAATGCAGCGCCGAATAGGTACCCTCCTCCTCGGAATAGGCGAAGACGCCCAGCCGGTCGAAACGCACGTCGTCGACGAATTGCAACAGCTCCGCGAAATCGGCCTCCGTCTCGCCCGGATAGCCCACGAGCAGCGTCGTACGCAGAGCGATGTCGGGCACAGCCGCACGCAGCCGTTCGACGAGCCGATAGGCGTCGGCCTTGGTGTGGCGGCGTTTCATGGCCTTCAACTGCGCATCGGAGATATGCTGGAAGGGAATGTCGAGGTATTTGCAGATTTTAGGCTCGTGCGCCATGACCTCGATCACGTCGTCGGGGAACCCCGTCGGATAGGCGTAATGCAGGCGGATCCACTCGATGCCCCCGATGCGGCACAGCTCCGTGAGCAGATCCGCCAGCCGGCGGCGGCCGTAGAGATCGACCCCGTAATAGGTCGTGTCCTGCGCGATGACCATCAGTTCGCGCACGCCGCCGGCGGCCAGCCGCCGCGCCTCGTCGAGCACCTGCTCCATCGGCACCGAGACGTGCGGCCCGCGGATGAGCGGAATGGCGCAGTAACCGCACTTCCAGTCGCACCCCTCGCCGATTTTGAGGTAGGCGTAGTGACGCGGCGTCGTGAGCCGCCGCTCCGTGGCCAGATCCGACCGCCACTCGCCGCCCAACGCCCGCACGACGCCCTCCCAGTCCTTCACGCCGAAGAACTCGTCCACCTCGGGCAGTTCGGGGCGCAGCTCGTCGGCATACCGCTCCGAAAGACATCCCACGACGAACAGCCGGTCGATCCGACCGGCCTGCTTGGCCGCGGCGGCGCGCAGGATCATGTCGATCGACTCCTGCTTGGCGTCGCCGATGAAGCCGCAGGTGTTGACCACTACCACACGGGCATCCGTACGGTCGCTGTCCGCCGCGACGGTATAGCCCGCCGCAGCCAATTGCGCCATCAGGTGCTCCGAATCGACCGTATTCTTCGAGCAGCCGAGCGTTATGACGTTGATCTTCTTCATCCCGTGCGCCTTATTTCGTCTCGTCGCCGAAGAGCGCCTCGACGAACGCACGGCGGTCGAAGAGCTGCAACTGGTCGATGCGCTCGCCCACGCCGATGTAACGCACCGGAATACGGAACTGGTCGCTGATACCGATCACCACGCCGCCCTTGGCCGTGCCGTCGAGCTTGGTGATCGCCAGCGACGTGACCTGCGTGGCCTGCGTGAACTGCCGGGCCTGCTCGAAGGCGTTCTGACCGGTCGAACCGTCCAGCACGAGCATCACTTCGTGCGGCGCACCGGGGATGACCTTCGCCATGACGTTGCGGATCTTGGTCAGCTCGTTCATCAGCCCCACCTTGTTGTGCAGACGCCCCGCCGTGTCGATGAGCACCACGTCGGCCCCGTTCGCAACGGCCGAGCGGAGCGTATCGTAAGCCACCGACGCGGGATCGGAGCCCATCTCCTGACGGATCATCGTCGCACCGGCCCGCTCGGCCCAGACGGCCAGCTGGTCGATCGCCGCGGCACGGAACGTATCGGCCGCGCCGATGTAGACCTTGCGGCCCGCAGCGGTCAGCTTGGCCGCCAGCTTGCCGATGGTCGTCGTCTTGCCTGCGCCGTTGACCCCCACGACCATCAGCACGTAAGGCGTCCCTTCGGGCAGTTCCAGCCCGAAATCCTTGGTCGAAGCGTGCGACTGCTCCATCAGCGCCGCGATCTCGTCGCGCAGGATGCCGCGCAATTCGGCCGCGTTCATGTACTTGTCGCGCGCGACGCGCTCCTCGATGCGGCGGATGATCTTGACGGTCGTCTCGACCCCCACGTCGGAGGTGATGAGCACCTCCTCCAAATCGTCCAGCACCTCGGCGTCGACCGTCGAGCGGCCCGCTACGGCACGCGCCAGTTTCGAGAAAAGGCCCGTCTTGGTGCGTTCCAGTCCGGCGTTCAACTCCTCGCGCCGCTGTTCGGGCTGTGCTTCGACAGCCGCCCCGGCGGCAGTATCGGCCGGCGTATCCTGTTTCTTTCTGAACAGATCGAAAAATCCCATAACAAAATCGGTTTTAGCCGGACGACGGGCGGACTCCTGCACGGCTGCATCGCACCACGGTTCCGCCCCGCCGGCATTTATTCTTGCGACAAAGATAATAACTATTCGCAAAATTAGTTATATTTGTAAAGCGTATAATCGCGGTTCCGACCCGCAGAGGCGATGCCGGACGGTGCGAACGGCGGCCGGAACATCGCACCGGGAGACGGCGAAACCTCCCCGCAAGGCCCGCCGGATGCAGAAAACTGTTGAAAATTAAATGTAAACCCATGAAGAAAGGACTTATTTCCCTCCTGTTTCTCCTGTCGTGCGGCGTCTGGGACGCAGCGGCACAGGATCTGATCGTCAAGAAGGACGGCACGAACGTCGAAGCCAAAGTGCTCGAAATCGGCGAAAAGGACATCAAATACAAGAAGGCGTCGCACCTCGACGGCCCGACCTATCTGGTGTCGGTCGCGAACGTCGTCTACATCCGCTTCGAGGACGGTTCGACCGACATCTTCTCGCAGGAGGATTACGACCGTCTGGCGGCCGAGGCGAAGAATCCCGCACCGCAGAAACAGTCGAAGCGATCCGCGCCGAGCGCTTTCGCGGGACGTTACCAGCCAGGCGATTATTTCGACGAGAACGGCGTGCGGGGCATCGTCATCGAGGTCGACGCCGAAGGGCACGGCATCGTGATGTCGATCGCGCAGGCCAATCTGCGCTGGTGCGAATTCAAGAAGAGCGACGCCGTGCGGCTGGGTCTCGACGACCAACACGACGGAGCGGTCAACCAGGCCGCCTTCGCCCGCATGGCCGACGAGGGAAAAGTCCGGTGGGAGGACTATCCCGCCTTCAAATGGTGCCGCGACCTCGGCGAAGGGTGGTATCTGCCCGCGATCAACGAGGTGCTGCGCATCGGCCATCTCTACAACAACGGCCGCATAAAGTTCGACCGCAAGGCCCGCGAACAGTTCAACAACCGTCTGAAAGAGCACGGCGGAGTGAAGATGGACCGGCTGATGTACTATTTCTCCTCGACCGAAGGCGACGACGCATGGACGGCCATGACGACCCACATGGGGATCGAGCCGCCCTTCGTCGAACAGACGTCGAAGAACATTTCGTTCCTCGTCCGGGCCATGCACAAATTCTGAGGCCGGACGGCTCTTCCCGCCGGCGGGTTTCCGACGGCACTCCCAACCTCACCCCTGTCGCGACGGTTTGCGGCAGGGGTGAATCGTTGAATTTCATTCTTCGTTTTCCCGTCCCGGCATAGCCTGAACAAGTCCGGCTCTGCGTTCGGCTTAACGAAAACGTTCACATTCGTGCTCCTTTTCTCGCCTCGGCACAGCCCGAACAAGTCCGGCTCTGCGTTCGGCTTAACGAAAAGGTTCGATGTCACACGAAACCCCACGCACCTGCTCGGCACGCGCAAATGACGACACGAACCGCCTCTCCACACTGATGTATAAGTACACCTCCGGCCGCGTTCAGCGTACCGGCGGTTCGCCGCCGGCAACGAACCCCAACCTCGTCCTCTCCGGACGCCTCACGGCACACGACCTGCCGAACGAACTCCGCCCGCACCGCCATCCCTCACACGCCTAAAACCTCCGCCCGCCCGTCCGGACGTTCCGGCGACAGCCGGCATCCAGCGTCCGCCCCGCCGCAGCCCGTCCGTACAAAAACACAAAAGGCACCCCTTGTCGAGATGCCTTTTGTGTTAAGGGCCGATGCCCTTAACCACGAATACCGTCGGAACGGTTTATTTCTTCTCTGCGAAGAACTCCTTTACATGGTCGTTGGGAATGATACCCTCCTTGAACATATAGGCGCCGGTCTTCTCCGACTTGACCATTTTGATGCACTTGGTAAACTGCTTGCCCGTGCCGGTTTTCAGGGTTGCGACTACTTTCTTTGCCATAACGCTCGATTATTTGATTTCACGGTGTAACGTCACCCGCTTCAGATAGGGATTGTACTTCTTACGTTCCAGACGGTCGGGGGTGTTTTTCTTGTTTTTGGTAGTGATGTAACGAGACATGCCCGCAACACCGCTCTCCTTCTGTTCGGTGCATTCGAGGATGACCTGAACGCGATTGCCTTTCTTAGCCATTTGTCAATACGGTTTAGTAAATCTTCTTGGGGCAGGCAGCTTCGCGCAGAGCCACTGCGAGACCCTTCTTGTTAATTGTTTTCATACCGGCAGCCGACACCTTGAGGGTGATCCAGCGGCCCTCTTCCTCTGACCAGAAACGCTTGGTCTTCAAATTCGGACTGAATTTGCGCTTGGTCTTGCGGTTCGAGTGAGAGACATTGTTGCCGATCACCGCGACCTTGCCTGTAATTTCGCAAACTTTCATTGTTGATAATGTTTTTTGTTCCGCCACAATTGGCCTGCAAAGATAGGAAAAAATTCCGAGAGTCGGGCACTTCGCCCGAAAAAAACGTTCCGAACGACGGCACAAACAGCGGATTCGGATGCCGGCGGCCGATCCTCGCGGCGGTATCCGATCCTTCGGCGAACGACGATTCCGGCTCTGCGAACCGCGGCCTCCGGCGTGCGAAGTCCCGCCGCAAGCTTTTCTCCGCACGCCGAAACCGCACCGGACTTACGGCTCCTCCCGCTCGTCCCCGATCATCGGACCGTTGCCGGCGCATCATAAGCCCGACTTATAGCTCCATAAAAAGATATGAATGAAAAACAGAACCGCGTATCGAATAATTCGCTATCTTTGTACAAAAGAAAATTTAATACATTAAACGATACAACTATGATCAGCAAAAAAATGCAGGAGGCGATCAACGCCCAGATCAATGCCGAACTCTGGTCGGCATATCTCTATCTCTCGATGTCGATGGACGCGGCGGACAAAGGGTTCAAAGGTTCCGCACACTGGTTCGTACACCAGTTCAAGGAGGAGCAGGGGCACGCCGAGAAGCTGGCGGGCTATCTCCAATCGCAGAACGCCAAGGTCGTGCTGGCTCCCATCGCCGCCGTGCAGACCGAATGGCCGTCGGTCGTGGCGATGTTCGAGGACACGCTCGCCCACGAACAGAAGGTGACGGCGATGATCCACGATCTGTGCAAGCTGGCCGCCGCCGAGCAGGATTTCGCAACGGCGAACATGCTGCAATGGTTCGTCAACGAGCAGGTCGAGGAGGAAGATACGGCCCGCGGCATCCTCGAAGGCTTCAAAGCCATCGAAGGCGAGAAGGTGGGCGTCTACATGCTCGACCAGAAACTCGGCGCACGCTAAACGCGCAGTCGAACGTTTTCACTAAGCCGAGCGCAGAGCCGAACTTGTTCAGGCTATGCCGGGGCGGGAAAACGAAGAACGAAGTTCAACGATTTCTCCGCACCGCACCGACCCTGTGTCGGTGCGGTGCTTCGTTTTCAGGGGAAGGCAAGCCGGACGGCGCCCGCACGCACCCGTGGAAACCGCACCCGCGCAGGAAGCGAAAAAGGAGCGCCGGCCCGACGGCGGCACTCCCCGTAAAACCGGATTGCGGCGGAAAGCTACTCCTTCACGCAACGCAGCGACATGCCCTGCGAACGCTTGTCTTTGCTGACTTTGAGCATTCGCTTGCTATCGATGATGAACATATACTGACCGTAAAGATCGGGATAGAGTTCCAAATTGTCCGAAGCCTTGCCTTTCGTTCCGATCCACAGGCCGCTGTAAGGATTGGCCTCGGTATAATCCAACCCTCCGGAAGCGTAGGCGCGCGTACCGGTCGTGGGGAACCACTGTCCCTCCTGCTCGAAACCGCGATTGGCTTCATCCCACTTCCCTGCGGTATAGACGAGCCATGCGTAGGGCGTATTGCCGTCGGCGTCGCAGACCGGAACCTTATAGCCCACGGGGCAGGGATCGTAGATCGTCTTCTTCCTGCTCTCGCCGCCCCAGTAGTCGTCGTCCGACACGTCGACCCAGTCGCCGGTTTTATAATCGTTTTCGACGATCTCTTCGCCGTACTCGTCCTCCACGCCCGTATGCTTGTAGGTCATCGCATAGAATACCGCCGGATTCCGGATCGATTTCTCGATCGTCCCGTGGAACTCCGCCGTCAGACCGAACTTCGGCAACACGCGGTTGTCGATGCCGTAGACCTCAGGCTCGCCGTCGACCTCGTAGGTGTAATCCTCGTTCATGATCGTAAAAGCCGTCGTACCGGGGAACGGATCTTTGCGCCCCCACTGGTAGAGCAGCCCGTGCGAATCGAAACTGCCGCGCTCGACGGTCAGCGCACCCAGATTGCGGTCCATGAAACTCCACGTCGTCCCCGACGCATTGGGAGCCGTCGTGAAGAGCGACGCCGACGGATCGTAATCGACGACCCACAGATGCCAGCTCCACAGGATCGTTCCCGACTCGTCGACGGCCGCCACGACGGCATTGCCGCTCTTGTCGGCGGTCTCGACGATGATCTTCTTCTCGTCGGCGGCGTAGGCTACCCGCGTAACGAGACCCTGCGCGCTCTGCCAAACAAGTTCGGCACCCTCGGCCGCACCGATCGATTCGGTGGAGGAGTTGCCTTTGTAAGCGGCATCGAAGACCGACGCCGACTTCGGGGCGACGATATAGCAGTTGGCGCGGCCCGCCGCACTCAGGTCGGTGAACGTCTGAGCCCCCTGCGTCACCCGCACCTCGCGGGTGATGCTCCGTTCGCCTTCGCCCGCAGTGACCGTAACCGTCGCCGTCGGACGCGCAGCCAACGCATCGTTCGCATCGGCCGACACCGTGAATTTGCCTTCGGCGAGCGTAACCTCGCACCACGTCTCATTCGACAACGCCGTCCAGCTGCCGAGATTAGTCGACACGGCCACCTCGACGCTCCCCCCCCCGACCGGCAGGGAGATCTCGGTATCGGGCGTCAACGTCAATTCGGGATCGGGCATCGGCGCATCGTCGTCGCTGCACGATGCGAAAAGCATTGCGGAACCCGCCAACAACGCTGCCGCACCTCTCATGAACCTAAGTTTTTCCATCGGGATAAAATTTATGAAATTCGCTGCACTATCGCAGTGTGGGCGAATATACGAAATATATATCGTAAAACCATATCGCCGAAGGGAGGACGCGACACGTCCGAAGGGAGAGCAAACGGCTCTTTCGCGGGGTTTTAATGTCGATTTCGACGGGAAAAATTCATTTTTCTGCGTTTTTATAATAAATTTGCATACTATTCGTTAAAAAACAGTACGGCAATAACATCTAAAAAAACATAACATCCATGAGTGAAGTCATCAATATCAAGGAACTCAACGAACGCATCGAGCGGGAGTCGGTCTTCGTCGACACGCTGCGCGCCGAGATGAGCAAGGTGATCGTCGGTCAGACCCATCTGATCGACACGCTGCTGATCGGTCTGCTGTCGAACGGCCACATCCTCCTGGAAGGCGTGCCGGGTCTTGCCAAGACGCTGGCGATTACGACGCTCGCAAAGGCCGTCGACGCCGATTTCGCCCGCATCCAGTTCACCCCCGACCTGTTGCCGGCCGACCTGATCGGTACGCTCATCTACTCGCAGAAGAGCGAGGAGTTCATGGTGCGCAAAGGCCCCGTCTTCGCCAACTTCGTACTGGCCGACGAGATCAACCGCTCGCCGGCGAAGGTGCAGTCGGCGCTGCTCGAAGCGATGCAGGAGCGCCAGGTGACCATCGGCGACGACACCTACAAGCTGCCCGAACCCTTCCTGGTGCTGGCCACGCAGAACCCCCTCGAACAGGAGGGAACCTACCCGCTGCCCGAAGCGCAGGTCGACCGATTCATGCTCAAAGCCAAAATCTCCTACCCCACGAAGCAGGAGGAGCGCGACATCGTGCGGATGAACCTCTCGGGCGAAGGGCTTCCCTCGCCGCACAAGGTAATCGCACCCGAAGACATCGTCAAGGCGCGCCGCGTGGTGGAGGACGTCTACATGGACGAGAAGATCGAGAAATACATCGTCGACATCATCTTCGCCACGCGCGAACCGGCCGAATACAACCTCCAGAAGTTGCAGACGCTGATCGCCTACGGCGGATCGCCCCGTGCCTCGATCTCGCTGGCCAAGGCCGCCCGCGCCTACGCCTTCATCCGCCGCCGCGGCTACGTGATTCCCGAAGACGTGCGCGCCGTCTGCCACGACGTACTGCGCCACCGTATCGGGCTGACCTACGAAGCCGAGGCCGAAAACATCACCACCGAGGAGATCATCACCGACATCCTGAACAACGTAATCGTCCCGTAACACGATGATCGAGAACGAAAACGATATTCTGCGACGGGTCCGCAAAATCGAGATCAAGACACGCGGCCTGTCGAACGAGATCTTCGCCGGAAAGTACCACACGGCTTTCCGCGGACGGGGCATGTCGTTTTCCGAAGTGAGGGAGTACCGTGCCGGCGACGACGTGCGCGACATCGACTGGAACGTCACGGCGCGTTCGCGCTCGCCCCACATCAAGGTCTACGAGGAGGAGCGCGAGCTGACGATGATGCTCATGGTCGACGTCTCGGCCTCGCGCATGTTCGGGTCGACCCACTTCCTCAAAAAGAACATTCTGACCGAAATCGCCGCCGTCGTGGCCTTCTCGGCCGCCCAGAACAACGACAAGGTGGGCTGCATCTTCTTCTCCGACCGCGTGGAGAAGTACATCCCGCCCAAGAAGGGGCGCAGCCACATCCTGATGATTATCCGCGAGCTGATCAGCTTCCGGCCCCGGTCGACGGGCACGGCGCTGTCGGAGGCGGTGCGTTTCCTGACGGCCGTGATGAAGAAGCGCTGCACGGCGTTCCTGCTCTCGGATTTCCTCGATCCGGCACGCGACGGCGAGGAGTTCGCCAACGCCCTGAAAATCGCCGGCAGCAAACACGACCTGGTGGGGATCCGCGTCTTCGATCCGCGCGAAGCCGAACTGCCCGACGTGGGCATCGCCGAGTTGCAGGACGCCGAGACGGGGCGCAAGGTCTGGGTCGACACTTCGTCGGCGGCCGTGCGCGACCATTACGCCCGCGCATGGCGGCAGCGCAGCGAGGCGATCGACTCGCTACTCAAACACAACCGCATCGACACGGCGACGATCTCGACCGATGAAGACTACGTGGTGGAACTCATCAAACTCTTCAAGCAACGATGAAACGACCGGCATTCCTCACAGCGGCCGCGGCCGCCCTGCTCGCTGCGGCGACGGCCTCCGCCCAGACCCCGACGGTCGAGGCGCGCATCGTCCCCGACAGCATCGGCATCGGCGACACCTTCACGCTCGAAATCGACGTCGAGCGCGACCAGGTGCAGGTGACCGAATTCCCGCTCTACGAAAACGACGACAAGCTCGAAGTGGTGCAGTCGCTTCCCGTCGACACGCTCTCGCGGGAGGGCCGGCGGCTCCGGCTGCGCAAACGCTACGTCATGCAGGCCTTCTCCGAAGGACGTTACAATTTGGGGCGTCCCGGCGTGCTCTATGCCGACAAGAACATCGTCGACACGCTCTACACCTCCGATTCGCTGCGGCTCGACGTGGGAACGTTCCAGATCGACACCGCCAAGCAGACGATCTACGACCTCAAACCGCAGCGGACGCTGCCGCTGCGCGCCGAGGAGATCACAGGATACCTTTTCGGCGGGTTGTTCCTGCTGCTGAACCTCGCGGCGCTGCTCTTCGCGCTGCGTTATCACCTGTCCAAGCGCGGCAAACACCTGAGCGACCTCTTCAAACCCGCGCCGCTCGCACCGCCCCACGTCGAGGCGATCCGCGCGCTCGAAGGGCTTCACAACCAGAAATTGTGGCAGAACAACAAACACAAGGCCTACTATTCGGGGCTGACCGACATCCTGCGCCGCTATCTGGCGGGGCGTTACGGCATCGGCGCCTTGGAGATGACCTCCGACGAGATCATCGATGCGGTACGTCCGCTCGACCTGCCCCGCAAGAGCGCCATGGAGCTCACGGCGCTGCTGCGCGAAGCCGATTTGGTGAAATTCGCCAAGGCGACGCCCGAAGCCGCACGCAACGAAGAGGCTTACCAGTGGGCCTACTACTTCGTCGAAGAGACCAAACCCGTCGAGGAACAACCTTCGGCCGAAGCGGAGGAGCCGCTCGACCTGACGCCTAAAAACGACAGCCATGCGTAGAATTTTCATCCTACTCGTTCTCGCGCTGCTGGCCGTCGACGCCGCGGCACAGCAGTACCCCGAACGCCGGCAGGTGCGCAAGGGCAACCGCGCCTACGAAAAGGGCAACTATCAGGACGCCGCCGGACGCTACATGCGTGCGCTGGGCGCCGACCCTTCGTCGTTCGAAGCGCAGTACAACCTGGGCAACGCCCTTCACCGGCAGGAGATGTACGACCAGGCGGCACAGGTACAGCAACAGGCCGCCGCCGATTCGCTGGCAGCGCCCGTCGATCGTGCGCAGGCCTTCTACAATCTGGGCAACACGCAGTTCCGGCAGCAGAAATACGCCGAAGCGCTCGAAAGCTACAAGAACTCGCTGCGCCTGAACCCCGACGATCCGCAGGCCAAATTCAACTACGCCTACGTCAAGAAACTGCTCGACGATCAGAACCAGCAGAATCAGGACAACAAAGACAACAAGGACAATAAAGATAACAAGGACGATCAAAACCAGGACCAGCAGAACGGCCAGAACCAGCAGAATCCGCAGGAGGGCCAGAACGATCCGCAGGAGGGTGACGGGCAAGGCGACGACCAGCAGCAGGACGGCCGGCCCGACAAGGAGCAGGAGGGCGAGGGCCGACCCCAGCCGGCCGGCATTTCGCCTTCCGAACAGGAACGGATGCTCGACGCCATCCAGGCGCAGGAGGACAGGACGCAGGAGAAGCTCAAAGAGAAGGCCGGCGCCGTGGTACGGTTGAAGAAAAACTGGTAAAAACACGTAAGAACCAAGAAACGGGGATCGGCGCAGGCGGCGTTCCGCACGCAGAAGCAGCCATTCGTCGGGAGCGGTCGTACCGCCCCGTGCCGGAACGGCTCCGGCGACCGCCGATTACCGATTATCGTTAACTGTCGATTGAAATGACGTTTCATAATCCACATCTGCTGTGGCTGCTCACGCTGCTCCTGCCGGCGGCAGGCTATTACCTCTACCGGTTGCGGAAGGGCGGAGCGGCGTTGCGCATCTCGTCGGTGGCGGGCGTGCTCAAAGCGCCGCGTACCGTTCGCTACTACCTGCGCCATGCCCCCTTCGTGCTGCGCATGGCGGCGCTGGCGACGCTCGTAGTGGCATTGGCGCGCCCCCAGTCGGCGGAACAGAACACCCGCACCAATACCGACGGTATCGACATCATGCTGGCGCTCGACGTATCGGGATCGATGCTGGCGCGCGACTTCCGCCCCGACCGCCTCGAAGCGGCCAAGGAGGTGGCCGGATCGTTCATCTCCGACCGCTACGGCGACCGGATCGGACTGGTGGTCTTCGCGGGCGAAGCCTTCACGCAGAGCCCGCTGACCGCCGACCAGTCGACGCTGCTCACGTTGCTGGGGCGCGTGCGCAGCGGGTTGATCGAGGACGGCACGGCCATCGGCAACGGACTGGCGACGGCCATCAACCGCCTGCGCGAGAGCGATGCCAAATCGAAGGTCATCATCCTGCTGACCGACGGCGTGAACAACCGCGGCGAGATCGCTCCGGTCATGGCGGCCGAAATCGCCAAGGAGCAGGGCATCCGGGTCTACACGATCGGCGTCGGATCGCGCGGCACGGCCCCCACGCCCGCGATCGACATGTTCGGCAACATGACCTTCGTGCAGGCCAAGGTCGAAATCGACGAAAAGACCCTCCAAGAGATCGCCGACGCCACCGGCGGCCGCTACTTCCGCGCCACGGACAACGAGAAGCTGCGCGCGATCTACGACGAGATCAACCGCCTCGAAAAGAGCAAAGTCGAGGTAGCCGACTTCACGACCTACACCGAAGAGTACCTGCGGTGGGTATTGGCGGCGCTGGCGCTGCTCGCCGCGGAATTTCTGATTCGCACCCTGATTCTTAAACGCATTCCGTAATGTTTCGTTTCGCACATCCCGAATACCTCTATCTGCTGCTGGCCGCGCCCGCACTCATCGCCCTCTTCGCATGGGCGCTCTACGACCGCCGGCGGCGGCTGGCCCGCTTCGGAGACCCGGCGACGGTAGCCACGCTTATGCCCGACGCCTCGACGGGCCGCATGAAACTGAAATTCATCCTCTTCACGACGGCCGTCATCCTCGTGATCCTCGCCGCCGCACGGCCGCAGTTTGGCTCGAAGCTGCGCGAGCAGAAGAGCGAGGGCATCGAGATGATGCTCGCGGTGGACATCTCCAATTCGATGCTGGCCGAAGATTTCGAGCCCAACCGCCTCGAACGGACGAAATACGCGATCAACAAGCTATTCGACGGACTGGAACAGGATCGCGTCGGGGTGATCGTCTTCGCAGGCGACGCCACCGTACAGCTGCCGATCACCTCCGACTACCGCATGGCCAAAGCCTTCGCCAAACGGATTTCGCCCTCGATGGCCTCCGTGCAGGGAACGTCGATCGGCAAGGCGCTGTCGCTGGCCGAGATGTCCTTTTCGAGCGGCAGCGGCGATTCGCGCGTCATCATCCTCATCACCGACGGCGAGGATCACGAGGGCAACGTGATGCAGGCCGCCGAACGGGCCGCCGAGCAGGGTATCCGGATCTTCACGATCGGCATCGGCACGCCCGAAGGCGCCCCGATCGAGATCGGCGGGGAGTTCATCAAGGACGAAAAGGGCGACATGGTGGTCTCGAAACTCGACGAGAAGATGTTGCAGGAGATCGCCCGGATCACCGGCGGGGCCTACATCCGCGCCACCAAGCAGTCGATCGGGCTGGACGAGATCGTACGCGCGATCAACGACATGGAGCAGTCGGAACTGTCGACCGTCCGTTTCGAAGAGTACAACGAACAGTTCCAGTACCTCATCGCGGTCGCCTTCGCGCTGCTGCTCGTCGAATTCTGGCTGCTCGACCGCCGCAATCCGCTGCTGGCGCGTTTCAACATCTTCCGCGAGCAACGCACCGACACCGACAACTACAATCCCTATAACCGATGAAAAAGCCCTTTCTGCTTCTCTCGCTCCTGTTGACCTTCGGCCTGCACGCCGACTGCGCGGCATGGGGAACGGTCGGCCATCGCGCGATCGCCGAAGTAGCCCAACGCCACCTCACCCCGAAGGCCAAAGCGGCCATCGAACGATACACCGGCGGCACGCCGCTCGCAGAATACGCCGTTTTCATGGACGAAGTGGCCGCCGACCCGCGCTACAAGGAACCTTTCCGCGGCTGGCACGCCTCGATCGCCGACGCGGAGTGCAACTCCCCCGCCGAAGTGCGGGAGAAATACCGCAAGGGACGCGACGGCGTGACCGGAGCGGAGACGCTGACCGCAGCATTGAAGAACTACCGTGAGCTGGACGATTCGGTGGTACTCACCTATATAAAATGTATCGTACACATGGTCGCCGATTTCCACTGTCCGGCACACGTGCGGTACACCGACGCCCACAACGAAGGGAAGTTCGACGTGACCTTCTTCGGCAAACCCAAAACGCTGCACAGCGTCTGGGATTCGGGCGTCATCGCCCGAATCCATCCGGGATGGAGTTACGAACGTTATGCCGACTACCTCGACAACGCCTCCAAGCGCGAAATCCGGCGGATGACCGAAGGATCGTACCGCCAGTGGTTCGAAGACGCCGCACGCGACGTACGCCCCTCGATCGACTGGGTAGCGCCGGGCGACACGCTGGGCGAGGAGTTCATGGCAAAAGCCGCACCGCTGGCCGAGCAGCAGCTCCGCAAGGCGTCGTACCGGTTGGCCGCAACCCTCAACCGGATTTTCGGAGAGTGACTCTCTCCCGCGGTGCCACGGGCGTCTACCGCCCCATCGCAGAGCGACGTCGAGGCGAACGATCCATCCGGCATGACAGCTATTTTCCGATCTTCCGGCCCTTCATGTCGAACGCCTCCGCACACCCGTCCGCGATCATGTAGATGCGCCCCTCTTCGAACTCGCCGCGCACAGCGGGATTCGCACCGTCCGTCGGCGGAGTGTCCTGCGTATCGAAGAGCGTGTCGAGCACATAAATTCCCGCTCGATAATACCCCGCATCGTAGCGGCAGGGAACGATCAACCGGCCGCGTCGATCCAGTACGCCCCATTTTCCATCTTTACGCACGAAGGCGAAACGATCGAACAGGGGATAGGCCAGCTCGTACTCGCAGGCGACGACCAACCGGCCCCGACGATCGACACAGCCCCATTTCCCGTCGGAAGCGAGCAGGTCCCGCCCGACGCCGTGGAACTTCCGTCCGTCGTTGACGAACGACACCCCGCCAACAATCGGGGTCATGAAACCGTAGACGGGTGTGATCCGTTCGCCGTCGCGATCGATCAACGCCGTGGGACATGGCGTGTAGAGGGGAATCCGATCCCGATCCGTCCCCGTCTTCACCATCGCCACCTCCTCGTCGAAACCGTATTGGCCGAAACTTCCGGCCCAATCGTACCGGAACGGGACGACCGTTTCGCCGCTCCGGTCGATATACCCCCATTTGCCGTCCCGTTCGACGACGGCACGATCGCCGACGAACTGACCGGCCCAGTCGTAAAACTCGCGGAAGGCGAGTTCGCCGTAACGATCCGTAAAATAAAACGGTTGATGACTGCCGCCGTTACGCATGGCATAGAGCTCAGGGCGCTGCGCCGCGCAAGCCGACAGAAGCGCCGGAAGAAGAGCGGCAGAAAGGATTCGCAGAAAATGTTTCCGATTCATTCGATCCGACAATTATGGGTTCGACAGGTTTTCAATATCCGATGCACGTTTCGAAATCGCGGACACTCTCCCATTGGACAAGAATCCAACAATTACTGCCTTCGGAATTCGTATCGTATTGGTACCTCTTTCCGACGGGAACTTTTCTTCCGTCCCGCTCCTCATAGACGACCTCCCCGATTTCGGGTTTCTCCCCCGCCGAATAAATCTGCACATCCCTCACGACTTGTCCCGCGTATATGCCGAATTTCACGCGGTCCGCCGTCACGGGACCGGCAATACCGACATCGATTCCGCGAAAATGAATCGTAAATCCGCTATACCACACCTCAAAAGGCTCGTTATACTGGATATAATTTCGAGGAAGAAAATGAAGTACATCCCATGTATAAAAAAACGGCGTTTTTTTCAAAAAATGCGTAGCGAATTCGATTGCCTGCGATTCGCTCAAATTATCCTTCGTAAATAAAAGCGAGACTTCATTATCTCCTGCCCGGGTCTGCGAAACGGGGGTCGCAGTAATTTCCGCCTTCGAACAGGAGCAGAATACGGAACCCGCAAAAATCACGAAAAAAATCGCTGTACTTTTCATAACGATACGAATTAAAAGGTCAGACTGAAAGCTCGTACGAACGTATTACGAATTTACAGCAATGAGAGACGACGTACAATACCGTTTTTTAGGTATTTACGACAATCCCCCGTATGAAGGCGTGTTCCGTGAAGATACCGTGCAAACGAAGAGGAGTTCCATCACAGCTTCGCTCTCTTCGGAGGAATGCGAGTTCGGTTCCCGTCCCCAAAAAGCGGCGGCAGATAGTACATCTGCCGCCGCTATCGTCATCCCCCCTCCGCAAAGCACCGTCCGCAACAAGGCGAACCATGCCGAAGCGAGAAAAGGCGCACGAAAATGCACCGAAACCCTGCCCCGCGGGAAGGAAAGGCTAATAGTATTTGACCGGCTCGCCGACGATCGCCGACAACAGGGCGTTGGCTACCGACGACGCACCGATACGGAAGAACTGCGGCGTGAGCCACCGCTCGCCCAGAATCTCCCGAACGACCGTATAGTAGAGCACCGCGTCGGCCGCCGAACGTACGCCGCCGGCAGGCTTGAAGCCGACCATGCGGCCCGTCTTGTCGTAGTAGTCCCGAATGGCACGGCACATCACCACCGCCGCTTCGGGAGTCGCCGCCACGTCGATCTTGCCCGTCGACGTCTTGACGAAATCGGCGCCGGCGAACATCGCCAACAACGCGGCGCGGCGGATCAGCTCGGGCGTCTTCAACGCACCCGTTTCCAGAATCACCTTCAACACCACGTCTTCGCCGGCCTCACCGCGCAACACTTCGACTTCGTTGGCCACCTCGTCGTAATGTCCTTCGAGCATCTTGCCGACGTTGATGACGATGTCGATCTCGTCGGCTCCGTTCTCGACGGCCATCGCCGTTTCAAGCATCTTCACTTCCAGAAAGGTCTGCGACGAAGGAAATCCGCCCGCGACGCTCGTAATGCGCATCGGCGTATCGTCCACGGCGAGCCCGACCGTTTCGACGAACGGCGGATAGATGCAGATGGACGCGACATTGGCGATCGCGGGATAATTCGTATAGAACTCCACGGCCTTCCGTGCAAAAGCCGTCACCGACTCCACCGAATCGCTGCACGAAAGGGTCGTCAGGTCGATGGCCGAATAGCAAAGCCTGTAAACCTCGTCCGTTTCGTATCCCTTCGCGGCTGCCCGAATGCGTGCGACCTCTTCGGCCACCTGCGCTTCGCTCGGGGCCGGAGCATATTCCGATAGATGATTTGCGTACTCCATAACAAGACAGTTTTCTCCACTATACAAATATAACCATTTTTCCGCTACACACGCAGAATTCCGACCAAAATATCAAAAAAATTCCGGGCTCGAACCGAACCCGGAATTCGTAATCCGTACATCCCCGCTTATCGGAGAGCAGCGTATTCTCAGAACTTGAAACCGCTCTTGAACAGGGGCTTGAGGTTGACATCCTTCGACGCCTTCTTCACCAGGGCGGAATCCTTGGCGACGGCAGCCTTCAACTGGGCGCCGGCAGTCTTCATATCGCCCTCCTTGGTTGCGATCACGGCGCGCAGGTAATCCGCGTCGGCCGAGTTCTCGCCGGCCAGCGCCTTCTTGGCAGCCGACAGGTCGTTGTTCATCACGGCAGCCACGGCAGCGTTGTAGCCTTTGAGCTTGGCAGCGGCGTCACCGTACTGGCCCTGAGCGGCAGCGATCAGGCTCTTGGTCTGAGCGTCTGCGGCAGCGGCGTATTTCTTCGCCTCGTCCACGTTACCGGCAGCCAGGTTGGCCAGCGCCAGATTCGAGTTCAGCTCCTGCGTGTTGCCGCCGAGCTTCACGGCCTGCGTCAATGCGGCCAGCGCCTTGTCGGCGTCGCCCATTTGGAGATAGGCGGCACCGAGGTTGGTGTAGGCGCGCGAATCGTCGTACTTCTTGGCGGCGTACTCCAGCACCTTCGCCTTCACGGCATTATCCTCAATCAGCGTGGCGACGTGGAGCAGCTCCTCGTTGTTCAGCTCATCGAGCTTGCCGCTGTTGACCAGCGCCTGCATCTCGGCGTCGCTCTTACCGGTGATCTCCATGTTGTTGACCAGCTGGGCGCGGCGCAGTTTCGGCAGCACGTCCTCTTTGAGTTCGCCGTAAACCGACGACATGTTCTTGATCTGGTTCTCGCGCTCGGCCGACGAATCGTACATGCTCAGCACCTGAAGAATCAGATCCTTGTCCTGGATGTTCGACTTCTCGACCATCTCCTTGAAACCTTCCCAGTCCTCGCCGTAACCGGCAGCGTCGATATTGAAACCGTACTCGGCCAGGATCTTCTCGACGGCCTTGCGACCGGTTTCGCTACGTGCGCTGGCCAGCTTGTCGTTGAACTTCTCAGGACCGTCGGGCGAAGCGTAGCCGTTCACATAGAGGCTCTGCGCGATGCGGTCGTTCTCCTTGTTGGCCACAGCGGTCTTCTCGAACTCGGAGAGCTGTTCGTTCTCTTTGAGCGCCTTCTGGTTCACCACCGAGCTGTTGATCTTGTAGAGGATCTCGGCCTTGTCTACCCGATTCGTCGTACGCTTGTAGTTGTTGGCAGCCGTAGCGGCAGCGTCGCCGAAGTTGAAATCCTTCTGCATCGTGTTGACGCCCTCGGCGATGAACACGCCGCACTGAGCGCGCAGCGCCATGGCCTCGGCCGACTTCGGATTGGCCAGCACGGCCGCTTCCTCCTTCGTCACGGGTTTGCCCGTAGCGGCGTTGAACATCACGTACTCGCTGGCGCCGTTGCACTTGCTCTCGATCAAAACGCGCAACTCGCTCTGCTCCATACGGTCGTCGTAGGGGAATTCGACATGCTGCGTGTAGGTACCGCCGTTGTCGGCCGAAATAACGGTATAGTTGTCATTCACCTTCTCGCCCTGGACGTATTTCGGAGTACCGGCCACTTCGCCGCCCTCGAACACGATCACCGGCGTCAGACGCAACGTAGCTTTCTTGTTGAAGTAAGCTGCCGGGAAGTTCACCGTAATGTCGGCGCTCACGACGCCGTTGTTGAGCGTCAGCACCTTCGGCGTGCACGAGTAAGTAACCTCATCCTGTTTCTTACCCATCTTCTTGAAACAGTTGCAACCCGACAAGGTCAAGGCAGCTGCGGCAAGAACCAAGCTAATTTTTACTAAGTTCTTCATAATTAATTAGTTATTAAAAATTGTTGTGCATTGATTTCGTCTCTTTCCGTTTGCCTCCGCTCCACGTACCCCATTCCCGAGGCCGTTTGCAGCAGAATACATGCAAATATATAAAACCCATGCAGATTATGCAACTTTTTCCGTAAAAAACCACCTCGAACTTTCGTTCGAAGCGGTTTTCGATCGCCGGCGCACGAAAACGCCGTCTATTTCGCGTCGGAACGCATCCGACGGATCAGTCGCGGTGCCGGTCGTCGCGGCGACGCTCGCGGTCGCCCCGCGGACGGCGTTCACGCTCGACATATCCTTCGGGCTTCGGAAGAAGCGCGCGGTGCGAGAGTTTCAGCTTGCCGGTCTTCTCGTCGACGCCGATGAGTTTCACGTCGATCATCTCGCCCTCTTTCAGGCCGCTCTCCTCCATCGTCTCGAACCGTTTCCAGTCGATCTCCGAGATATGGAGCAGCGCCTCCTTGCCGGGCATGATCTCGACGAACGCGCCGAACGGCACGATCGACTTGATCTTACCGTGGTAGGTCTCGCCGATTTCGGGCACGGCAACGATCTCCTTGATACGCTGCAACGCAGCGTCGATCGCCGATTTCTCCACACCGAAGACGTCGACGATACCCTTCTGGTCGTCCTCCGTAATGGTAATGGTGGTACCAGTCTGCTTCTGAATCTCCTGGATCACCTTTCCTCCCGGGCCGATCACGGCGCCGATCGAATCCTTCGGGATGTGGATCTGCACCAGACGCGGCACGAACGGCTTGTAGTCGGCGCGCGGCGCGGCGATGCAGTCGGTCAGGATGTCCAGAATATGCAGACGCCCCTTGCGCGCCTGCTCCAACGCGGCGGCCAGCACCTCGTAGGAGAGGCCGTCGACCTTGATATCCATTTGCGTGGCGGTGATACCGTCGCGGGTACCCGTCACCTTGAAGTCCATGTCGCCCAGATGATCCTCGTCGCCCAGGATGTCCGACAGCACGGCCCACTTGCCGCTCTCGGAATCCGAGATCAGACCCATGGCGATGCCCGACACGGGCTTGCGCAGTTTCACGCCGGCATCCATGAGGGCCAGCGTACCGGCGCAAACGGTGGCCATCGACGACGAACCGTTCGATTCCAGAATGTCCGACACGACGCGCACGGCGTAGGGATTCTCCTCGCCCAGCGGAATCATCGGTTTGAGGGCGCGCCATGCCAGGTGGCCGTGGCCGATCTCACGACGGCTCAGACCGCGGGCGGCCTTCGCCTCGCCCGTCGAGAAGGGCGGGAAATTATAGTGGAGCACGAACTGCTCGGTACCCTGCACGAGCACCTCGTCCTTGACCTTCTCGTCCATCTTCGTGCCGAGCGTAACAGTGGCCAGCGCCTGCGTCTCGCCTCGTGTGAAGAGGCCCGAACCATGGGCTGCGGGCAGGTAGTCGGTCTCGCACCAGATCGGACGGATCTCGTCCGTGCGACGGCCGTCGAGACGCTTTCCCTCGTCGAGAATCATGTTGCGCATCGCCTTCTTCTGCACGTAGTCGTGGAAATAGCGGTGGATGAGCGGGGCCTTCTCCACCAGCTCCTCCTCCGTGTAGCGGGCGGCGAACTCGGCCTCCAATGCATTGAACATATCCTCGCGCTCGTGCTTCATCGTGCCGCTCGTGGCGATGGCGTAGGCCTTGTCGTAGAGTTCGGCGATGATCGTCTGTTTGAGCTCCTCGTCATTGACCTCGTGGCAGTAGGTACGCTTCACGTCCTTGCCCAGCTCCTTCGAAAGTTCGATCTGTACGGCGCAGTGCTTCTTGATCTCCTCGTGCGCGAACTTGATCGCTCCGAGCATCACCTCCTCCGAAACCTCTTTCATCTCGCCCTCGACCATCAGGATGTTGTCGATCGTACCGCCGACCATGATGTCCAGGTCGACGTCGGGCATCTGCGAGAAGGTCGGGTTGATGCAGTACTCGCCGTTGATGCGCGCCACGCGCACCTCCGAAATCGGGCCGCCGAAGGGGATGTCCGACACGGCCAGTGCGGCCGAGGCGGCCAGACCGGCCAGCGCGTCGGGCTGGATGTCCTTGTCGGCCGAGATGAGGTTGACCGTCACGTAGACCTCGGCGTGGTAGTCCGACGGGAAGAGCGGGCGCAGCGCACGGTCGATCAGACGCGCTACGAGCACCTCGCTGTCGTTGGCCTTGCCCTCACGCTTCATGAAACCGCCCGGATAGCGGCCGCATGCGGCGTATTTCTCCTTGTATTCCACCTGCAACGGCATGAAGTCCGTGTCGGGTTTTGCATCTTTGGCGGCCACGACCGTCGCAAGGAGCATCGTATCGCCCTGTTTCACGACAACCGAGCCGTCGGCCTGCTTGGCCAGTTTGCCGGTCTCGATCATGATCTCGCGTCCGTCGGCGAGCGTGATGAACTTCTGAACGGCGTTGTACAGCTTCTTTTCTTCCATAACGTCAAATAATATACTTCGAATCTTGAATTTTCATGCAAAATGGAGCGGCCACCCGCAGTGACTGCCCCATTTTCCGGCACCCGTACTATTTACGGAGATTGAGCGTCTTGATGATGGCGCGATAGCGCTCGATGTCGATCTCCTTGAGGTACTCGAGCAACTGGCGGCGCTTGCCGACCAGACGCAGCAGCGCGCGCTGCGTACCGAAGTCGTGACGGTTGCTCTTCATGTGCTCCGTAAGGTGGCTGATACGGTAAGAGAACAACGCGATCTGGCTCTCAGGCGAACCCGTGTCGGTGTTGGACTTTCCGTACTGACCGAAAAGCTCCTGCTTTTTTTCTGCTGTTAAATAAGCCATTTTGAAAGATTTATTCGTTCCACTCTACGACGCATTCCCCTTACTATGAAATCACGCCAGAGCGTGGCGCAAAGGTACACTAAATTTATTTAGAAACCAATTGTTTGGCCGAAAAAAAGCATACTCCGCCCGCGCTTCGTGCGTCGATTCCCGCGAAATTCGCCATATTCGGCTTGCGCCTTGGATACTCCCGCCCGGCAAAATGCAAACGAGTTTGTTTTTGCCCTCGCTTATCCGTATCTTTGTCGCGGATTCAACTTTTCCATACGATGAAATTCTCCGCATACCGCCTCGTCCTGCTCCTCGCAGCGCTGCTCTGCGTGGCCGGCTGCCGCCCGTCGACGCACTACGTCACGGTCGAGGGTTCCGTACTCGGAACGACCTTCCGCATCAAAGCCCGGACGACCCTGCCGGCCGACGAAATCTACACCGAAGTCATGGCGCTCGACGAAGAGATGAAACATTCGATGTCGATCTTCGACGAGACGTCGCTGCTGAGCCGCATCAACCGCGGCGAGAGCGACTCGCTCGACAGCCACCTGATCTACAACATTCTGGCCGCCGACTCCGTGAGCCGTCTGAGCGACGGCATGTACGACATCACCGTCAAACCGCTCGTCGAAGCGTGGGGTTTCGCCGGAAAAGAGGGACAGAAAACACCGAACATCGATTCGATCCTGCCGCTGGTGGGCTACCGCAAAATCCGCATCGAAGGGAACCGGCTCGTCAAGGACGATCCGCGCATCCAGCTCGACTTCAACTCGATCGGCAAGGGCTACATGGTCGACCTGATCGCCCGCATGCTCGAACGAAACGGCTCGGAGAACTACCTGGTGACGATCGCCGGCAGCGGCCGCTGCCGGGGTGTGAACGAGCAGGGCGGAAAATGGCGCATCGGCATCGAAACCCCTTACGACAACAATTTCTCGGACCGGGATCTGCAACGTATCGCGGAGGTGACCGACATCAGCTACACCACTTCGGGCAACTACCGCCGCTTCTACTATACCCCCGACGGCCGCAAGATCGCACACACGATCGACCCCGTCACAGGCCGGAGCGCCGTCTCGCGGCTGCTCTCGGCCACGGTCTTCTGCGACAATGCCGCACGCGCCGACGCGCTGGGGACGATGTTCATGTCGCTCGGCTCGGAACGCGCCGTGGCGAAGGCCCGCGAACTGGAACGCGAAGGGGTGATGGCCTACTTCATCTTCGCTACCGAGAAGGCCGACGGGCGACAGCGCGACGAATCCCCCGACGATTACGAAACATGGGCTTCGCCGGCCCTCGAAAAACTGTTGAAACGTTAACCTATCCATGCAAAAAGCGCTCTTTCTCTACAATCCCGCCGCAGGACGCGGCCGCATCGCCCGCAACGTCGGGGGCATCGTGGACATCTTCTCCGAAAACGGGTGGGAACTCACGCCCGAAAAGATCGACTTCGGACGCAACCCGTTCGACGCGCATCCCGACATCCGGATGGTCGTCGCCGCCGGCGGCGACGGCACGGTCAATTACGTCGTCAACCGGATGCGCGAACGGGGGCTGTCGCTCGAACTGGGCATCATCCCCGCAGGCACGGCCAACGATTTCGCCGGCATCGTCGGCATGGCCAAGAACCCGCTCGAAGCGGCCCGACAGATCGTCACGGGCGAGGTGCAGGCGCTCGATTGCGGCGTGGTCAACGGACTGCATTTCGTCAACATCTTCTCGTTCGGCATCTTCACCACCACTTCGCAGCGCACGCCCGACGAACGCAAGCACCGTCTGGGCAAGCTGGCTTATATCATGGAGGGCATCAAGGAGCTGCGCCATATGCACGCCATTCCGCTGCATGTGCGCACCGAGAACGGGGAGTTCGATTTCAACGCACTCATGGCACTCGTCTTCAACGGCGAAACGGCCGGCGGGTTCCGGCTGGCCAACACGTCGAGCGTGCGCGACGGAATATTCGACTGCCTGCTGCTCGAAAAGCGCAACTTCCTCGTATCCTGCTTCGCCATGGTACGCTACCTCTGCGGCGGCCATCCCCGCAGCGTCCGGCACCTGCGCGCAGCGACGTTGCAGATCTCCTCGCCCATCGACGAACCCACCGACGTCGACGGCCAGCGGGGCGCCCGCTTCCCGCTCGACGTGCGCTGCCTGCCCGGCCTGCTGCGCGTGGTCTGCCCGCGCGACGGCAGAAGATAATCCGGCCCGGCCTCTCCCGTACCGAACGGATTCGAAGACGATTTCCGGTGAATAAATTCCGAATTCGTTCGTTAATCGCCGTTTTTTGTTACCTTTGCCGTCGATTCAGACAATCGATGAGACGAAAAACGGGCTATAAGATCCTGCTTGCCGCGATGATGGCGCTGGCCATCGCCAACGTTTACGTGGGCAAGGCGCTCGACGTGCACGCCAACGACCCGCTTTCGCGGGCCGAATGCGCCGCTTCGGGCAGCGACGCCACCGTCGAAGAGTACTGCCTGATCTGCCATTTCCACCTGGCGGCCTGCACCGAGGCGGAGTCCTTCCTGCCGACGCTCGTCACCCTCTTCGAAGAGCGTCTCTACCGATGCTATCTCGCCGGAGGCTCTTCGCCCGTCCTCCACGGGTACGGCCTGCGCGCACCTCCCGCCGCGGTCTGACATTCCGACGCCGGATGTACGCATCCGGCCCGTACAACCGATCCCGCGATCGGTATCCGGACATTCCTTATCCATCAAATCCATCGCATGAAATCATATATTCTGCTGCTGGGCCTGCTGCTCGGCGGCTTTACGGCATATGCAGACTCCACTGCCAAAAAGGAGACCGAAGCCATCCTGATCGGCCACGTCGTCGACAGCCGCAGCGGCGAACACCTCCCCTTCATCACCATCACCGTCAAGGGAACGACGATCGGCACCACGACCGACGTCTCGGGCCACTACCTGCTGGGCAACCTGCCGGTAGGACGACCGCTCACCGTCGTGGCGCAGTCGGTCGGCTACAAATCCGCCGAACGGAGCGTCACGCTCGGCGCCCACTCCACCACGGAACTGAATTTCGAACTGGAAGAGCAGGCCGTCGACGTCGGCGAAGTGGTGGTCGAGATCGACCGCAACTCGGTCATCCGCAAGGAGACGCCGTCGCTGGTCAACATTCTCAACAGCAAGCTGTTCGAACGGACAAACGCCGCCACGCTGGCCGACGGTCTGAGTTTCCAGCCGGGCGTGCGCGTCGAGGACGGATGTCAGAACTGCGGCTTCGCGCAGGTACGCATCAACGGTCTGGACGGCCACTATTCGCAAATCCTGCTCGACTCGCGGCTGCTCTTCTCGGCCCTCAACGGCGTCTACGGTCTCGAACAGATTCCCGCCAACATGATCGAGCGCGTGGAGGTGATCCGCGGCGGCGGATCGGCGCTCTTCGGCGCGTCGGCCATCGGCGGCACGATCAACATCATCACCAAGGAGCCGCTGCGCGACTGGGCCGAGATCGGCCATACGCTCATGTCCGTGGGATGCAGCGGCGCCTACGACAACAACACGACGATCAACGCCTCGCTGGTAAGCAACAACCGCAAGGCGGGCATCTACGTCTACGGGCAGAACCGCTACCGTTCGGGCTACGACCACGACGGCGACGGCTACACCGAACTGCCCAACCTGCGCAACCAGATGTTCGGCATGCGCTCCTACCTGCGCACGGGCGACCACTCGAAGCTGACGCTCGAATACCACGGCATCAACGAGTTCCGCCGCGGCGGAAACCGGCTCGACCTGCCGGCGCACGAAGCCAACATCACCGAGCAGACCGATCACAACATCAACGGCGCGTCGGTGGCCTTCGACCTCTTCTCGCGCGACGACCGTACGCGCCACCTGAGCGTCTACTCGGCCGTGCAGCAGACCACGCGCAAGAGTTACTACGGCGGCACGGGCGAAGGCGCGACCGACGAAGAGCTCGAAAACGCCCGCAAAGCCTACGGCCGCACCGACGGACTGACGGTCATCAGCGGCGCGCAGTTCCTGCAACGGTTCGAACGGCTGCTGTTTCTCCCCTCCGAACTGACGCTCGGCGTGGAGCACAGCTACGACCACATCGACGACGTGACGATCGGCTACGACATGCGCACGAATCAGAAAGTACACATCCTCAGCGGCGTGATCCAGAACGAGTGGAAGGCCCGCAAATGGAGTTTTTTGCTCGGCGGCCGGTTCGATCACCACAACATGGTCGACCACGTGATCTTCTCGCCGCGCATCAACCTGCGCTACAACCCCACCGAACAGATCAACCTGCGGCTGAACTACGCCGGCGGCTTCCGCGCACCGCAGACCTTCGACGAAGACCTGCACATCGCCCTCGTGGGCGGCGAACGCGTGGTCACGCAGCTCGCCCCCGACCTGCGCGAGGAGCGTTCGAACAGCCTCAGCGCCTCGATCGACCTCTATCGCTCCTTCGGCAGCGTGGAGACCAACCTGCTCGTCGAAGGCTTCTACACCGCACTCGACCATATCTTCGCCACGCGCTACCTGCCCGAACCCAACGAAAAGGGCGAAACGGTGCTCGAACGCTACAACGGCGGCGGAGCGACCGTGGCAGGCGTCAACGTCGAGGCGAAAGCGGCCTTCTCCCGCTGGTTCGACTTGCAGGCCGGCATCACATGGCAGCGCAGCCGCTACGAACACGCCCAGCATTGGAGCGACGACGCGCCCGACGAACACCGCATGTTCCGTTCGCCCGACTGGTACGGCTACCTGACGGCCAACTTCGTCCCCGTGCGGCGGTTCGACATCTCGCTGTCGGGCACCTACACCGGAGAGATGCTCGTCCAGCACGCCGCAGGTTCGGGCACGCCGGTCGACGTGGCGGTCACCACGCCCGATTTCTTCGCGCTGAACGTCAAACTGGCCTACGAATTCCCGATCCTCCGAACGCTCACCCTGCAACTCAATGCCGGCGTGCAGAATCTCTTCGACTCCTACCAGTCGGATTTCGACCAGGGCTGGGAGCGCGATTCCGGCTACGTCTACGGGCCGTCGCTGCCGCGCAGCTGGTTCGTCGGGGCGAAAATCCGCTTCTGAGAACCGTTGCGGCGACACACGAAAAAAGGGAGACGTGCGTACGACACGTCTCCCTTATCGTTCGCCGCCGGCGAACCCGACTTACTCCCACACCGAGAAACGGCGCACGCAGGCTTTCCGCGCAGCCTGCTGGCAGGCCGCGGCGCTCTCGTCCGTCACGGGAATATGTCCCTTCGGATCGGGACGGAACGTATTGCCTCCGATATCGGTGCGCAGACAGGGCGCCACGAGCGCCTGGAACCACGTGCAGGCCGCCGTATAACGACCGCAGCCGAAATCGAGATGGTAGCCGTCGCGCGTGAAATCCGACGGCGGATTGTTGAACTCGCCCGCCCGCAGGTTCTGGATCGCCGTACCGGTGGGAATCACCGTTTCGATCCCGCACTCCTCCGTCACACGCCGCGCGACGTCGACGACGGCCGCATACATCTGCTGCGGATCGTTGTCGTACTTCGGGAACGCACCGTGGTCGGAGCCCGAGCCGTAGGCCCAAGTCATCTGCCACGCCACGCAGGCGCCGGCATTGGGGCAGTAGAAACGCACCCGTTCGATAAGTCGTTCGAGCCACGGATGATAAGACGTATAGATTCCCGAATAAGCCGAGGATTGCTGCACGACGAGTACGTCCCACCGCTCGTCGCCGACCGCTTCGCGCAGGGTGGCCGCCTCGGAGACCGTCGTCCAGCGGTTGCGCTCCGACTTATAATAGGTATATTTCGGTGCGTCGGCAGCATCGAACTCGCAATGCTGCCGCAGCGAACAGCCCGGGTAATAGAGCCGTCCCAGCACGACGTTGCGGATGCCGGCCGCTTCGAGCAGCTCGGGCAGGTACATCATGCCGTCGTCGGTAAAACTGTTGCCCACGCCCAGGATACGGAGCGTATCGGGCCGGACGGGCAACGGAAAGTTGGGTGCTTCGGGCTGTGCACGCAGCGTCAGCACCGCCAGCAGAGCGAATGCGCAAAGCGCGAAACGAAACAGTTTTTTCATGCCGTTGTCTGATTTAGAGGTGAAAAAGCCGTCCTTCCGCAGGGAGGACGGCCCGTAAAATCCGTTGAGAGCGGCCGCTACTCTTCGTCGGCCTCCTTCATGTTGTGGTAGACGTTCACCACGTCGTCGTCCTCTTCGAGCTTCTCGACCAGCTTCTCGATCGATTCGCGCCCCTCGGCGTCCAGCTCCTTGGTGTCGGTAGGCACCCGCAGCGACTCGCCCGATACGATCTCGAAACCATTGTCCTCCAACCATTTCTGGATCGTACCGAACTGTTCGTAGGGCGCTTCGACCGTGACCGTCGTCTCGTCCTCGGGACAGAAATCGTCCACCCCCGTATCGATCATGTTCAGCTCCAGCTCCTCGAAATCGGTGCCGGCCGGTACGCGGAACTTGAACGAGCACTTGTGCTCGAACATGAAAGCCACGCTGCCCGACGTGCCCAGCGCACCGCCGCACTTGTTGAAATACATGCGCATGCTGGCCACCGTGCGGTTGGTGTTGTCCGTGGCGGTCTCCACCAGGAAAGCGATGCCGTGAGGGCCGTATCCCTCATAGACCACCTCCTTGTAGTCGGACGTATCCTTCGAGATGGCGCGTTTGATCGCCCGCTCGACATTCTCCTTGGGCATGTTCTCGGCCTTGGCGTTCTGGATCAGAATACGCAGGCGGACGTTGGCCGTCGGATCGGGGCCGCCGGACTTGACGGCGATTTCGATCTCCTTGCCGATTTTGGTAAAAGTGCGGGCCATGTTGCCCCACCGTTTCAGTTTGCGCGCCTTGCGGTACTCAAATGCTCGTCCCATGACAGTTATCTTTTCGTTATTATCTTCAACAGTGGTGCAAAATTACGACATTTCACCGAAAAAGGAAAAAAATCGCCGGCAAAAAACGACCGCCTGCCGGCAGCGGCTCGCTCTCAGGGTTCACTCCCGACGAAGACCGGTGCGCATGCACGCCCCGACCGCACCCGGATGCAACCCCGGATCGGTCCGGCGTCGCCGGCCGCACGCAGGCGGATGTCGGGAAAACGGCCGTCGGGCGTCACGTCGATCGCCGCCCGCGGCCTGCACGAGCATCCACTCCCCGACCTCGTCGGGCTGGTAAAGCCGCACGGTGCCCGACACGTAAGGCCAGCGCAGCCGGTCGCTGCCCCCTTCCAATACGAGCTCGGCTCTTCGTGCAGACGACGGTCGACTGACCCTGATCGGCGGGAGGAATCACCTCGCCTACGTTCTCCTCCTTTTCGCAGGGGCAGAGCCCGAGCAAAAGCGAGAGCAACAGCACTCCCGAATAATCAGTTCGATACGGGGACAAATACAGCGAAAAAGTTCTCGAGACAATACTTCGCCGAGCACCGACGAAACGGTCACTCCTCGCCGAAGTCGAAGCGCAACTGCACGCAGTCGGCACAGGCTTCGGGCGTGTTGCCCACCGTGAGGCCGATGAGCCGCACCTTGCGGCCGTGGAAATCGACACCCGCGAGCAGCTCCTCCGATACGCGGCAGAGCGCTTCGTCGGAGTCGATGGCCGTGAAGAGCGTCTTCGAACGGGTGATCTGGCGGAAGTCGTCGTATTTGAGTTTCAGCACGACGGTCTTGCCCCGGAACTCGTGACGCTGAATGCGGTTCCACACCTCCTCGCGCACGGCCGCCAGCTCCATACTCAACCGTGTGCGGTCGTCGGTATCTTCGGCGAAGGTCGTCTCGGCGCCGACCGACTTGCGCACGCGGTGGGGCTCGACCTCCCGCTCGTCGACGCCGCGCGCATAGCCGTAGTAGGCGTGACCGGCCTTGCCGAAGCGCTGCACGAGCGCCGCCTCGTCCCACTGCCGCAGATCGGCGCCCGTATGGATGTCCATGCGGTGCATCCGCTCGGCCGTCACGGCACCGATGCCGAAGAAGCGCTCGACGGGCAGCGCGGCGACGAACGCCTCGACCTCGGAGGGCGCGATCGTGAAGAGCCCGTCGGGCTTGCGGTAGTCCGAGGCGATCTTGGCCAGCATCTTGTTGACCGACACGCCGGCCGAAGCCGTCAGCTCCGTCTGCCGGCGTATGCGGGCCTTGATCTCGCGGGCGACGAGCGTCGCCGAACGTTCGTGCGTCACGTCCAGAAAGGCTTCGTCGAGCGACAGCGGCTCCACCAGCTCGGTATATTCGCGGAAGATGTCGCGGATCTGCTGCGAGACGGCCTTGTAGACGTCGAAACGCGCCGGAACGAAGATCAGCTCGGGGCACAGCCGCCGCGCCGTCACGGAGGGAAGAGCCGAGCGCACGCCGTAGGGACGCGCCTCGTAGCTGGCCGTCGAGACCACGCCGCGCGGCCCGTCGTGCCCCACGGCGATCGGACGGCCCCGCAGGGAGGGGTCGTCGCGCTGCTCGACCGAGGCGTAGAAGGCGTCCATGTCGATGTGTATGATCTTCCGTTGCAACATAGTCTCCGAAGACAAAGATACGAATACGTGAGGGCAGAAGCAAGCGCCAGCCTGATTATGCCGAACAGAAGTATCTAAGGCGTCAGCCAAAGATACGAATAAGCCGAGTGCAAAAGCAAACATTTCCCCCATTTGGATCGAGCCAAAAGCACAAGAAAAAGAATTTTAAGCAAAGAAAAATTTCCCGATCGATTCTTCGGGAAGTATCCCCTCACCTTCGATTCGGTTTTTCCTGCGAGGAACAGATTTACCACCTTTTGGCACCAAAAGGTGGCGCCAAAAGTGTCCGCAGGGCACCTCCGTCGGGATCGGACAAAGACTGTCACTGAGCGATCACGCAAGATATGCGCCGTTTTCGCACGATCGCTCCGGGCGTTCCCTCCTTTGTCCGATCCGTTTCCGCCTCCGGTGCAATGCGGAGACAGTTGTGCGCTCCGCGCAACGATGATTTTAATTTCTTTTACTCAGTTTTAGCAGGCCAAAGGCCTGCCCGATCGCACTGCGAAAAGAGCGGATGAAGTGGCGGCAGCGGCGCGGGTGTCGTCGCCCGCTACTTTTCGCCGTGCTTGATCTTTGGGTGCTTTTGGATCAAGCCAAAAGCACAGAAAAAACTTTCCGATTAATTTTTCAGGAATAATCCCGAGCCAATGTTTGGGAGATTTCCTGCGAGGAGCGGATTTACCACCTTTTGGCACCAAAAGGTGGCGCCAAAAGTGTCCGCAGGGCGAAAAAGTCGGGGAATGGCCGACGGCTTGCGCCTAAAACGCTACGCGGACGAGCTCGCGCCCGCGTTTTCGACGGCGCAGCCGCCGCCCGTTCTTCTTCCCGCTTTTCCGCAATGCGGAGTCTGTTGTGCGCTTCGCGCAACAATGATTTATTGCGATTTGAATTCCTCTCTTCTCATTTAGCAGGCTTTCGGCCTGCGGGATCGCACTGCGAAAAGAGCGGAAAGAGTGACGACACTTGTGCGAGCGCCCGGAGCGGGTGTGCAAAACAGCGCAGTCTTTTGTGCCCGCTCAGCGAGCGCGGGTGGCGGCACCCGCTCCTTTTCGCCGTGCTTGATCTTTTGGTGCTTTTGGATCAAGACAAAAGCACAGAAGAAAAAAATACACGACAGAAGAAATCGATTCTTCGGGAAGAATTCCGACGCGAAGATCGGCTGCACCGTATCTGCGGGTCGAAGTCTGCGGAGCATGCCCACAGCGGCGGGCCCCCGCGGGCGGAGGCTTCGGCCCGCGCGGCGCAAAGGCGCCGCAACGCCCGACTCCGGCCGCGCGGCAGACCGGACATAGGAGACATCGGCCGGAAAGCGACGCGAAAGGTGATGCGTTTCCGGTATTTTTTTCGTACATTTGTTGCTATGAACGAACGATTGATTTTTTTGACCAACGACGACGGTTTCGATTCACGCGGCATGGAGGCCCTTATCGACATCGCCCGCCGATTCGGACGGGTGGTCGTCGTCGCTCCCGAAAGGCCGCAGAGCGGCATGAGCCACGCATTCACGATGCTCTCGCCCCTCTTCATCCGCAAGGTGCGCGAGGAGGAGGGATTGGAAGTTTACGCGCTCAGCGGCACGCCGGTCGACTGCGTGAAGGTCGCTTTCGACTACCTGCTCCGCGAGCGCAAGGTCGACCTGGTGCTTTCGGGCATCAACCACGGCTCCAATTCGGCCGTGGCGCTGCTCTATTCGGGCACGATGGGCGCTGCGATCGAAGGAAGCTTCTACGACTGTCCCTCGATCGGGCTGTCGCTTACCGACCATCGCCCCGACGCCGATTTCACGGCGGCCAGGATCTGGGGCGAACGCATCGTCCGCGACGTGCTGGAACACCCTGCCCCGCTGCCGCTCTGCCTCAACGTGAACATTCCGGCCGGAGCGCCCGAGACGATCCGAGGCATCCGCGTCTGCCGGCAGGCGCAGGGGTTGTGGCGCGAACAGTTCGTCTGCCGACAGGACCCGCACGGGCGCGACTACCTGTGGCTCACGGGCGAGTTCGTCAACGACGAGCACGGAGCGGAGGAAACCGACGAATGGGCGCTCACGCACGGTTACGTCTCGGTACAGCCCGTACAGGCAGACCAGACGGACTACCGGCGCATGGAGGAAATGCGGCGGCTCTTCGACCGATAGCGGGCGAACGGCGGACAGTGCCGCGAAGGCGCACCGCGCACGAAGGAGGGAACACGCCCGTCGAATACAACGTATGAAATTCGGGAAATTATGATAAAAGTCTTTCTGATCATCGCCGTCATCATCCAGACCGTCGCGACGGTCTACGCCCTGCGGCTGGTGCGCGCCACGAAGTACAATGCCGTATGGATACTCTTCATCATCGGCTTCTCGCTGCTCTCGGTCGAACGCATCGTGCAGGTCATGGTGGTCAACGGCGGCGTGGGCATCCCGCACGACACCTTCTCGTGGCTGGGCGTGGTGATCTCGATCTGCATGTCGATCGGCGTGATGTACGCCCACAAGCTGATCCGCTACATCGACCGCCTCAACCGCCAGCGACAATTGATGCAGAAGCGCATCCTCACGGCCGTGCTGCGTACCGAGGAGAAGTCGCGTTCGCAGTTCTCCAAGGAGCTGCACGACGGCCTGGGGCCGCTGCTCTCGTCGGCCAAGATGTCGCTCACGGCGCTGTCGCGCGAAGAGCGCACGCCGGCCCAGCGCGAGATCATCGACAACACGACCTACGTCATCGACGAGGCGATCCGCTCGCTGCGCGAAATTTCGAACAACCTTTCGCCGCAGGTGCTCAACGATTTCGGACTGGCGCGCGGCATCCAGAACTTCATCTCGCGCAGCGCGGCGCTGCACAGCGTGCGCATCCGCTTCACGACCAACCTGCGCGCGGAACGGTTCGACACCGACATCGAGGTGATCCTCTACCGCGTGGTGTGCGAACTGATAAACAACTCGCTCAAACACTCGGGTTGCAGCGAGATCAACCTGTCGCTCTCGTCGGGCGGCGACACGCTGACGCTCGACTACTCGGACAACGGCTGCGGCTTCAACCCCGCGGCGGTGATGGATTGCGGCATGGGGCTTTCGAACATCGTTTCGCGCGTCCACTCCATCAACGGGCACTGCAACGTAGAGGGAGCCAAGGGCAAGGGGATGCACGCCGCCATCCGCGTCAACGTACGGGGCGAAGCCTCCGCCGCAGCCGGTGCGAGACGCCGCACCGCCGCACGCCGCAGAAAAAGACGCTGAACGGAGAACATGAAAAAAACGTGTAAAATCATACTGGTCGACGACCATTCGCTCTTCCGCAACGGACTGCGCGGACTGCTGGCTGCGCATCCGGGATACGAGGTGGTCGGCGAGGCCGCTTCGGGCGAGGAGTTCCTGACGATGCTGCCGGCGCTCGCGGCCGATGTCGCATTCATGGATATCGCCATGCCCGGAATGGCGGGCGACGAGGCGACCGTGCAGGCGTTGGGGCTGCAACCCGATCTGAAAATCATCACGCTGTCGATGTACGGCGAAGAGGTCTACTACACGCGTATGATGACCGCCGGAGCCAAAGGTTTCCTGTTGAAGGACAGTGACTTTTCGGAGGTAATCGAAGCGATCGACACCGTCTCGGCCGGGGGCAGCTACATCTGCCACGAGCTGCTCGTGCAGCTCACCGGCAGACTGCACACGCCGCAGCGTGCGCAATCGCTGCTCGACGGCGGCGAAGAGTTGTCGTCGCGCGAGCAGGAGATTCTGGTCATGGTTTGCAGGGGACTGTCGAACCAGGAGATCGCCGATGAACTCTTCATCTCGAAGCGCACGGTAGACAAGCACCGCGCCAACATCCTCGAAAAGACGGGATGCAAGAACACGGCCAACCTGGTCGTCTACGCCATCAAGCGGGGATTGGTGGAGATTTAACCGTCCTCAGCAGCGGGATGCCGGAATTGGTCAGGCAGCCGCATTCCATTTTACACCGCCCTCCTTCAAAACCCAGCTATCCCGGCGGAACGTGTCCGCGCCAAGGCTGGGGGGGGGTAACCACGGCGCAGCCGCGGGTTCGCCGACAGGCGGGGCGTATACAGCGACGTGAAAACTGACGAGGTGTAAAGTTGTATATAGCTGCTATTATTTATATATTTGCACACACAACATCCCGTTCCCGACGGCAGGCGGCATCACCCCGACGGCGGGGAACGGGGATAAAAAGGAATACGATGAGCATTTTTCGATGGACGGCGCTGCTGGCGTTCTGCTGCATCTGCACGGCATGCGGCGGCAGCGACGATACGCCGGCGCCCGTACTGAGCACCGAACAGGTGGCGGGCATCTGGAAGTTGAAGAGCTGGACGGGAGAAGCGCAAAACCCAGACGGCACGAGCTATACCTTCTCCGACGTGGTCTACGTCTATGTCGAACTGCACGAGGACAATACCTATGCGCTCTACCAGAACGTCAGCGCCGTGGACGCCGTGAAATTCACGGGCAGCTACTCGCTCGAAGCCTCGACCATCCGGGGCTTTTACAGCACCTCAGCCGGATCGAAGGCGTGGTCGGACTCCTACGAGATCGGCAACCTGTCGGGCAGTGCGATGACATGGACCGCCAGCCACGCCGCAGGCGACGTGCAACAGTTCGTCCGCGTCGAGACCGTGCCGCAGGAGGTGCTCGACGCCTCGGCCGAAGTGCGCTCCGCCGCCGTACCGACGTCGGGAGGCATCTGGTAGGTGACAACGGCCGTTTCGGAAAGACGGGGTCGGGACTTTCGGGTTCCGGCCCCGTTCATTTGCTTAGGCATACAACGGAGAGACTCTTTCTCAGAACAATCGGGCAGGCCGGAGGCCTGCCATGTGCGGACGCAAACGAATAATCGTCGTTACGCGTAGCGCACCATCGCTCCGCCTTGCGAAAAAGCGGGAAGAAGAACGGACAGCGGCTGCGCCGTTGAAAACGCGGGCGCGAGTTTGTCCGCACAGCATTTTAGGCACGGCCGTCGGCGGTTCCCTGACATTTTCGCCTGGCGGATGCTTTTGGCACCACCTTTTGCCCCTAAAATCACAACGGCTATCTACAAAAAGTATATTAAAGCATATTATCTGATATTCAGATTGTTATTCATCATAATATCGGTAGAAATATCGAGAGGCCGGACGACTCTGCCGAAATTATTTTTGTCCACCTTAAAAAAGCAGAGTTTATGCGCAGTACTTTCAAGGTCTTGTTCTACCTCAAACGAACAAAGAACACCCCGCGTGCAGTCTATCCGGTTATGGGTCGCAGCACGATCAACGGCACGATTTCTCAGTTCAGTGCCGAAATCAACGTTCCGGAACAACTGTGGAAGGTTCGTTAAAGGAGGGATGGGTCGAAGGCTAATGCGTCGAGTCGGAACGCATCAACCGTCATCCGGACAATATCCGCATTCTGATCGGCAAACATTATCGGTCGATTTGCGATCACGATGCCTACGTCACGGCCGAAAAAGGTCAAGAACGTCTGGCTGGGTATGGGAGAACGATACCGCGGACTCTTGCGGAGGTTTTCGAACATGACACGAATGATCTTTTCAAACGTATCGGCGTAGATCGCTCGGAAAGTTCCTGGTGATGCTATCGGGCGGTGCTGGGTCATCTCCGGGCCTTTCTGAAACACGAGTACAACCTCCACGATATTCCGCTGTTCGAATTGGAACAGTCGTTCATCGAGCAATATCACGTCTATTTGAAAACTGTCTGCCGTTCGAAGGCGGGAAGCGTATGCCGCTACATGGATCGTTGGAATAATAACGTGGTGAAAATTTCGTTCAACAACGGTCTTATGCCGCGGAATTCGTTCGCACTTTACCGCTATTCCGCTCCGACGGAACCGAGAACCTTTCTCAGCGAGAAGGAACTGCGGATTTTTCAGACAACACGATTGAAGAGTGCCAAACACGAATACCATCGCGATCTGTTTCTCTTTTCCTGTTTTACGGGAATCTGCTACAAAGACATGCGCTATCTGACCTGTGAACAAATCATACCGGATACCAAGGGGCACCTGCGGATACACGGTAACCGCTGCAAGACGGGTGGAGAGTATACGATCAATTTTCTACCCGCAGATTTGTGTCTTCTGGAAAAGTATCGCGGAACAGCTCCTCGTCGCTTGCATTCGATATGCCGAGACTTAGCAGTATCAATTGCTCCTTGCGTCGTATTACCAAACAGTGCGGTATCTCACGGCACATAACCTTTCATGCAGCGCGTCATACGTTCGCCACGACACTCTGCCTTTCACAGGGTATTCCTTTGTCAACAGTTTCCAAGATGCTGGGACATAAACAAGATCACCACGACACTGATCTATGCGCAAACCACGCCGATAATGATCGAAAATGCGATCGATCGTGTCGAATCCCGGCTGGGCGGTAAATTCGCAGCATAACGAAACCATTGCAGAAGTCTTCCATTGCAAGGAAATACCTGCAATTTATTCAATGAATAATAAATGACTGCATAAAGTCATACCCTCGACACGTTACGGGCATTGAATCCGCTCTACGACCACGAACACAGCCTGACGCAGAAGAACGCCGAAACGGTCGATACCATGAAATGATACATCGAATCGACAGTCAGCAGTGCGGCGATCGGGTATAATACGTCACCCTGCAACCGGGGTGCTACCGCCATACGGAGAAATCTCTGCCGCAGGAGCAATGGAATGCGCTTGACGTCTCGATCGCCTACTGCCGAATCTACAACGCTCCGTATCCCCTCAGTCGTGTATGACGATCTTCGGCACACGGGCTGCGAGCGTGTGGAAAGTGTGGTGCCGAAGTATTGCACCTGACCTGTGCGGTGGAGCCCGACGATTCTATGTCGCTCTCGATAGGGGCAATCGGCGGCTGTTGATCGAGCACATTGCGTGTGCTGTTCGAGGACAAGACGAGGAATGCCCTGCTAAGGAACCGAGTGTCCTTGTTTGTCAGGAATGCGGCTCGCGTGAGATACAGATGATGGCATGGGTCGATCCTAATACGTTGGAGTATGTATCCTCGATAGACGCGGATTCTGACGATCAATGGTGCGATGCGTGTCAGGAGCACGTATGGTTTTGCTCGCTCGAAGAGTTCGGAGATAACCTCGATGCCTGGTGGTTGGCAGTGGACTTCCCGAAAATGGAACGGATTACGGGATTGTCTGCGGCGAATTATCCGGCGGATGACGGGGGACAAGCGTTCCTCGATGCCTGCAACGCCTGGTGGAAAACTCTTGATTACGAACGAAAACGGACGATCTGGATGGAGAACGACGAGAGTCGGACAGCACAGCGAAGACGAGAGCGAAGATTATTGATTGTAGAACCGTACCCCGAGATCGGCATAGTGGGGCAAGGGTACCACGGTCCATTTCCGCTCCCCGAAGAAGTGCAACAGTTGTTTCCAAGTTTTGCCGAAGGGATAGTAATCTGATGGTCGAGATAGATTCTGCTCATCGGCATTCCCTTTGCCACTACGCGTTTACAACCCGAATGATCGATCAAGAAATAATGTACCTTCGAGTTCGCACCATTGTTTGTGTTGGCAATGCGACCGCCTCCGAACGAAGCACAGCACTCGTCATTGGCCTCATATACCAAAGGAACCGTCTCTACATTCATCCTGTTGCCTGTCTTTGTATTCGTGCAGAATCTTCGTACCGTTGGCAAGGTAGACATAGCAATCTGAATAATCACCCCCGCTGTACATCTTTGATGGCAAGTTAAGAAGATTGTACGAGATTTCCAAACCATATCAAAAATGGCAGACAATATTGTCTGCCATTTTCAGAAACTTCTTATTTTATACCTTGACTATCTTGTATTTATATATGAAACAGTATATTTTAAGGTTATAAAACATCGTAATCTTTATGATTTACTATCCTAATTTGCGATAATACCATAGCTTCCTGTAGATTTTTCCTAAAAGGCTCATATAGTAAATCATACAGGACAAGATACGAACTTTAATTATTGAGGAAATGTTTTTGTTTACTGCCAATATTTTCGGTATGCTTTTATAATCTCATTTTCTGATGAAGATTCATCATTATAACATATCCTCAACCATGCATCTGACAATCTCGCACAAAATAACGGAATTAAAGTGTTTTCATCAACTTGATATTCTTTCAGGATCGATATTAAATTTTTTATTACCACTGGATAATCGAAGAATATATCAAAAGGAATAATATCAGTACCGATAACTAAAAAAATCCGATCGCCAAAATTACCTGCAGATACCCGTAAAATATCATAAGGTAGAGTCTCTAAAACTTCCTTCTTACTCCAAGACTTGCTACTGAATAAACTTTGGATGCTAATCATACTTTCGGGATACAACTCTATTCGTTCTCTTCCCCATGGATAAATAGCTGTTGTCTCCAATTCTGTCCCAAATGCGTCAGAACACAATTTGTTTTTCAGCTCTTCATTTATAACAACCTGCGATTGACAAGGTTGCCATAAAAAGGATGCTATTCCTAATAATATTAAATATGACATTCTCATAAATCATGTAAATTATTTTAAGGTCTAACCCCAGATTCTCTTAAAACTCGATCTCGAAAAATATGTGCTTCCTGTTCTGATTCTTTTTGTTCATAAGGTATCTCAATTTCTGCACCCATTTCCTGCTTTTCTTTTTCTTCTCGTTCTTGTTCCTCGATTTGCAATTGAATATTCTCCGCTTCAGTATGCTCAATTTCTTCAGCCAATGTCGCAGCTTCGCGATCATCTACGCGCATTCCTCTTTTTTTCGCATCGTCTTTAATCGCTTCCATATACAACGTAATATCGATTTTTCCACCAATAATCTCACCGGTTTCAGTATCCTTCATAATTGCGGTTAAAGATGCATTTCCCATCCGATTCCTGTCAACTGCACCACTTTCATTTACATAATATCCTTCAACTCGTTTAACACTTATATCAGACGCATTGTTCACCATCTTGTTATACTGAATTCGCCCTGTTGGGGTCCTATTTAAAATTCGTTGCATATGAGGCTTTAAATGCTTACTATTTTCCCGTATTTTACGACCATCACTATCGATAAATCTGATAGGGTTTCCTGCACAATAATTGTATTGTCCTATGCGGAAATATTTCTCCAGCAAAGGGTCTTGTTGCAAGAAATGAATACCATCGGAGTCATAGAACCGAGCTTCGAAGTCGGCATAGTTTACGACTTGGCCTCGAAGATGCTGCTGCTCTTTTCCGGAAAAGGTATACCTATTATCCGAAGTCGGCATACCCGATTGCGTCCACTCTTTGCCGAAGGGATAGTAATCCTTGCGGTCGAGGTCTTCGCGGCCTGTAGGCGTCACCTTTGCCACGACACGTGTACTGCCCAGATGATCCGTCAGGAAATAGTGCACCTCCGAGTTCGTGCCGTTGTTCGTACCGACGATCCGACCGCCGCCGAACGAGGCGCTTTCGAATGTCCCGTCATTATATACCAAAGAACCTGCGTAACGTGTGGGTTCGTTGTCGTCGTATCCGCACACCTCGATCTTCGTACCATCGGAAAGATAGGTATAGTACAATCCCATATCCCCTTCGGTATAAATCACCGTAGGCAAGTTAAGTAAATTATAGTAAATATAAAAGCCCGTCAAGGCATCCCTATGAATATTACCGTTGGCGTCATATTCGTAGTCCGAGTTGCTCGTTTCGTCCTTAATTCGTTGATTACCAGAATATGAAAACAGATAATTCTTCATATCATCCGACGACAGACTCGATCTGTTCAGCGTAATAATATTGCTGTTTTTGTCATAGGTGATGCCATTTTCCACAAATTCGTTCGATGCACCGTACGAATCATCGAGATAGAGCTCCGTGTCGACAAGGCGTGCCAAGTCGTCGTAAGTAAAGGCATAGAGGCGATTTTCACTGTCGTTATCGTTGTTGATAAGCCGATGTTTCCACCACCATGAAGAGATGTTTCCAGTGTAGGAGGCGCGATCGCTCAAATGTGATTCGGGATCGTGATAACGCAGCCGCATCTCAAACAGTTCGCTGGACTTCTCAGTGAGCCACCCCTGCATGTTGTAATCCATTGTCTCATGAATGGCATGTGCTCCCGTACCATAAGTCTTGCCGGTAAGCTGTCCGAGATCGTCGTAAGTATAGGCGACCACGGCCTGCTCTCCGTCATTGAACTGCGCGGTCTCTTTGGTCATACGGCTGCGCGAATCGTATTCGAAGGTGCGGTCGAGCACGTCGGTCGTTCCGCCGTGGGTATAGCTTTCGCGTTGCGCCAGCAGATTTCCGATCAGATCGTATCGGCTGGTCGTGCGGAGAATATTGCCCTCGAAGTCGCATTCCACACGCTGGATCTCACGCCCTTTATAGTCGTAGTAGTAAGCACGGTGATATTCTCCGCCGATTGAGGAATCCGTAATCGCAGTCAACTTTTCATAGGTCGGAAGTCCCGTCGTCGAAGTATCGAGCAGTGTTTCGGGCTCGATACCCGTCAGATCGCAGGTCATGTCGGGAATCTCTTCAAAAGCCAAAGCCGCGGGCATCGTCGTCGGATACCGGTCATAGACATGCTGTGTCAAGATCTGCGATGCGGACGAAGAATAAAGTTGCGGATAAGAATTCGTATCGAATGACATTTGCAATGTTTCGCGCGTAAGTGGCGTCAATCCGGAGTCCGTTGCGAGCCGCTGGGAGGTTATACGCCCCGTGCCATCGTAATGGAAGGTGAGCCATTGATTCTTCTCACGCATCAATCCGTCCTGTATCATCATCGGCCGATCGCCCCGGTTGTAGACGATACACATCGGCTCGCGTCCCGGGAAACGTTTTTCATAGACCCGTCCCCACTCGTCGTAGAAATAGACGTAACAGTTCTGTTTGGCGAAATCGCTCTCCGGAGAAAAATTCGATCCGGCGGAGAGTAGGTCACTGCCTTTGGGTGTCACAACCCACGTAAGACGTCGGCAGTCGTCATAGGCATAGTAGGTGATTATATTCTCGGTGGCACTTCCGTTGCGCAGCTGCCAGTTTTCATAGACCGTGCGACCCTCCTTATCTGCGTAGGTTATGACGACAGCTCCGTCTTCGTTCGTAGAACGTGTGCCGGAGAGTTCATTGGCGGCATAATAACCGTCGGCTGTCAGCGAACGATCATCGGGATCGACACGCAGGCGAAGAACCGTCGATGCGGCATTACCCATATAAGAAGTCTGCATGGAACGGGTATCAGATTGGTATTCCGCACCGGGTTTATGTGTGCGTAATACCCGATTCAGTGCAGAAGGTTCGTATTCGGTACGAACATATGCACAGGCAGAAGCCGTTCCCAGTTCATATTTCGCTCTGTAAAAATTCTCCTGATGCAATATCGCTTCATCATCGTACCGCCCGTTATCGTTATCGCGAACATAAGGCAGGTATCGAAATTCTTCACGATACAAGCCATCGTAGGTAAACGGTTGCACGATGTTCTGCTGTTCGTCTCCACTGGCGTAAATTTGTACGTTTTGTGATACATATCCCAATCCGTCGTAATAGCTTATATCATAAGTGATTTTTTCCTCCTCGGCATCCCCGCGGTTGTCGTAATTGAAGGTTCGTGTCAGAATCCAGTTCTGCTCGTCGTCGAGAGAGAACATGCCGGAGTCGTAACGGATGCCCTCCAATTCTGCAGAGTCGCTCAGACCGTCCTCGGAATAGGTAGCAACAATGTGATAATAACCCGATGTAGCAGGAGTCGAGAGACGTAACAGATCGCCGTTTCCTGTAAGACTTTGCAGGTAGCTGTTTTCCATATAAAGCGTATACGTTACAAATGGTTGTGTATATTCGACTGTCGCAATGATCTGAGAAGCCGCTTTGTCATATTTGTATGATACGGGAACCGTCCGAACCGATCCTCCGAAATCTTGAGATACAGTCGGTTTCCGCCCCGAAGTATTCATAAAACCCAAGGTGCTTTGTCTGAACTCATCCGTCAGATTGGGTGGGCAAGCGATTTCAATATACCCGAGTCCTAATTCTGTGTCATAGCCATATGATAGCTGCATCCGCGAGTTCCATGTCGCAACTTTTCCTGAATTATGTTCCGAAATAGCCCTATTGAGAAAAGCCAAGTCTTCTGAACTTGTAATTTGAATCGTTACACCATTGTCCTTGACATATGAATTGAAGTACAGGCGTTGCGTATTGCCACTCGCCTGAAAATTCATAGCCGTCGCATCGAAAGAATAGCGATATGCAAAAGGATCGGAATAAACTACGCTGAACTCCGAACCTGCGAATTGAAATCCGAAATCCCCTTCGGGAAAAGCAGATATGTAATAGCAGTCACCTCCCGTACCGATAAACGTGTCGTAAATTTCCACGTCGTCTTCCGAATAGTATCGTAAAACGTCATAGGTTACTCCGTCTTTTGTATCATAGATTGGAATCTCGATTTCCTCTCCCGGTTCGATAACGAACCGACGGTCGGAAGGCAGATCGGCCCAAGGTTCTTGCTGCTGATTTCGACATTCCTGCGTTAGGACAAAATATGGCCCATAGCTATACCCGAGATGTATGGAGCGCGAGAAATTTTCGTTGTTCTCGTCCAAATCGAACCATACTTCGAAAGTTCCGTCTGCCGGATTTTCGACAGAATTTACACGGATCCACGTAATACCGGCTGCCCGGAGCTGCGCATCGAGCGCATCCCAGATATCGCCTGTGCTGCCGAATTCTTCGCCGTTGTCGACTTGAAACATATAGCTGCGTGTATCCCACGACAGAGAAACCGTCCCTGTGTGAGGTGTACCCAGATCGGAGTGCCAAATAAATTGTGCAAATACGGATTGCAGACCGGTGAACAACAGCACCAGCAACAGATATATCTTTTTCATACTATGCGTCTGTTTATTGATTGTCGGTTACAATATGATAATCATAGGATTTCAATACCTTGCCTTTGTCATCGCGGATAACTTTCAATTTTCCGCTATCGTTGTATTCATAGTAGACCGAATGTCCCGAAGGATCGGTGATGCTCGTTATACCTACCAATGGTTTGTAAGTATAGGTCGTAACGATAAAATTTTCCTCCTCGTCATTTCGCAGCTGAGCCTCGACATCCGCAGGCAACGCTTCGGAATAGGTAGTTCCGATACCATATCCGAGCAAGATATTGTAAGTCGAATTTTCAACCTTGGCGACGATATGTCGTCCATTGTATCCCCAAAAATAGCAAGTCGTCTTACCGTTTTTATCGACTACCTGACGAGGATTTCCGTGTATATCGTAATGGCTGTATATACAATCGGGGCGATATTCAATATTCGGAGGAGTTACTCCCAATGTTCCTTTCCAAACTTTCGAAGGAGTGTAATGATCCTCTGCATTACTTTGCTGTTCATAATCAATTTTCATTGCAGAAATCACGTTTCCCTTATTGGTTTTAATAATCTCCGTAGGATAAGCCGGTACACGATCCAAATAAGAATACATTTCACGAATTTCATCTCCCTTGCTGTCTGTTTGTACAACGGCACTAGTTCTTCCTAAATCATTGACTAAATACTTTGTTTCATTGTTGTAGATTAACACGGAATCTTTATTGTATAATTCTGTGATCTTTTGATTTTGATATATGGCATTTGTTCGATATAAATGATTTACTGCCTGGCATAAATATGCTGTATATACATTAATAGGGTCTTCTGATTGATAGTAACCATATGAATAACTTTCATGTTTTACCGGGTGATCCATATCTTCGGCATATTCTGTTTTTGACCGAAGTTTACCACCTGTAAATGTCGAAGTAACCCTCATATATTCATTTATTTCTGAGGAAGGAGCTAACTCCATTTCAAGCCTCCAGTTATCAAAAGAATACAATCGATTATTCGAGATGGCTTCATAGGCTTCTGTGGGGAGTCCTCCATCGGAAAGCACTCCATCCGCAGAATGAAAGTTATATTCGGTAATAGAAATTGGTTTAATATCATTCGTTAGTTTCCTTATCTCTTCTACCACCCGTAAATATTCGATGTATGAATTTTGTGAGAATCCGATATTATTCAATGACGAAACAATTTCTCGATCAATAATAACTCCCGAAGAATATTGTTTACCTTCTTTATCTACTAAATATACTCCTTGTGAAGCTGCTGTATATTTAAAATAATACCCCGGATATTGCAATATTTTTCCAGAACTTTTGTTTGAATCATCTTTTTGGCAATAACTGAATTTGCGATTCTGTGTTTGTTTTCCTTCTTTAGAGTAAGTATCGATTTGCTTGATACGCAATCCCCCAACATTCGTGTTTTTTCCTTGATGAAATGCTGTATTTTGTTCATAAATGAAATTTGAATATCCCCCGGTAGGATAATGAAGCGCCTTTAACATTCCCATTCGAGTATGTGTTTCACTGGAAGGACGCAAAGTACGGAGATCTTCCGCTATGTCTTGCAAATCAGCAGAAGGAGTCTTCTTTGCATAAGTATCATTATTATTGAAATATCCATATTGATCGACCTTAAAAGTATGATCATGTTCGTATTGGGCCGTCTCGTCATAATAATCCATTGCATATTGCCCCACATCCGATAGATTAACTTTCTTCAAGAAGTAAACTAATCGATTTCCTGTTGTCTTAACATATTCACATGTGCAAGTCTTTACGGGACTTTCGTCTGTATTATTATAAACTTGTACTGAAGCTAAAAGAGAATTAAAATTGTATGTAAAAACAATATTGGCTCTATTCTCTATGATGATACTATCCAACAGATGTTCATGAACAGAATTGGAAACCGTAAATTTGGAAGGAGGCATATTTTGGGGATCCTGAATTTGATGTTCGGGAGGCAACTCGTTTCCCGAAATATTGGATAATACGATTTTGTCTATATTTATTACCGGTGTTATAGTTGTATAATCAGCTTGTTGTTTATTATATACAAAGCGTACTGTTTCTCCATTGGGAGCTTCGATGCGAGTTAGTTTCCAGGTAAAATTGAATCCAGTATCGAGAGAACTGGAAATGTCACTTTGAGTCTGACAGGTAATCGGGTATTCGAAGTAATATTTGGTTTTATTTCCTGTAATAATAACAAACTTACTTAAAGAAGGCTGTGAATTATCCATATCAAATTTTATTTCGAATTCTCCAGCTGGTGTGTTCGTATTGAAAACTTTTATTTGTCTATTAGGTTGAAGAATAAACGATCCAGAATAATCCATGAATTTAAAATGGAATATATCAGGCTCTGTTTCAATGCCTTGACGATCGTTATTATAGTTTACCCAATAAGGCATATACTCTTGTCCTGCGGCACCTGTATAGACAAAATTTAAAGAGTCTTGGGGAACCGAATTAAAATAGTTCTGAGCATATCCATCGATACGAACAGATCTGGCATAAACCCAAGAGCCGAGAACTCCATCCGGATATACTATTTGATCCCATTTGAGAGTTTCATTTTCGTTTGCTCCCCAACGCCAATCGAATGTTTCTTTTATCGCATCATCTCGAATACCACGCACTTCACGTGTAATTGCACCTCCTACATTGAGATACCAACCCATACCGACCACTCCTATACTTGCTCCTGGTTGAAATCCATTCGAAGCGTAATCAATGGAAATAGGAATTTTAAAAGCCGGATCATCATAAGTATAAATAGGAATATTTAACCCCAGTCTACCACTATAATAATCAATATTAGCATCACCGTATTTAATCATACTCCATACATCAGGAGATTGCGGCTTGAAATAACCGTCACTGAGTACGGCGTGCATGGCAATCGAGTTTGTACTGTTAGAATCTTGTGCATAGCTGGATTGTAAAAATAAAACTCCGAACAAAAGCCACCCAATACAAGTTCGAAATAAAAGAGAAGATCTTTTCATAATAAGGTTAGTGTTTGATAGTTTATGAAAATATGATCGTGGCGGTCTGAACCGCTCGGAATGCCGAGCATATGCCGATGCAACAAAGTTAAAGCACGTATTTCGACTCCGTTTGTCCAAACGGCATAATGTATATATTACACGTTGCCTGTTAAATTTCTGATTATCAATGGAAATCAAAAATATAATCTTATCAACGGCATTTCATTCCGGAAGTAAAATCGCAATCTATTGATAATAAGTACAATAGGAACTAAACAATAAGTAAAGCGTATAAGTGCTTAATGTATAATACAATAAATAAAAATCGATCGAAATAGCTCTTCGATCGATTTTCATAAGAATAATGAGATGTCACAATAGTGACTTATGCAAATGATTGTATAAGGCAGGAAAAAATAAAAATTCCAGCTAATAATTTGCCGGATTGTACAATAATTTCTATCTTTGAAATAGACGATAATTATTATCGGGTTTTCTCTGTCTGCTCACAACTCAAAGACCAATTTCATTATAGCGGTAGACAGCGAGAGAATCGTGCTATGCACGGCTCTTCGCTTGCTGCTATATGGTTTGGTCACCGGAGTTGGGGCAAACAAAGAGTCCGTGCATATTTTTTGTGACGACAAATTGTATGCACTATGATTTTCATATTGTGTGCCATAATTATGTTGCAGGCAGGTATTCTTTACCGTTTATGGCAGCAACGACGGCAAGCCGAACTCTTGGCACGAAACAGATTGCGTTATATCGAGGAGTGGCTGGATTTGTTGTACTTATATAACAATGATCCTGTTTCATTTCATACACGTTGCAAGGAGCTTGCATCTGTTAAGCGGCTTTCGAATTATCATATCGTAAATGATTCGTTACGTTTGTCCGACTGTCGAAGACATCGCCGGAGCAACTTGACACCGGCAGAAAAGGAATTTCTATGTCTGATGGAAGCGGGATTCTCGAATCGGGCATTATGTGTTATTTTCCGGGTCGGAAAGGTCGGGTCGATCTACGTGAAACATCACCGGATAAAAGCAAAGATCGTAAATGTGAATAAATCTGTCGGCGGAGACTGAGGTATATGTCAGATTTTATCATTTTCGAATAAGACATATCGGGGTTATCCGGTGTCAACAACCGATAAATCTTCATGTATTTCGGTTTGTTACTGGAATCGATCCTCGGAATTATAACGTGTATGGCACCGTATGCTGGCAATCGGTTTTAAGAATTTCTTTGCCGTAACGCATCAATAATCCCATACCTTCATTATGTCTTGGACCTCTATGTCGAGGTCCTTTTTCATGGTAGCTATTCCTCGAACAGTCATCATTTCCCGAGGTGTTTTTTCCGAATTATGCACAGAGTGGAACAAGGTAAAAACAAGTGAAAGGCGTATGTATAGATTATTTTTAATCAATATATTGATATGCAGGTATTTGCATCTTGAAATGTAAGGTTTGTTTTTCGAAAAATCAATCAAAAGCCACCTTATCTTTGTTTGCAAACGAACACCGTCTATGCAAACACTGTCTTTTTATCCGTGTCGCCGTCTCCGCGGCTTTTCACTGCCCGAACTGTTAGTCGTGCTGGTCATCATCGGTATTCTGGTGCTGATCGCGCTGCCGAATCTGATGCCGTTGATCTCGCGAGCCAAGGCCACCGAAGCACAGCAGCAGCTTACCTACCTGCATACGTTGCAGCGGTCGAATTTCTACACGTATTCGCGCTATTCGTCATCGTTGGACGAGCTGGGCTTCGAGCAGTCGCGACTGGTGACCGACGGCGGTCAGGCCAACTACCTCGTCGAGATCGTCGAGGCGACGGAGCACGGATTCCGCGCTACGGCGACTGCCGTCGTGGATTTCGACGGCGACGGAGTTTATAATGTCTGGGAGATCGACCAGGATAAAAACCTGCGCGAGACGGTCAAGGATTGACCGGCCGCC
>CDZE01004264.1_pt1 | contig 58338 bp, 53 predicted proteins | sample 557341 | NCBI WGS metagenome assembly CDZE01 (sample SAMEA3182109, study PRJEB8094) | gut metagenome | biome: human; feature: gut; material: Stool; isolation source: human stools | place: Canada | collected 2013-04-23
GTCGATCTCGTCGATGAACACGATGCAGGGGGCCACCTTGGCCGCCTCCTTAAAGAGGTCCCGGACGCGGCTGGCGCCCACGCCCACGAACATCTCCACGAAGTCGGAGCCGGAGATGGAGAAAAACGGGACGTTGGCTTCGCCGGCCACAGCCTTGGCCAGCAGCGTCTTGCCAGTGCCCGGAGGGCCGACCAGCAGCGCGCCCTTGGGGAGCTTTGCGCCGATCTCCGTGTACTTCTGGGGGTTGTGCAGGAAGTCGATGATCTCTGTCAGGGACTCCTTGGCCTCGTCCTGGCCGGCCACATCCTTGAAGGTGACGCCGGTGGACTTCTCCATATACACCTTGGCGTTGGCCTTGCCCACGCCGCCGATGCCGCCCATTCCTCCCATGCCGCCCTTTTTCGCCATCCAGCGCATGACCAGGGAGAACATCAGGAAGATCAGCACAAAGGGCAACACGTAGCTCACCAGCATGGCCAGCACCGGGTTCACCGGGGCCTGATACTCCTTGTCGACGCCCTCCACCCCATACTCGTTCAGGAAATCAATGACGGCGTCATTGGACTGGATCCGGACAGTGAACAGCTCCAGGTGGGCAGTCTGCTCCTGCCCGGCGGCGTCCATATAAGTGTAGCCGTCCTCCGTCTTGGTGTAGACGGTGCCGTCCTCAGCGGTGTAGGAATACCCCTCCTCAGGGGTTATCAGGAGGATATCCTCCGCGTTGTCGAATTCCACCCGGGCCACCTGGCCGCTCTCCACCATCTCCTGGAACTCTCCGTATTCCACGTTGATGGAGGAGGCCTGGCGGCCAGTGCTGCCGATGACACTGCTGGCATAGCTGAAGATGATCGTCAGCAGAAGGGCCCAGCCCACCAGAGAGGCCACGCCCCGCCAGTTGCCGCCGGGCTTGTTGTTTTTGTTGTTCTTATTGTCGTTTGGGTTCATGTATGGAACTCCTTTCAGGGGAAAACCTGTCAATACCTGGAGGATAAACGGGACCGCCCCGGTCCCGCCTGTGCCGGAGACGGGGGTGCGGTCCGCTGCCCGGGGCGTCCAGCCCTGTTTTCAGACAGTGCCGAAGCCTTAAAATGATTTATAAAGTATATCACAGAAGCCGCAGGCCTACAAGGACAAGGAACCGGTTTTCTATAAATTTTCTGTGAATTCCACTTTCCAGACTCCCGCCCCTATGCTATACTACCTCTTGAATGCGAAAATACTCAAATTGAGGGAGAAGTTATGGAAGAACGGAGAAAGCAGGACCTGACTGCCGAGGCCGACGGCATCATCGAGGGGCGCAACGCCGTCATTGAGGCCCTGCGGGCAGGGGAGACGATTGACAAAATTTACCTCCAGAAGGGAGAGACGGACAAGACCCTGGGACATATTGCCTCCAAAGCCCGGGCGGCGGGCGTGGTGGTGGTGGAGGCGGACCGGCGGAAGCTGGACGCCATGAGCCGCACCCATGCCCACCAGGGCGTCATCGCCCTGGCGGCGGTCCGGGAGTACGTCAGTGTGGAGAGCATCCTTCAGGCCGCCCGGGACAAGGGCGAGGCCCCCCTGCTGGTGGTGTGCGACGAGATCTCCGACCCCCACAACCTGGGGGCCATCATCCGGACCGCTGAGTGCGCCGGGGCTCACGGCGTGGTGATCCCCAAGCGCCGCAGCGCGGGCCTCACCGCCGTGGTGGCCAAGACCTCCGCCGGAGCGGTGGCCCACGTGCCGGTGGCCCGGGTGCCCAACATCCCCGCTCTGCTGAAGGATCTGAAAAAACAGGGGGTGTGGGTCTTCGGCACGGCGGCGGACGGCACCACGGCCCTGTACGACGCGGATCTGAAGGGACCCGCCGCCATCGTCATCGGCAGCGAGGGGGACGGCATGACCCGTCTGGCCGCCGAGAACTGCGACTTTTTGGTGAGTATCCCCATGCGGGGGAAGCTGAATTCCCTGAATGCCTCCGCCGCCGCGGCGATCCTGCTGTATGAGGCGGTGCGCCAGCGGATGGCCTGAAGGGCCGGGGACACAGCGGAGAGGAAAGGGGCAGCATGGCTTCCAAAGACGAGAGAGAGTTTGATAGCGGTCTGACCGGGGGCACGGATGTCCCGGCGTTGGAGGAGGACTTCTCCCTGGAGGAGATCCTGGCGGAATACGGCGCAGGCCGGGAGCAGCGGCTTATGGAGGCCGTGGAGCAGGAGGCCCGCCGGGAGACGGAGCCGGCCGCCCCTCCGGCGGAGGGCGGCGCGAAGAAGCCGCCTCTGCAAACGGAGGCGCGGCCGCGTCCCGCCCCCCAGGTGACGGAAAAAACAGCTCCGCCCCAAAAGCCGCCCGCCCAGCCGGAGGACCTGCTGGAGGAGCTGCGGCAGGATCTGCCGCCCTCTCCCCACCCCATCACGCTGGAGGATGTGGTGGGCAGCACCGTGGACGCGGTGATGGAAGAGGAGGCTCAGGAGCCCCTGCTGCGGCCCCGGCGGGGCCTGTTCTCCCGGAAGCGCCTGATGGAGACGGAGGAGCTCTACGCCCCGCCGGAACCGGAGGAGGCGCCGGAGGAGATCCCGGAGATCGACACCATCGGTCCGGAGCCGGAGCTGGCTGAGGCGGCGGCGGACTACCGGGCGGAGGCCAAGCGGCGCAAGCACCCTATCCTGGCAGCGGTACTGATCTCGCTGCTGCCGGTGATCCCTATGGGGATCGAGGCCTACGGCTATGAGATCCGCTACTGGACCGACGACGCAGCCGTCCAGAGCGGTGTGCTGCTGGCGTGCCTTGCGGCGGTGGCCGTCCTGGCCCGGCAAGTATTCGCCAAGGCGTTCGGCTCGCTGCTGCAGAAGCGCTGCACCAGCGAGCTGCTGGCGGTGGTCTCCGCCGTGGTGATGGCGGCGGACTGTGTGGCCCGGCTGGTGCTGCCGGAGCGGAGCGCCGTCCCCTGCTATGCCCCGGTGGGGTGCCTCGCCCTGGTGTTTGCCATGTGGGGCGGAGCCCGGGAGAGCCGGGGACTGTGGGACACCTTCCGCATGGCCGCCACGGATGACGAGCCGCCTTATCTGGTGACGGAGACGGAGAAGGGGGCCTGCAAGCAGGCGGGTTCCGTCCCCGGCTTCTACACCACCGCCCTGCGGGAGAATACCGCCGCCGTGTGGCAGAACGCGCTGATGCCGGTGGTGCTGATGGCCTCCATCGTGTTTGCCGGGCTCAGCTCCCTGGGCCAGGAACGGGGGGACGACTTTTTGCTGAACTGGTCTGCCATCCTGGGGGCAGGCACCACCTTTGCCCTGCCTCTGTGCTGGGGGATGCCCTTCTCCCGGCTGGCCCGGCACTTTCACAAGGCGGGGTGCGCCGTGGCGGGCTGGTGCGGTGCGGAGAAGATCAGCCGCAGGCGGGCCATGATCCTGACGGACGGAGACCTGTTCCCGCCGGGTACGATCCAGCTCAACGGCGTAAAGGTGTTCGGGGAGGACCTGTCCCGGGTTTCCTCCTATGCCGCCTCTATGGCCCGGACTGCGGACTGCGGCCTTCAGCGGTTGTTTGACGGCCTGCTCCGCAGCGAGGGCGGCCATTATGAGAAAGTGGACGATTTCAGCTTTTATGAGGAGGGCGGCTACTCCGCCACCATCCGGGGGGAGTCGGTATTGCTGGGCACGGCCTCCTTCATGCGGAAGATGGAGGTGCGCCTGCCCGGCGGCATCAACCTGCGGACCGGCATCTTCCTGGCCATGGACCGGCAGCTGGCGGCAGTGTTTGCCGTGAAGTACCAGCCCTCGGAGAACGTGGATTTCGCCCTGCGGATGATGCGCCGCAGCCGCATCACGCCGATCCTGGCGTCCCGGGATCCCAACATTACCCCGGCCCTGCTGAAGCGGAAGTTTCACAAGGGCGTGAAGGTGGAGTTCCCCAGTCTGACGGACCGGGTGGCTTTCAGTGAGGCGGAGCTGGACCGGGGGATGCCCCGGGCCCTGCTGTTTCGGGAAGGACTGCTGCCCTATGCGGAAGCGGTGGTAGGCAGCCGCCGCCTGTGCAAGGCTGTGCGCCGGGCCACGGCGCTGTCCGTGCTGGGCAGCGTGGCCGGGACGCTGCTGTCCTTTTATATGGTGTTCCAAGGCGCCTATAATCTGCTGACGCCTCTGGCCCTGCTGGTGTTCCTGCTGCTGTGGGCGCTGCCGGTGTTGCTGCTGGCGGACTGGGCGGGCAGGTATTGAGCGCCGGCCATCTCGTTCGCAGCGGGATAAGATGGCGCTGCGGGCGGAAGTCAACCGTATGAGCGGGGAGACCCACCACATCCGTGTCCCATGCAGGGCATTCTGCGGCATTTACCCCAAAAGACGGCGCCCGGTCCGGGATTTCCCGGACCGGGCGTCGCTGTATACAGAGGCGCCTGGAGCGCCTCCCGCGGTCAGCTTTGGTTTTCTATGATGTGGACATTCAGGTGGTTGTAGGTCATCTCCACGCCGTACTCCCGGAAGGCGTCCCGCAGGTGCTCCCCCAGAGCCAGATACGCGCCCCACCAGTTCTCCGGCGTAGCCCAGCAGTAGACTGTGTACTCGATAGAGCTCTCCTTGTATGCGGTGAGGTAGACGGTGGGAGCCGGGTCCTCCAGCAGGTTTTCCGTCTGCTCCAGAGCGCGCCGGCAGGCGGCCTTCACCGTCTCCGTGGGGGCGTCGTAGGAGGCGGTCACCCGCTGCACCACCCGCCGCCGCCCCAATACGGTGTAGTTGGTCATCTGGGAGGAGGCCAGCTCCTTGTTGGGGAGCATCACCAAATGCCCATCCGGGGTCACCAGCTTGGTGTGGTTCAGACTGATCTCATGGACCGTGCCGGCCACGCCGCCGACCTCTACATAGTCCCCGATGGAGAAGGGGTGGGCGGAGAGGATCACCAGCCCGCCGGCCACATTGCCCAGGATGTCCTCCGCCGCCAGGGTGACGCCCAGGGACCCCACGGACAGCAGCGCCACCAGGGAGGTCATGGGAATATTCAGGCTCTCCGCCACGATCAGCACCGTGACGATATAGAGGATCAGCTTCACCCCGGCCAGCAGGTATTTCTGGATGCGCTCGTCCAGCTTCGTCCTGGCCAGCAGCCGCCGCAGCAGCTTGCCCAGCAGGTGGACGGCCACCAGGCAGATCAGCAGCGTGGCAGCGGCGGAGAGGACCGCCCGGAAGGAGAACTTGGCCAGCGTGTCTGTGAACAGGGAAGTGAGGTCCGACATACGCGGCGCCCCCTTTGTATCAGGATAGCAAAAGCATACCGGAAAGCAGCGGAAAAGTCAACGCCGCCGGGGCGCGGCTCCCGGACCCGCTTCAGTCTTTTTCATCTGCAGAAAGGGCGATTTGGCAGCGGGGCAGGATTGCATGCTCAAATGTATACAGTGTCTCCGCCGCAATGGTGCGCACAACGGCTGCCAGTACCTGGTCGATTTCGGCGGTATATATCCGCGTCTGCCCGTCCGGCAGCGGGGCGGCAATCTGCAGGGAATTTGCCGCTCTCCGGCGTAACAAAGCCGCCTTTTCGTCCATGCCGGGCTGGACATGGGCGCCGCCCTCCTGGTTTGCCAGCAGACACACTACGCCCTTACGGTTCAAAAAGTGCTGCCGGTCAATCAGGAGAATGTCAATCCCATTCCACCAGGTCTTGAATGCCCGTTTGGCATATCGCTTTCCGGGTTCCAGGGACAGGGGCTGCACCGTCAGAACCGGAGGGACTTCTGGCTGGTGAATCATCTGGTACTGAATGAGCGGGGAACGAACAAAATCGGTCCTCCCTTTATTGGGCAGCTCGCCCCGCACGGTGCTCAGACTGAGAAAATCCGGACAGCTGAATGCAAAACGCTTTGTAATTTGGGCCAGCAGGGAATCAGAATATTTTGTCTGGTGAAGCAGAAGCCGGAGCTTGGTCGCAATCTGCGCACCGTAAGACCAGTCTCCTGCATCGTAATGGAGGCATTCCTGCCTTAAAAATTTTAACTGGACGAGCAGATCGCTGAGCAATTCTGTCGGCGTCCGATCAACTTGATACGCTTTTTTATCGTTGTGCATATTTGGTGCACTCCTTTCGGCATGAATAGTTGGGATTCCTGCACTTTAAAACTCTACTTTCTCCGTGCAATAGCGCAGGAAGCGCGTCCGGACCACATTGCACGCGGCTTCATATCGCGTTTTTACCTCACGCTGTGTCAGATTTAATTCCTGCGCAATGGCCCGCAGCGACAGCTTTTCCAAAATCCGAGCCTCCAGAATCCGCTGGCTTGTTTCAGAGATGTCGGAGATGGCTTTCCAGAGACAATAGTACCGCTCTAGACGAATCAGGATCCACAGGGGATCCCAATCCCGCATCCGTCCGGTGGAGACTTCATAGAGCTGCCGGCGATACCGTAGGCCGGTCAACACCTGCCGACAGCGGGTGCGGGTAATGTTTTTGCTGTACCCGCCTACCCAGCCGGAGAACTGGCTGAGCCCCTGATATCGGTCCAGCTGTTCATAACAGAGGGCAAACGCCTCATCGGCAATCTCACAGTAATCATCAGGTCCCAGCACGCGGCAAAAATCCATCCCGTACGCGCACTGGTATACAATTTCATAGGCACTCTCATAAAGCGCCTTCCAAAGTTCGGGATCGCCGCTTTTCAGAAATTCCTGAACCCGTTGATAGTCTTGCTCCCGCCGACTGGTCCGATAGGGCTGATATTTCCAAATTTTTTATATTTCATCAAATTCACCTCCTTTCTGCCTCTCACAGTGGCGGCTTTAGGCGATCCTGTCAAGAAAAAATTTCGCCCGCCATGCAATAAAAGCCGTTGTCTGCGCGTTATCAGGGCAGAAGACACAAACAGGAACCATGAATCCGAAACAACAAGCAGGAGGAGCTTTTTATGAAAAACATGTCTGTGAAGAAGATCGTCACCATGATCGTGGGTGCAGCTGCGGTACTGGCCGTCGCGGCCGTGGCCGCCGTGCTGGCGCTGCGGGTGGACAGTGCGGAGGCTCAACAGATCGCGCTGGATACCGTCGGCGGCGGGGAGATCGTCTCACAGGAGGTCAGCAGTGAGGGCCTTTGGAATGAGTACAGCTACGAAATCATCAACGGGGACACGTGGTACGACATCGAAATCAGCGGCTTCGGCTCCGTCACAGAGCTGGAGAGCGTCAGCAGCCAGTATCCCCGGGGCTGAACCGACGGCGGCTCTTGCACCCGGAGGGCGCCTTCTGTATAATGGCAGAGTGAATTGCGGCCCTGGGGCCGCCTGTACAGGAGGAATCACCCTATGACGGAAAAGGAGAAGATGCTGCGGGGAATGCTGTACGCACCCGCCCGTGATGAGACCCTGCTGGCGGAGCTGGCTGCCTGCAAGGCTCAGTGCCAGCAGTTCAATCAGCGGGCCTATCAGGCGGAGGGCATTGAATCCGCCCAGATGCTGCTGCGCCAGCTGCTGGGCGCCGCTGGGGAAGGACTGCGGATTGAGCCGCCCTTCTGGTGCGACTACGGCTGGAATATCAGTGTGGGCCGGAACTTCTACATGAACCACGGCGGCGTCATTCTGGACGCCGGCGGCGTGACCTTTGGAGACAACGTGCTGGTCGGCCCCCAGTGTGGATTCTACACCTCCGGCCACCCCTTGGACGCGGCAAAGCGGGCCCAGGGGCTGGAGTACGCCTATCCCATCCGTGTGGGCAGCGGCGTCTGGATCGGCGGCGGCGTCCGCGTGATGCCCGGCGTCTCCATCGGAGACGGGGCGGTCATCGCCTCCGGCAGCGTGGTGACGAAGGACATCCCTGCCGGAGTCCTGGCTGCGGGCGTCCCCTGCCGCCCCATCCGCCCCATCACGGCGGCGGACCGGATGCTGCCCTGATCCGGCGGAGCAGCTGCCCTTCCGGAAAATTTCGGCCCGGGGTTGGAAACCTCTGCAGGATGTGCTATCATGGGGGCGCGGCCGGTGATGCTTCGGCCGCAGTGCAATCAAACGCGCCGCCGGCGCGTTGTCTGTGTGAACAGGAGGAAGCCCCATGATATTCTGCATGACCGTGGCAGAGCCGGACCCAGACGCGGATGCCGCCCTGGAGGACTGTATCGCCCGCATCGCCGGGGGAGACAAGGACGCTCTGGCGGATTTGTACAATCGCACCCGTCCTGCCGTCTACGGCTTTGCCCTGTCAATCGTCAAAAACGCCCACGACGCAGAGGATATTCTCCACGACGCCTGTTTGCAGGTGTGGAACGCTGCCGGCGGATACCGCAGGCAGGGCAAGCCTATGGCCTGGGTGCTGACCATCACCCGGAATCTGGCCATCAGCCGCCTGCGGGAGCACGGGCGGACGGAACCCCTGGTTCAGGAGGACTGGCAGGACCGTCTGGCGGACAATCCCGCCGTGACCCATGAGGACCGGATGATGCTGGAGGCCGTGCTCTCCGCCCTGAGCGACGAAGAGCGGCAGATCGTCACCCTCCACGCGCTGACAGGCCTGCGGCACCGGGAGATCGCCGCTCTGCTGGGCCTGCCGCTCCCCACGGTTCTCTCCAAATACAGCCGGGCTTTGAAAAAGCTCCAACTCGCATGGAAGGAGGCAGACTGACTTGGACGAACGTGAACTGGAACAGCGCCTGCGGACCGCCGTGGAGCACGCCGCTCCTGATCCGCTGGACCGCATCCTGGCCGCCTGCGGCCCGCAAGCGGGAACTGTCCTCCCTTTTGAGGCTCCGAAAAAGAAGCGCCGCTGGGCGCCCCTGGCAGTGGCTGCCGCCCTGGTGGTCATGTGCTGTGGTGCTTTCGGCATCAGCAGCTGGCGGGGAGCCAACGCCGTGGACTCCGTGGTGATGCTGGATGTGAACCCCAGCCTGTCCATGACCGTCAGCTCCAAGGAGCGGGTGCTCTCCGTCACCCCCTTCAACCAGGACGCAGAGGTTATCCTGGGCGACATGGATCTGACCGGCACGGACCTGGACGTGGCAGTGAACGCCCTCATCGGCTCCATGCTCCAAAACGGTTATCTCAGCGATATCCAGAACGCCATCCTGGTGTCCGTGGAGAACCAGGACGCCGCAAAATCCGCCCAGCTCCAGCAGCACCTGACGGATACCATCAACAGCGTTTTCCAGGGCGGTTCCCTGGAGGGGGCTGTCCTCAGCCAGACAGTGACGGAGAGCGCGGATCTGAATGCTCTGGCCCAGCAGTACGGCATCTCCGTAGGCAAGGCATCCCTGATCCAGGAGGTGATCGCTCAGGACAGCACACTGACCTTTGCGTCCCTGGCACCCCTGTCGGTGAATGAGATCGCCTTGATCGCCGAGTCCCGGCATCTGACCACCCAGGCCGTCACCCAGACGGGCACCGCCAGCACAAAGGCCTATATCACGGCAGAGGAGGCCAAAAATGCCGCCCTGGCTCATGCGGGCATCGCCGAGAGCAGCGTGGCCCAGCTGGAGATCGAGTTCGACAGCGAGGACGGCCTGATGGTCTACGAGGTGGAGTTCTATGCCGGCGGCACAGAGTATGATTACGACATCAACGCCCGCACCGGTGAGGTGGTGAATTTCTCCCGGGAGGGCGGCATCTCCGGCGGAACAACCGGCAGCTCCGGCTCCTACATCGGCGAGGCGGCCGCCACTGCCGCCGCCCTGACCCACGCAGGCGTCAGCGAAGCGGACACCATCTATCTCCGCTGCTGGGTGGAGCACGACGACGGGCGGGCGGAGTGCTACGAGGTGGAGTTCCTGGCGGGCACCACGGAGTATCAGTATGAGATCGACCTCTATACCGGCGCCGTGCTGAAAAGCGAGCGGGAGAGCCACAGTGTCCCAGCATCCGGCAGCTCCGGCCCCCACATTGGCGAGGCGGCTGCAAAATCCGCTGCCTTGACCCACGCCGGCGTCAGTGAGAGCGACGCCTCCCGCATCCAGGTGGAGTTGGACCGGGATGACGGCCGGACCTTGTATGAGGTGGAGTTCCATGTGGGCCGGACGGAGTACAGCTATGAGATCGACGCCTCCTCCGGCGCAATTGTCAAGGCAGAGCAGGAGCTGGACGACTGAACCCTGTCACATCAAAAAGCAGCGGCCGGCAGATGCCGGCCGCTGCTGCGAAAAACCACCGGCCGAAGCCGGTGGTTTTCTGTCTGTGTGGGGCGCTCAGGCACCCTCCGGTTCTCCCGGCGCCGGGGGGCCATCCGGAGTGGGGGCGTCCGCGTCCTTTTGATCCGCCTCTTCCAGCGCCTGCTGGAGATAGTCCTGCTCCGCGGTCTTTTTGCTGGGGACAAAGCCCTGGGCGGCGCTCTTCCGGCGGCCCTTGCTGCGGGCGAAGAAGAAGCCGGAGAGGGAGAACACAACGGCACCGATGAAATTCACAAATAGGTCCTTCATGGTGTCGATGATGCCAATATCCAGGTAGCCGCCCAGTCCCAGGCTCTCTCCGTTGATGACCACGTCCTGGATATCCGGAATCGTCACCACCTTGTTGGAGAGCGTGGGATCCAGGGAGACGGAGTGGATGGCGTGGATAACCGTGTCCTTCTGCATGTCCGTGCCCAGGAAGAAGTCCATGCCGAATTCAAAGAACTCCCACAGGACCCCGATAGTCATGGAGAAGCAGAAGGCCACCAGGGCCAGGAACGCCGGGGACAGATGGAAGGTGATCCGGTCATCGTCGTTCAGCAGCATCACCATGGAGAAGCCTACCGCCGCGGCCAGGAAGCCGTTGATGGTGTGGAGCATGGTGTCCCATCCGGGGATTACCACATAAAAGGCGTTGACCTCACCCAGAATTTCTGCCGCAAAGATGAAGCAGAAAATGGTGATCTCCAGGGGCGGCGGCAGCTCGATCCGCAGCTTCACCTGGATCCAGCTGGGCACGTAGAGCAGCAGAAGCGTGAGAATGCAGAAGAAGGCGCCCTCGTAGTTGGCCAGCATAATCTGCCGCACCAGCACCACCAGCACCAGAATCCGCAGGATGGAAAAGACGATGAAGGAGCTTTTGTGTTCCCGCAGCTCCCGCGCCATGGCCTCCTGAAATGCCTTTTTATACTGCTTCTTTTCTTTCTTTGTCGACTTCAATGGGTTACCTCCTTCGGTCGGTCCGGTTCTTCAAAAATCGGCAGGGCGCCCTCTTGCTCGGCAAGGGCCACATCGGCCCGGGAGCGGAGGGTCCAGTAGGCCATCCGCATCCCAAATTTGCGGCACAGCCGCACTGCCGGCTTTTCCCGGTCTCCGAACCGGTAGGCCACAAAATCCGGCCGGGTGAATGCATTGTAAAAGAGATTCGTCAGCGCCAAGCGGTTCCAGGGACCCTGGCCGGATGGATGGCGGTGGAAATTCTGGGACAGCTGGCCCCGCAGCACCGACGGCCGGTGGCGGCGCAGCCACCGCAGCGGCCGGGGGTCAAAGCTCTCCACACAGTAGTCTATGGAGAAGCGGTCCAGGCAATCCACCGTATCCCGGGCCAGCGCCGCGGCGCCGTGCCGGTCGGTCTTCAGCTCCACCACCAGCGGCGCCCGTCCGGCAAACAGGGGGAGCACCTCCTCCAGAAGAGGGATGTGTTCCTCTGAGCCTGCCAGCCGGAGAGCGGCAAGCTCCTCCGCGGTTTTTTCCGCCACCCGGCCGGGAACGCCGCACATCCGCTCCAAATCCCCGTCGTGGATCACCACCAGGCGTCCATCCCGGGTCAGATGGACATCCAGTTCGGCGCCGTATCCGGCCTCCGCCGCCCGGCGGAAGGCCGCCAGGGAGTTCTCCGGCACGCCGGGGCCGTGGAGGCCCCGGTGGGCGTACCGAAAGCCCTCTAGCTTTTCCCAGCCAGGACCATCCCGCCGGCCGTGGAGCAGGAACCAGACCAGCAGGTATCCAAGCCCGGCCAGGGCAGCTGCCGCAGCAGCGGCTGCCGCTAAAATCAGCAGCAATTCGACCATAAACACCTCCACCAAATCCGGGCATCGGGGAGCGGACCGCCCCGGGATGGACCGCAGATTCCTTCAAACAAAATAAAGAATACCACAAAGCCGGCCCGCTGACAAGCGGGCCGGCTTTGTGAAATGCCCGGCGGCATCAGATTTGCGCCTTCTTTTTCTCCAACAGGCAGAGCACGCAGGCTGCCAAAACGGCGCCCAGCAGCGCGATGTCCATTACGCGTCCCCCGTTCTCTTGCTGAGTCGGATGCACTCAAGGGCATAGACTGTTTGCATCGCGCCCCACACCGCCAGCACCGCCGCGATGGGCAGTAGGCCGAAGTCAAACACAAAGTTCAGGATCAGCAGGGCCACCCACAGGAAGATGCAGACCTTGGTCCCCACCATATAGGCCCGGTAGCAGGCCTGGCCGATCTGGGCCCGCTCCGCCTCGTCGCAGCTGTCCATCCAGGTCTTCTGGAATTTCATGTCGTAAACGCTGCCCCGTTTCTCCGGATTGATCCGGCGCTCCAGGTCCACGATCTTCTGCTGGAGCACCACCAGCACCGCCACAGACGCCAGAAAGAGGATCAGGTCCGGCAGAAAGCGGTCGTAGATGATGGAGGCGGCGAAGAAGAAAAAGTCCAGGATTATCACCAGCCCCGTCAGCAGCAGAGCCCAGCTCAGCTGCTGCTCCGCCGCGTCCATGGCGTCCTCGTCCTCCCCATCCCAGGCGGCAAAGCGCCGTTTGGCGGCGGCATAGAGGTACCAGCCCGCCCCCAGCAGCACCACGGCGCTGCCGACGATGCCCCAGGGCGCACACACCGCCAGCACCCGGTCCAGGGCCTGCCGCACCGTCTCCGCCACGCCAGCGGCCCCAGCCACACCGGTGAAAAAGCCCAGCACGCCGCCCAGCAGCCCGAACAGCAGAATTGTCAGCAGGTATTTGGGCAGCGCCCTGCGGTTGTCCCGCCTCACGTTATCGCTCATGGCATTCATCCTCCTGATAGGTAAAAATGTCCTCCACGGTCACACCGCAGATCCTGGCAAGCTTCAGCGCCAGCGTCACCGAGGGGGAGTAGTCCCCCCGTTCGATCTGGCTGATGGTCTGGCGGGAAACACCCGCCAGGGCGCCCATCTCCTGCTGGTTGACCCCCAGCCGGGCCCGGTGCTCCTTCAGCCGGTTGTACAGCGGCATCCGCTCATCCCCTTTCCTGACAATGATCCAAGTCAAAATGACAATTATTCTTGTCAAATATAGCATAGCACTGACAAGGATTCTTGTCAATAAAAAATTGAATCTGCGCACAAAAACCGGCCGCCCAATTTGGACGGCCGGTTTTTGAACAGATGTAGGGCGGCGGAAAGAACGCTCACTGCCGGGAGGGTGGGGGAGGCGGGTCCCGCCATTTCTCCGGTGGGACTGCCTTGCTCACCAGCCGGTTTTTCACATAGCTGCGGAACAGGGCGTAGATCACGGAGCACAGCGGGATGAAGAACAGCATCCCTGTGATCCCCATGAGCTTGCCGCCCAGAGTGACGGCGGCCAGCACCCAGATGGAGGGCAGCCCCACGGAGGAACCCACTACATGGGGGTAGATCAGGTTTCCCTCGATCTGCTGGAGCACCAGGAACAGCACGATGAACCACAGCGCCTTCCAGGGATCGTCGATGGCGATGAGCAGTGCGCCCACAGCGCAGCCGATAAAAGCCCCCACAATGGGGATCAGGGCGGTCAGGGCGATCAGGACGCCCACCAGCAGGGCGTAGGGCATCCGGAAGATGGTCATGGCCGCGACGAACAGCGTGCCCAGAATGCAGGCCTCCAGGCACTGGCCGGAGAGGAAGCTGGAGAAGGTCCGCCCGGACAGCCGCAGGACGTCCAGCGTCCGGTCGGCCTGCCGCAGGGGCAGCAGGCCGTAAATCACCTGGCGGCCCTGGCGGCCCAGCTTCTCCTTCTGCAGCAGGACATAGAAGGAGAAGATCAGGCTGATGACAAAGGTGCTGACACCGCTGACCACACCGCCGATGAACCCACCGGAGGAGACAATCCCGGCCCCAATTGCCTTGGCGATCTCCAGAGCCTTGGCAGAAAGCTCCTGCCATTGGATCTCCTCCTGCAGCTTCATCAGCTGCTCCTCCAGTAGAGGCCACAGGTCCTGTAGGTTCTCCGCCAGGGCGGTGAGCTGGTGCTCCAGTCGCTGGAAGGCGGCAGGAATCTCCCGAATGATGGACATGACTGCATCTGCGATGCCCGGGCCGATCACCAGGCCAGCCAGGGCCAGCACACCGATCACCGCGACCAGGGTCAGCACCAGGGCCAGGGGGCGGCGGAGCTTTGCGCCCTTCCGGTTTCTGGGGAACAGGTGCCGCTCGATGGCCCGCATGGGCACATTCAGGATAAAGGCCAGGGCGCCGCCCAGCAGAAACGGCGCCAAAATCCCAAGCAGCCAGCCCAGCGCCGCCAGGACTGCATCCAGGCGCTGCAGTGCGCAGTAAAACGCCACACCGCCGCAGACCACCAGCAGAAGTCCTTTGATCTTCTGTTTGTTCCATTCCATGAACGGTAAACTCTCTTTCCGGCCCGGAGGGCCTGTCTCAACGGGCTTCCTGCTCCTTCCGATACTGGGCGGCAGCTTCCAGATACTCCTCCATGGCCGCCTGGTTGCCTTCGATCTCCTCCGGCTTCAGGGGCCGCACCACCTTGGCGGGGCTGCCCAGGATCATGGACCCGTCCGGGGCGTCCATTTTTCCGGTGACCAGGGCCCCGGCACCCACGATACAGTCGCTGCCGATCTTCGCGCCGTTGAGGACAATGGCCCCCATGCCGATCAGGGTGTTGTCCCCCACTGTGCAGCCGTGGACGATGGCCCCGTGGCCGATGGTGCAGCCCCTGCCCACCACCGTCTCCTCGTGGAGGATGGCCCCGTCCTGAATATTGGTGTCCGCTCCCACGGTGATGGGGCCCATGTCCCCCCGCAGGACCGCACCGTACCAGATGCTGACGCCCTTTGCCAGCCGCACGTCTCCGGTGACGGAGGCGCCCTCCGCAATCAGCACGTTCTCGTCAGTCTTTCTCAGCTCGTATGTCATGGTCTCTCCTCTTTCTCTCTGATTTCAGATCTCCGGGGCGAAGTTGCCGTCCACGAACACTGGGATTTCCTTTCTGTCGTGGGTAATACCCAGGATGTTCAGGTCCGGCGTGCCCACCATGAAGTCCACGTGGGTGATGGAGTCGTTGAGGCCCCGGGCCTTCAGCTCGTCCTTGCTCATGGCCTGGCCGTCCTTGAGGCAGGGATAGGCCTCGCCGAAGGCGATGTGGCAGGCCGCATTCTCGTCGAACAGGGTGTTGTAGAACAGGATCTTCTGGTTGGAGATAGGGCTGTCATAGGGCACCAGGGCCACCTCGCCGAAGTAGCTGGCCCCTTCATCCACAGTGACGGCGGCCTTGAGGGCCTCCTCCCCCTGTTCTGCGTGAACCTCCACGATCTTCCCGTCCTTCACCACAAAGTGGAACTTGTCAATGATGGTGCCGTTGTGGGACAGGGGCAGGGCGGAGTAGACCACGCCGTTGACGCCGGTCTTCAGGGGAGAGGTGAAGACCTCCTCCGTGGGGATATTGGCGATATAGGTGCGGCCAGACAGAGTCACGTCGTTGCCCGCCTCCCAGATGTGGTCCTCCGGCAGTTCCACAGTCAGGTCCGTGCCCAGGGAGTTGGTGTAGTGGAGGGACTTGAAGTTCAGCTGGTTCAGCTTCTCCACCCGATGGGCCAGGGTCTCGATATGCCGGTGCCACTTGTCTACGCACCTGCCGTCGCCGGTAATGCGCACTGCCTGGAAGATGGCCTCCCACAGTTTGTCCATTGCCTCGCTCTCCGCAAGATCCGGGAACACCTTCTTCGCCCAGCTGGGGATGGGGATGGAGGCGATGCACCAGGGGAAGCCGCCGCACATCTGGAGACGGTCGAAGTCCTTCAAAGCCCTCCCGCTGGCCTGCTGGGCCCGGACGATCCGGCTGTGGTCCACGCCCTTGAGGTTCTCCGGATCGCTGGCGGAGATGGCCAGGTACGCCGCCCCCTCCAGGGCGTAGTCGTTGTAGAAGTGCCGCCGCCACAGGGGCACGGTGTCGAACACCTCGTCAGCCGCATGGAGGTACTTCATCCGGCCCAGTTCATCGTCGCCCCAGTTCATCACCACCTCCCGGCAACCGGCCTGATAGGCCTCCGCCGCACAGAGACGGGCGAAAAAGGCGCACTCCACAGGCGAGGAGATCACCAGCGGCTGCCCCCTCTGGATATTCAGGCCCACCCGCACCAGCAGCTGGGCGTATTCCGTCAGTTTTTCTTTCATGGATTCCATTTGATTCCATCCTTTCCAAGGGTTTCCTCACCCAGAGAATATTGTAGAGCATCTCTCCCGTAAAGTAAAGCGGGGGCCGCCGGGATTCAAAAATCGTTTACGATTCCCCGGCCCGGTCCTTTCGCAGGGAGATCAGCGTGGCGTTCAGCTCCGCCCCCATGATAAGGGTCACAGCGGTCATATATAGCCAAATCAAAAGGGCGATGGCCGTGCCGATGGAGCCGTACAACAGGGAGTAGTCGGCAAAGTTCTCCACGTATGTGGAGTACAGCCAGTTCAGCGCCAGCCAGGCCCCCAGGGCCGCCATAGTGCCGGGCCAGATGTTCCGCCAGGGCTGGCGGCCGTCCTGAGACAGGGCGTACAGAAAGAACAGGGCAAAATACCCTGCCACGGCTGCCACCGGGAACCGCAGCTTCGCCCATAGCACCGCCCAGAACCGGGGCAGGCCGAAGCTGTCCACGGCGTAGAGCAGCAGCCGGTCTCCCACAGACATCAACGTCAGAGTCAGGGCGATGGTGGCGATCAGCACCGCCGTGTACAGCAGTGTCTTCACCAGCTGGGTCAGCGCGCCTCGGGGCGGGCCCAGGTGATAGGCGATCCGCACGGAGCGCATCAGCGTGTTGGTGGCCCGCATGGGGAAATACAGGGAGAAGAACAGGCCAAACAGTAGCAGCTTCACACTGGGGTTCCGGCCCACATAGGTGAGGTAAACCCCGATGAAGGACACGATCTCCCGGGGCAGGAACTCCTGCACCGCAGCCAGAATGGCATCCACGTCCAGCTGCAGCAGGCCCAGCAGGGAGCTGACAAAGATCAGTAGGGGAAAGATCATGAACAGCAGGTAAAACGCCAGAGCCGCTCCCTGCATCCCTACATTGTGGCGCAGATACCGCTGCACCAGCAGATAGATGCCCCGCAGAAAGCGGTTTTGGGGCAGCTCCATCCAGGCTCGCCTTTGCACGCAGGCCACCTCCTCTCCGTGTGCATCCATAGTATGCACAGAATACCACCGATCTGTTCCGCAGCGGTGCAGAATTCTGTCGGGCGGCAGAGACTCACTCCCAAGTCTGCCAGATTTCCGGATGGTAGCCCACTGTGGCCTCCCTTCCATTGCGGACGATGGGGGTCACGAACAGCTCCGGGTGCTCCAGCAGCTTCTCCTCCCGGGCGTCCGGGGTGATATAGGCCATGTACAGGTCCTCATAGGCCCGGCATTTCGTGTTCACCAGGGCGTCAAAGCCCACTTTCTGCTTGACGGACTGGTACTCCCGGGGGGATAATCCCTTTGAGGGCAGGTCGATATACTGGTACTTAATGCGGCGCTCCTTGAACCAGCGCTCCGCCTTCTTGGAGTCGAAGGACTTAGAGGAACCGAAGATCTGAATGTTCATGCCTGTGCTCCTGTCTCAATAAAATTGGAAATTGGAATGGAGGGTCCGGTATGACGGACAGTATTAAACGGCTGAAGGAACTGGTGGACAGCTCCGACAACATCGTGTTTTTCGGGGGGGCCGGCGTTTCCACAGAGTCCGGCATCCCGGACTTCCGCAGCACTGGCGGACTATATCACCAGGAATGGAAATATCCGCCTGAAGTGATTTTAAGCCATACATTTTACGAAAGCAACCCCGAAGAATTTTTCCGCTTCTACCGGGCCAAGCTGCTGGCCCCGGACGCCAAGCCCAACGCCGCCCATAAAAAGCTGGCGGAGTGGGAGGCGGAGGGCCGGTTGAAAGCCGTCATCACCCAGAACATCGACGGGCTCCATCAGGCCGCCGGCAGCCGGAACGTGCTGGAGCTCCATGGCAGCGTCCACCGGAACCACTGCCAGCGGTGCGGGAAATTTTACGGTCTGGAGCATATCCTCCGCACGGAGGGCGTGCCCCGGTGCAGCTGCGGCGGCATCATCAAGCCGGATGTGGTGCTCTATGAGGAGGGGCTGGATCAGGGGACGCTGGAGGCAGCCGTCCGCGCCCTGGCGGAGGCGGATATGCTGATGATCGGCGGCACCTCCCTGAACGTCTATCCCGCCGCGGGGCTGATTCGATACTATCAGGGGCACAGGCTGGTGCTCCTCAACAAGTCGCCGGTGGCCCGGGATCTGGCCGCGGATCTGGTGATTACTGACCCCATCGGCGAGACCCTGGCCCAGCTGTGAGGCGCTTCGGCGCCGGAGTTCTTCAGGCAGCCCTCGGAGGGCTGCCTGTTGCTTTATTGAATTTGCAAGTTCGAAAAAAGAAAAATTCAAAAGTTTTCTTATTTTTTCAAAAATATTTTTTAAAACGGTTGAAAATGCAATTTTTTAATGATACTATTGCAAATAGTACAACGGCTGCATGCCGCCGAAAGGAGCGCGCACCCCTATGGTCTGGAAAGAGAACCGTGAGAACGCCTATTGTGAGATCACCCCCGCCATTCTCGCGCTGAAGGAGCAGTGGGAGAAGAAAAACTACATCGACCCCAAGCTCTATAAGGAGTATAACGTCAAGCGCGGCCTGCGGGACGAGGACGGCCGCGGCGTGCTCACCGGCCTGACCCGGGTGGGTGAGATCCAGTCTTACAGCGTCACGGAGGGGGAGCACATCGTCCCCCAGGACGGTATGCTTTACTACCGGGGCATCGATTGCCGGGAGCTGGTGAAGGGCTCCGAGGGGCGCCGCTTCGCCTTTGAAGAGACGGCCTATCTGCTGCTCTTCGGCGAACTGCCCACCGCCGCCCAACTGGAGGCATTCTGCCAGCAGCTGGCCTCCTACCGGACGCTGCCCACCAATTTCTTCCGGGACGTGATTATGAAGGCGCCGCCCCGGGATCTGATGAACACCATGCAGCGGGGCATCCTGACGCTGTTCTGCTATGATGACAAGCCCAACGACATCGGGCTGGAGAATGTGCTGCGCCAGTGCCTGCAGCTGATGAGCAATATGCCCGTGCTGGCCATCTACGCCTATCAGGCCTGGCGGTTCAGTCAGGGGGAGAGCCTGTTTATCCACGTGCCCAAGCCGGAGCTGTCCACCGCGGAGAACTTCCTGCGGATGCTGCGGGAGGACTGCAGCTACACCGATCTGGAGGCCCGGACCCTGGACGTGGCCCTGATCCTCCACGCGGACAACGGCGGCGGCAACAACTCCACCTTCACCAACCATGTGGTCACCTCCTCCGGAACAGATACCTATTCTGCCATCGCCGCGTCCATGGCCTCGTTGAAGGGTCCCCGCCACGGCGGCGCCAACAGCAAGGTGATGGCCATGATGGACGATGTGAAGGAGCACGTGCGGGACTGGAATGACGAGGGCTGCGTGGCGGACTATCTCACCAGGATCCTGAACAAGGATGCCTTCGACCGCAGCGGCCTGATCTACGGCCTGGGCCACGCGGTCTATACCAAGACCGACCCCCGGTGCGAGGTGTTCCGGGCCTACGTGAATCACCTGGCGGCGGAAAAGGGCCGGGAGGACGAGCTGGCCCTGTACGCCAATGTGGAGAAGATCGGCAAGCAGCTGCTGATGGAGCGGCAGCACAAGTCTGTGCTCTCCACCAACATCGACTTTTACAGCGGATTTGTCTATGAGATGCTGGGCCTGCCCAAGGAGCTGTATACGCCCCTGTTCGCCGTGGCCCGTATCGCCGGCTGGAGTGCCCACCGGATGGAGGAGCTCTCCGTGGGAGGCAAGCTGATCCGCCCCCGGTATGAGTGTGTGGAGGAGCACCGTCCCTATACGTCCATGGACCGGCGCTGAACAGGTCAGGCGGCCGGGACCGTCTTCGGCGGTCCCGGCCGAATTCCTGGTCCATGGAAATTTTTTCGACTGATCGGGGAAAAACAGTTGACATTTGGATCTCGACTGGCTATAATAATCAAGCAGTCTTTTTTAGGGGACGAACATTTGCGGCTGTGCTGGAACTGGTAGACAGGCCAGCTTGAGGTGCTGGTGTCCGAATCGACGTGTGGGTTCAAATCCCGTCAGCCGCACCATACGGTGTCTCTGAAAAGATAACCGCTCTATGCGCGAGTGGTGGAATTGGCAGACTCGCTAGATTCAGGTTCTAGTGTCCATTACGGACGTGCGGGTTCAAGTCCCGCCTCGCGCACCACGTTCCACCGGAGGGCTCCCTTCCGGTGGAACACCCCAACGGGGAGATACAGGGAGCAAAGTTCATATCGACGCGCGAGTGGTGGAATTGGCAGACTCGCTAGATTCAGGTTCTAGTGTCCATTACGGACGTGCGGGTTCAAGTCCCGCCTCGCGCACCAAATGGACAAAGGTAGGAGTATTGAACAGTTTTCTTAGACTGTCCAATACTCCTACCCTCGTTTTATGGGAGAAAGCCTTGATATTTGAGGCTCTTCCTTTTCTCATGTACAGCCTGGTAATCCATATCGCGAAGATAAAAGTCGCAAGATTGGTGGTTGAAAACCGAAAAAAGCCCAGTTTTGAACCTTTTGTCCAGATCAACCTGCTCACTCTTTCCTTTGCGCATGGAGCAATTCGCACCCATCCGGTGTCTTGTGGTTGAGCGTGCTGTGAGGGCGCTTCATGTTATAAAATTCTATATAAGAATCAACGCTTCCCATGAACTGGTGCTCGGAGTGATATTGGGTCCGATAAATTTCCTCCCTCTTCATGGAGGCAAAGAAGGACTCGGCCACAGCATTGTCATGAGGACGACCGGACTTCGAGAAAGACTGGGCAACCTTGTTCATACGAAGCAGTTTCCAGAATGTGTCGGATGTATATTGTGGGCCCTGGTCGCTGTGAAACATCAGCTGCTGGGGCTCATTTCTGTTCTGATATGCCTGACGAAAGGTAGAGGTAACCAGATAGGTACTATTCTTTGGTGATACCTTATGGGCCACTATTTTACTTGAGAAAAGGTCCAGAATCACACAGACATAGAGATACTTGCCATTAACTTTAAAGCAAATGATGTCGCTGACCCAAACGCGGTTCGGTTCATCCACTTTGAACTGACGCTGTAAGATGTTTTGCTTTTTTGCCAGACGCCCACTTTTCTGATAATCGCGTTTGGAGTAGATGGATATGCTTTGTAATCCCATTTCTCTCATCAGTTCAGCCACATACTTGGGCGAAGTCCGAACGCCATGATCTGCCAACGTAGCAGCGATTTTGTTTGCGCCGAACCTTTGCTGGCCCTCATCGAAAGCTGCTTGGATATGCTCTTTCATCTCGGTCCTTCGTTTATCATGGACTGTTACCTCTTTTCGCCGAAAGATATGGTTGTAGAAGGTACCGCGGGATACACAAAGCGCCTCGCATAAGGCACGGACACTGTACTGACCATACAGTTTGGCAAGCTCTTGCAGCTTTTCCTGAAGTGACGCTGAAACCGTGCAGTTGACCTTTTGTAAAATCTCAAGTTTTTGCTCTAACTTTTGGAGTTTCTGTTTCATTTTGATGAATTCCTGATGGCTGACGGTATAACCGGAGACAGTCACAGTGTACGGCTTGATCCATGTGTAGAACGTACGCCTGGGCACGCCGGTGTCGACGCAGATATCGGCGATGGATTCACCGGCCTGGTAGCGGGCAACCAGAGATTGCTTTTCCTCTATGCTGATGCGCGTGATTTGATTCCTCCTGTAAAATGGTGTAGAATACTTCGGAAAAAGGCTAATTGGCGGTACCTCTAACTAAAGATAAAGTCATGTCAGAATGGGTTGCGCAAAGGGGTTCTGAAATGGTATAATTTATACAATTAAGTCAGAAGAACATTACCCAACATATAAAGGACAAGGAAATGCGTTATGAGAACCAATGAGAAAGTTCTGGAATTCAACGTGGATGCCTATACCGCCAGGTTGATTGGCCGGGAGAACGTATCTAAGTTGGAGGGTGCGGTTCTCGAAATTGTCAAAAATGCTTACGATGCAGATGCGAAAGTCTTCTGTCTCTACTATACCCACTCCCAAGACTGCATTTATATCATGGATAATGGTTCAGGGATGGAGGAACAAGTTATCGTCGACCATTGGATGACGATTGGAAACTCCTCCAAAAAAGAAACGTATGTGAGTTGCGGTAATCGTATTCAGACCGGGGCTAAGGGAATTGGCCGGTTTGCATTGGACCGAATTTCAGACCGGTGTACCATGCTCACGGTATCCGAAAAGGGTGCGCTGGAGTGGGTCGTGGACTGGGGGGATTTTGAGGGCCGCAAGAATATATCGGATGTTAAGGCCACACTGTACCGTTCAGACAACGGCTTGCTGGAATTTGCGGACCTGGAAAATTGGGAGAACCACCCGATGGCAGAGACTGTCAGGCAGTTTGATATGTATGGAACCGGTACGGTGTTCCGGCTGGAGGGCCTTCATGACGTCTGGGATGATAAAACCTTCAAACGCTTGAAGACACACTTAGAAAATCTCCTGCCGCCGGACGTGGTCCATGATTTCCGGATATTTTTCTTTGATGACCATACCCCTGTCGAGGAAGCGGAGATCACAAGCGCTAACATTGAGAGTTATGACTATAAGATTACATTCCAGGTGGAAGATGAGTTTTTGAAAATACAACTTACCAGAAATGAGTTTGATTTTGGAAGCGACGAAGAACGGATCTGTCGGGAGGCCGGCTTCGATGAGGAGGAACGGCAGTATTTTCACGGGAAAGAGAAGCGACTGGAATTTGATTTTTCTGAGCTCGGGGAGAAAGACAACCTGATTGGTGATTTTTCTGGGACAATCTACTTTAATAAAATTGCAGCTACCAATCTGAAAGCAGACGCAATTTTCTACTATAAAGATATGACGGGCCGGAAGAATCTGACGAAGGATTTCGGCGGGATCAAACTCTACAGGGACCACTTCCGCGTGCGGCCATACGGCGAGTACGGCGACAATGACTTTGACTGGCTGGAACTCGCTCCCCGCAGGAGCCGTTCCCCAGCTGGCCTGGGACATCGTACCGGCAGTTGGCGTGTAGGAGCAGAGCAACTGGTAGGAATCATTGATATCTCCCGAGAAAATAGAAATCTGGAGGATGCGGCCAATCGAAACGGAATCCAGGAAGGACCTGGGTTCACACAGCTGAAGCGGATCCTGCTGCGTGTGATTACGGAGTTTGAGCGTGACCGGCAGGGGGTCGGTCGGAAACTCGCTGCATATGCGAAGGAACAGGACGAGATCGAGGCCGAACGCCAGCGGATGGCGGACCTGGCCGAGCAGCGCAGGCGCTGGGAGGAAGAGGAGGATGCTCGTAGGCAGGCCGCCCGGGAGAGCGCTGGGGAGTCGTACCACTCCGAGGCCGGCCCCTCGATCAACCCGCTGGAGGTTGAAAAGCTTCTGGAGGCCATGGACGAAAAACAGGGGCAGGAGCTGCAGGAGCTGCGGGACGAGAACAAAATGCTGCAAACCCTTGCGACCACCGGTATCATCACGAATATGTTTATGCATGAAATCCGCACACTGACTAATAATATTGGGCAGGAGCTGGATGCAGCGTATGAGGCGATCAAATACGACGGCAGTGTGGAGGACGCCTTTCGAAACATTACTCAGGCGATTATATTCAAAAAGCATTTCGCCTCTTGGTTTGGCGTCACCATCGAGTCCATCAAGAAGGACAAACGCCAGAGACGCAAGAACAACATCAAGGTCATGCTTCAGGAATTTATAGAGACTTGGCGGAATATTTTGAAGAGAAGCCATGTGGAACTCCACTATAGCTGCGAGGAGGATATCGAGTTCAAGTGCTTTGAATTTGATATTGAAAACATTATCAGCAATTTGATCTCGAATAGCCTCGCCTCCTTTGACCGGGAGACGGAGAACATTTTGGAGACGAAAGAAATTACCCTGACCATTACGAAGGAAGAGAACGGGTTTGTGATGCACTATGCCGACACGGGGTGGGGCTTAGTGGAGAAGTACAAGACGCATCCGGAACTAATTCTGGAGGCATTTGAGACCAGCCGCGCCCCGGCGGATGAGGAAGAAGAGGGAACTGGCATGGGAATGTGGATTGTAAACCGGACTGTCTCGGAGTATCATGGAAGCCTTTCTTTAGAAGAGAACAAACGCCTCGCCCGCGGGTTTCAGATCACCATTGGCCTGGGAGGAAACTATGTATAAAATCGGATACATTGATGACGAACCGGCTCAGTATGCAAATTACGCGAAGAAGTTGAATCGCCGGTATCCGGACATGAAACTGATCTTGTTCGAGAAATGCTCCACTCGAGAGGAATTTGTCAACAAGATTTATGAGGAGCAGGCGGACGTGCTGCTGATCGACTATAAGATGGCGAGCACTTATGGCTTCAATGGGACCAGTCTGATCAGCTATATCAATGACCGGGTGCAGGATCTGGAGTGCTTTATCTTGACCGCGGTTGAGCAGGAACGGATTACAGACGGATTGGTTGCGAAGCGGAACCGTTTCAGCAAGACAATTTTTGATACCGAAGGGGATGACCCTGATAAAGTCAAGGCGTTCAACGAGTTTGTCGCGGTATTGCGCGAGAGCGCAGAGGTTTTCAAGCTGCGAAGAATGCAGAAAGTGGAGCGGTATCGGGAGCTGCTGGAGAAGAGAAAGTCCCAATCGCTTCATGGTACAGAGGAGGATGAGTACCTGAATCTTTATCGGGTCCTGTCCTCCTACGGGATGGTAGAAAAGCTTCCCCAAAAGATGCTTGAGTCAAAGTTCGACAAGGACTTGGAACAGCTTTTGAAGGTGGGAGACGCAATTTTGAAGGAATACGGAGAGAGAGAATAGGAGAGCCAGTACGGTGAGAGTACACGGAGATAAAGTCATCCGCAGGAGGCCGGGGATTCCGCAGTTGAAACGGTATGAAGATGCAAAGAATCTCTTACAGGAGGATTTTTCCGGAATTTGTGGCTACTGTGGTAAGGACAGCCGAAAAATGTATCAGCGTTTTCAAATCGATCATTTTGTTCCCAAAAGCTTGGCACCAGACCGTGAAACGGATTACTATAATCTGGTTTTAGCCTGTGCAAAATGTAACCAGATAAAGTCCAATCAATGGCCCACACAAGATGTACGCCTGCCCCATGATGGGGAAAAGGGCTTTGTAGACCCGGCTACAGAGGAGTTTGATCAGCACTTAGAGAGAGATGAGTCCGGCTATATCGTCGGATTAACCCCCTTGGGAGAGAATATCTGCAGACGGATGCACTTTGACATCCGTCGCACAGACCTGTTCTGGAAGATCGGCCAGTTGTGTGCACAGTGTGAGAGACTGGAGGAACTTTTTGATCGAGGGGTGCTGCGGGAGGCAGGGAAGGATTACTATATTAAAATCAGTAAGGTGATCCGTGAGTACATAGAGGCGTCGGTCGCAGAGGGTGAATGATGGATGAAGGAAAACTGACGGGCTCCTATTACACCCCGGAATCTGTGGTCCGGTTCATGGTAGACTATTTGATGAGAAACCGGCAAGATTTCTCCCATGTGCTGGAGCCCTCTGCGGGGGACGGAAGGTTCATCAAAGCACTGCAACAGATGGCGGGACAGATCGACGCAATCGAGCTGTATGAGGATAAGGTCAGGTTGCTCCAGACGGCCTATCCATCTCCGACTGTTCATGTTGAGCAGGCGGATTTCATCAAGTATGCCATGAAGAGCGCGAAACGCTACTCCCTGGTGATCGGCAACCCTCCTTACATCAATCCCAAAGTGATGGGGAAGGAAGATATCTCCCAAGCCCGACAGCTTTGCAAGGATGAGGGACTGAAACCTGCCGTGATGCAGAATCTCTGGGTGGCTTTTGTGATGGGTGCCTGCAGGCTACTGCGGCCGGGTGGGGCAATTTTTTTCGTGTTGCCCATGGAGTTCTTGCAGGTCCAATATGCCGAGAAATTAAGGTTGTATCTGGAAAGGAAGTTTAATACCATCCATATCATTTCGTTCCAGAAGTTTATTTTCCCGGAGATTGAGCAGGAGGTTTGCCTCGTTTATCTGACAAATCAGGCACAGAACTCCCCGCACATTCTCTATCATATTTATCAAGACGCGGATCAGCGGCAACCGGTGAAGACCAACATCATCCAGAAGAATAAACCGCTACAGAAATGGTCGAACGCGATTTTAACAGACGCAGAAATTTCTTTGCTGAAGAAGTGGGCTGTGGAGTACAAAGCGGTATCGGAGACTGGCGCGATCGCACCAGGTATCGTAACAGGAGGAAATCAGTACTTTATCTTGCGGGCCAGTCAAGTAGAGAAATACCACTGTGAGGCCTATGTGCTCCCAATCCTGCAGAAATCATCATTTGTTTCGGATTTTACGATGATGATTGACGATGTTGTTATGGAGAAGTTGCGCAGAAACGATAAACCAATGTATTTGCTGGATCTATCTGGGAGAGAAGGACCGCTTCCCCCATCTCTGCGGGACTATTTAACCTGGGCGGGGGATCAGAATATCCGGGGAGTTGCGCTACGGGATCGTTACAAATGCGCCAATAGGACCCTGTGGTATGGCGTGCCGATTGTCAAAAAAGGTGGAGTGATTTTTTTCAAGCGGTTTGGACGGCTTCCGCGGCTGTATATCAACGAGGCGGATGTCCATACGACGGATGCGGGATATCATATTCGACTCAAGGACGACTATGATAAGGCAAGCTTTGTGTTCTGCTTCTATAATTCCTTGACATTGGCACAGTGCGAGTATAACGGACGATATTATGGGGGCGGCGTCAGGGAGTTGGTGCCAAGTGAGTTTAAGAGTATTACGATCCCCTATGAAACGATTGATGCGGAAAGTTTGGATTACTTAAAAGAGCTGTTTCAGAGAAAGGCGTCAGTAGAAGAAATCGTAACATTTGTAAACGCACACACGGTTGCGAAAAAAATACCACCTGAGGAAATCGAGCAATTAGAAGAAATACGTATCAAATTGATGAAACAGAGAAATGTCGATTGAAAACAGATAAGATGAGAGATTACTCTCATCTTATCTGTTTTATTGGGTAGGGAAACCGCCGGCCCTACCGGTAGAGGTGCCTCGTAAAAAAGCCTTAGTTCAAACATCGAGTAAAGCGGGCTGTTAACAGCAAATTATCAGTGAAGAAAGACTTACGTTAGAACATCGGTTGCCCGTTTACGGGCTACAGGGCAAATGATTCGAGCGAAGTAAATTTCAGTATGTCTTGAGATGCATATGCCGGTAATCGCCCCTTATAGGGCTAATTCAAGCCACCAGTTTAGCCGGTGGTTATGACTTAAGAGTCCCCATCTCTCACTCTTTTTGTCGCTCCTCCTCTCCAAATCACGACCGCTCCGCTGGGTCGTGATTTGGCATGCAGCCCTGCGGGGTGGCTTTTTTGTTCTCAAGGGGCGATTGGGTGGGATTTGGGTTCCGCCACCCAAAGGGCGGCTCCACCCTTTGGTGATTGAAATGCTCGGGCGAAGTGAATTCGTCCTGCGTCAAGGTTTTGCCTGCGGTAAAACGCTTATACGGCGCAAAGGCGCCGTCGGCCAGATGGCCGGTTGGGTGCTCCTCAAGAAAAATCGCAAACAGCCTAAGAGGATTTGGATTGTTACCCCTTGCCAAAGAGAAAGGGCTTCCTATCCGGAAGTCCTTTCTCTTTGGGCTCCGGCAGCCGAAGGCGGCCTCCGCCCTTCGGTGATTCAAATGCTCGGCGGAAGTGAATTCCGCCTGCGCCGAGGTTTTGCCTGCGGCAAAGCGCCCGTGCGGCGCAAATGCGCCGCCGGCCAGAAGGCCGGTGGGGTGGGTCTCCTATACCTTTTCGAGATTTTAAAATATCGATTTTGACCGTCCCTTCTCAAAAGAGAGACATCTGCGGAAAGTAGATGTCTCTCTTTTTGAATTTTGGATGCTTTTGGCAGGGCACCATCAGCGCCGCGGTAACCTGTACAGCCGCCTCGTAAGTCTGTCATGCGTTTTTGTCCCAGCTGGTGGTTCCCCAAAGAGCAGCCAGGTCCCGTTCGAGCTTCTGCATCTCCGCCTCCAGCTCCTCAGAGACAGGGTACAGGCGGATCGCCCTGAAGATATAAGACATCATCACAGTGAGCAGATGATAGGTGGAGTCGTAAAATGTAAAGGGATGTATTTTGGAGCGGATATCCTGCCCGTGGACAAACGCGCAGGCCCATTGATACGTCTGATAGAGCTCTGTTTCCTGCAGGTATTCACAAACATGGGAGAAGTAGATCCGGCCTTTGCCCGGGATCACGGAAACCAGCCACTCGTTTTCGTTGCCCTTTTTGAACCGCCGGATTGTTTCCTCCGGCTCTCGGTTCCATGCGCTGCAAAGTGCATACACTGTTTTGAGTTTTGCCTGCCGCAGCGCCCCATCCTGGCCGGGGAGGCTGCGGATCATCCCGCAGAGAAACCAGTCTTCCAAAAGGCGGGCGCTCTTTTCCTGCTTCAGCACCTTCCCGTAGACACAGCACTCCATCAGAGTCCGCGTCATCGCCGCTGCGGAAAACAGATTCCCGCCCACAAACATGTTGAAGAGCTCGTTCATCAGCTCGCGCATGTGAAGACGCCACTGGAGCAGATAGTTTTGCGGGTCATAGGGCTCTGGGAGCAGCAGCGCATACTCTGCGTCCAGATCCTGGTAGCGCTTCAAAAAATCCGAGACCTGTTTGAGATAGGCGTATACAGTCGCCTCGGACTGATATTCGGTGTGGCTGAAATTCTCCACATACAGGTCGTCTAGGCTGTGGTCCTTCATTTCTGGCGTGGGAAATTTCCAGCCGTTCGGGCACATCGTTCCGCTGTGGGTTCTTGTTCCTGGCAGAAATCAGTGGGAAATGAACTTCCGTAAGAAACGGAAGCAAAAATCTCAATCCGAATCCCTTTTGGAGCTCCGCATATCCGCGTCAAACCTGCCCTGCGCATTGCGGTGTCCGTCAATGTCAAGGTACAGGGTTCTCGGCTTTCCCGGTTCCTTCTTTTCCGCGGCGTATACCAAGGACACAAGATCCTTTGCCGCCTTCTCAAAATTTTCCCGCCGCATAACACGGTGGTATAGCGCAACGCCTGCCTGATCCATGTGATCCCTCCTGTTCCGATTTTAAGAATCACAAGCTCCAGGGCCCAAGCGCAGGCCCTGGAGCTTGTGACCGTCATTCCCACTCGAGCGCCAGACCTTAATTTCTCATGATAATATGCGCTGATAGTACGCTTTTCGTCCACATATTCCACACATTTCAAGCTATCCGTAGCGTCTTCAAGAATTCTGTAGCCAATTTGTAGCCACTGGCTACAACGCAACCTCCGCTGGCTGATTCACCTCAAAGCCACTCGTTACTACTGTAAATAAATGATACACGGAGGTTAGCACTATGGAAAAATACATCTACGACAACAGCAACGGACTTTGGTATGAACTGCATGGCGATTATTATCTGCCATGTCTGGTCATTCCGGAGGAAGAAATCCACACCATCGGCGTCTGGGGCAGGAAGCTCCAGCAGTATCTCAAAGAGTATCGTCCTATCTTCTACTCCGATCTGGTTCTCAGCGGTAGGCTGTACAGCTATCTCGCTGACATTGATACTCAGGCTCGCAATAAGCTGAATCTAATCGTAAAGCAGCTCGCAGAGAAAGAGGGTATCAATGAGTGTCTGAAAGCACAGGATCAGATGGCATGGGTCAAAGCCATGAACAACATCCGCAATCGTGCAGAGGAAATCGTCCTCAAAGAACTGATCTATGGGGAGGACGCAAAATGAGAATCCTTGAAGAATTTTGGTACGGCAATATCGAGCCGACCGAGTACGACACATCCTCCTGTAAGGAGTACAAGAAACTACTGGAGCTGATTTGCCGGAACGAAGAAAAGCTCCAAGCTACCATGACAGACGAGCAGAAAGAACTGTTCTCTCGCTACATTGATGCCGTTCGTGAGCATCAAATGACAGCAGATTGCCTGATATTCCAGAATGGTTTTAAGCTGGGTGCCAGGATAATGCTGGAGGTCATGGACGAATAACGTTAACAACGATCAGCCGGGTAGCGGTTAGCTGCTCGGCTGATTGTTATGAGTTTGTTTATGAGCTGTATCCTGAAACAAAAGGCAGTAAGATAAACATTATAATAGATACAGTATCAGTTATCTGTATAAGCTCGCTCGGATCATTTTGGTTGCATATCACAGTTTCAATTTCTTCGTAACAAGCAAAGAAAAGCTGCACAACATTTAATAACTCGCTATTTTGCTCATCTGCATCTTCAATCAGTTTGTTTACAATATCTTCAATCAAAAGAAAGTCGTTCCACAATGCTTTGATTTGACTAATCAGCAACTCTGTGTATGCAGCTATACTGCATTGACAGTTGTCATCAGCATGAACTTGGATAATTTGCTGATACCTCTGGAAATGTAACTTCATTTCACCAACTTTTCTCATGGCATCAACCCAGAGTTTCAAAATTGTAGTTGCATTTATCTTTTCATTCAACGCCGGCTCTATTTCACAAGGATACATCGGTTTTGCTATTTTGGATTCTTCCGTATCAAGAAGCTTATAGAACGGAATCGAATAAACTACTGGTGAGAATACACCAGAAAAAACAGGTACATACGCTAACTCCAGGGGTTGCGTTTCCATATACCACCTATCACTTGATGGCAAAATGCTGTTCCTAAATGCATCCCTGATTGTCATCACAATTTTGGTATACTCCATTTCAAGAGTATTGTCATCTTCCGTGTTGTAGTCAACAATGATGTAGGCATATTTATTACATTTAAGGAGTGTGCCGTTCACTGCCTCAACAGCATTTGAAAGCGTATCGCAAAAATAGTTTGCACCTTTGCGATATTTTTGCTTTGAATCATAAGCAATGGCGTAACCCTTAGGCTGATTATCAAGAACACAGCGCCAGACATTAACTAAGGTAAGAATATTTTCAAGCTCTTGCTTTGCAAAATCTTCCCCAAGCGAACTATAGTCAGAAAATAATAATTTGTACTCTTTCTGAAACTCTACGAGGGCTTTAGCGGCAGAATACAAATTAAACATAGCGAGTCTTGGATTCTTAACAATATTAATATCCTGCTTGTTAATTCTTACAAGCAAAACTTCTGCAAACTGATTATAGAAATTATCCAACGAGGAATATACATCATTCAATCGTTTTCTAAAATTCTCATATTTGCCAACCGAAAGTAATTGACGCATCGGGAAATACTCTGCAACAGGACTTTTAGCGTTTCCTTCAGAATAAAGGCAGTATGGATCAACAGCAAAATAGGGAAGTCGGTTTTCAGCAAATGTGTGCTCTCTAAACACTTTTAACCTATCCTCTATTCTTTTCCATCTATCCTTCGTATATCTTCCTTTTTTGTACACATCATCGATGAGTTTGATTGTTTCAACTATCAAATCATTGACGTTACTTCTAATCTCATCAATATCAGTAACATACTCCTGCCACGAAGAAGGACGTAAACTATAATCTATGCGTATTTTTGTCCATCCGTTCAATTCAGATACCCAAGCATTGGGGCGCTTACTTTTGTGGATGTGAAGTTTGTGGTCTAAGGCTTCAATCCCTAAATCTTGAAGGAGATCAACACCAATCAACTCAATATCGATATACTCTTTCTCTGGATACAGTTGCTTTAAAATGTCCAGCATCTTTATGCACCAATACTGATTTGAGTTTTTTCCGTTCTCCGGGGCACCACGTTCAGTCGAAAGGGGCGGAATAAATTTACAAGACACTTCATCATTTGTAACCGAAAAAGTAAGTACATGCATTTCATGGATAATTCTCTCCACTAATACATCCGCAGCGGCCAAATAGCTTTCCTGTAACGCAGGATGTTCAAAAAGTCCACGTATTGCATCCGCAGATGGTTGAAGCTCGCCTGCACATACACTGGAAACTATTTCATCCGTCTTAAACGGTAATGTAACGTTCATATCACGTTTTGCCATCCAAAATAGCGCATATCCAAACGATGAACGCTCTGTATCTGTAACGGGTAAAATAGAGGGTACTACACTTCTATTTATAAAGCAGTCTGTTGCTTGATAATTGATGGAGAGTGAGGTTAGCGATCCCTTGACCTCATCAATGGCTTTCTGTAAATCCACCTTATTGAAAATAGATAGATCTTTCATTCCATCAGCGATTAGCTCATCTGATCTCTCGATACCAGAAAGATCAAGTGGCAAAAAACAGAGCCACCCTTTACCTCGTTTTGCCACAAGAGAGCTAATGAATGTCATGTTGCTATCGACATAACGCTTTGCATCTAACCAAAGCATTGACCTAATGGTATTTGCATATCCCGTCCAGTCAGAGAACCTTATTTGAGAGAGACGCAGTACATCTTCAATGTTATATTGCTGATTAGAAAAATAATCCAACAGAACTATTCGTACATTTTGCGATGATATGCACGATAGGACCTTGAATACAACATCTTTGGGGTTGATATAAATCTGATCACACAATGCATCAAAAACGATTTTTGCACGTACAGGATGAAGTGCTTCAATGGTATTTTCGTCAATTACTCTGATGAGATATTCATCTTTTAGGCGTCTAACGGCAGCATGCATCGTAGAACAATGAATGACGTTTTTTACATCAGCAAGATTAACAGCACATCCTAATCGCCCTGCATAGCACACCAACTGTAGTAATTCTAACCATTCATCAGAAATACCTTCTCGCTGCAATGCATCAATCTGCTCTTGGAGGCGCTGAGTCAAGGTCTGATTATTTGTCAACAAATATACAAATTCAATTAACGGCCCATTTCCGCCAAAGGATTGCCATGCTTCTTCAAATGTTCTGAGTTCTGCGTGTAGCTGTACGTCTGTAAAAGAATTATAAATAAGAGCAGCTTCTTCTTTGGATAAGGTCAATTCCACAATCCCGTATTGGATCGCCTTTCCGCTAATTGGTGTTAGGTTATAATCTTCATCTCGAATGGAAATAAGAACTGGAATAGACAGGCCACGAGACTGTAACTCTTGTAGCAAAAATGCCCATAGTGTTTCTCCCGGCTGTACATCAATATAGATGATTAAATCTTTATTGTGCTTGCCAAGCCCATCCAATGCTGTAACTAAATTCTGCGCTTGTCCTTCATTTGCAATGGTACGCACGCAAAATACACAGCCCTCAGGATATGTATCAATCAAATATCTGTAACAAAGAGTAGTTTTTCCTTGACCAGAAACACCCTTAAGAATTGCGACACCTTTTTTGTTAATTACTTCTTGGATTTCTGCTACCCAATAATTTCGCTTGAAATCAAAATTGTTTCGAATATGCATAGGATGCGCAGACACACCTTGTGAATACTCTCTTCTCAGCTGTTCATAATCGCCGCTTAGTTGCAATTCGCTCAAGCGAACAAGGGATTTATTATATTCTTTACAAAAACCATCTATTGCAGCGATATTTGTTCCAATTTCATGGATTTTTTCTTGCCACATTCTCAATGTGGTATATCCTTTACTTTTGGAAAGTACAGAAATATACTGAATCAAAAGATCTTTTGCCAATCCGGGTGCAGACATTACTGGAACATATTTGGAGATTTGATTTAGGATATTTAAGTCCAACTCATTAAGGCTAACTTTTTCAAAACTCAAAGATTCAACTAACCAATGGGCCTCGGGCTCAGATAATCCATGTTTATCCTCAAGTTTTTTTACTATTGCTTGCTTGGTTTTTACATTACCAGCTTGCACCTCTTGGAATTCAAGGCCAAGAGTGTTGAAGTAGACGACTTTAATACAGTGGAAGGAAGGGGTGGTGGCATGCAAACTACACATGCGTCTAAAAAATCCTTCGCCACCCATAGAGGTCTTTGTTGAAGCAAGACTTGAAAGTGTCAGATCGGCAGTTATATTCTTAACTTGGACTGCCTCAACTACAACACTATCTTTTTTGATTACCAAATCCTCAATATCTTCTGGATAATACTCATATTCACTATCGTCGGAAATTAACCTGGAGGCAATATATAGCGTTTGGGAGGAGAACCCTTTCCAAGCGGCTTGTGCACCTATATCAGATTTTTCAAAATCACGCATTTTCTCATCTCCCGTTTTAAGAACATTGTTAAGTTCCTATTTAATGTATGTCCGCAAAATGCTACTTATATTCTGCATACTTTTAGTCATCATTCTTGTATAATGAATAATATAAGTATCGTAATAAAGGGGTGGGCTTATGGATTATTTTAGTATACTTGGTGCTAACGTTAGAACTTTCCGTATTAGCCGCAAATTAACTCAAGAACAGTTAGCTGATCTTTGTGATTTGCACCGTACATATGTTGGTGCAATTGAGCGTGGTGATCGAAACGTTAGCCTCAAAAATATAGTTATCATTGCACAAGCGCTGGGTGTCGAGCCTGCCGAATTGCTATCATATAATAATGAATTGAAGGAGTAAGTACTATGGAGTTTTGTAATAAAATTATACCGACAAGGTCACAATATGCTGAAGTCGCAGAGCACAAATGCCATTGTCCTAAAGGACATCACGGTAAATGTGAAGAATTTCCTTTTTTGAACCATCTTAAGAGTATCAATAAACAAGTTGCAGAAAAAATAAAGCGAGATGCAACTATGACCACTGGTGCTGCGTGGAAAAGCGCAGATGCTGGTCCAAATAGAATTCTTCGCTGGGTGATGCTTCTTGATGACGAAGAACTTCTAAAATATGGAATTAATATGAGAGAATTAAAACCTGGTGTAATTGCCAAATTACGTGAAAAAGCTGCAGATTATGATTCCTGTGTGTTGGTTGCCGCAAAGCTCACATGGCTTGTTTATCAAATGGAAAATGCTCCCGAAGCTCCTGACACCATCAAAAACTATCTTGAGGATCTTTTTGGTAAAATGGTTCCCAATACAACACGTTGTGTTATTTGCCGATTGCCTTTGGACTATGAGTTGTTTTCGATGGCTGCCAGAGGTAAAGCAGCCATCGAAACCTGCCACAAGAATCCTCGCATGCACAATCCAGACAATGTAGGGTTTGGTCACCGTGAATGCAATATAGCACAGGGGACCAAAACTTTAGATGAATTTTATCAGTGGATCGAAGAAATCTTAGCTCGTGTAGAGGCAGAAAACTCCTTATAATTCGAAAGAATTCTCGCTTTGCTTCAACATATATAGACATTCTGCACGCATTTCAATATTATGTTGAAATGCGTGTATTTTTTCTTTCCATTCAGAATTTCTGACCGGAAGCTTGATATTAATTTCCTGAATTCTGTTGCCCAACGTTCCAAGTGTAGACTGAATGAAAATTAAGCTTCTAACCTGTTCTTGGACCTCATCTGAGTTTAAACAATATAAAAACTCATATGGCGAAAACGGCGCAGAATCTGTCAAGGATAGTATCTCTATATGACTTTGAATTAAACTCTTTATGTTATACTGAGTAATTATTGCTGTTTTTCCGATTCTATATCTGCCATCTGCAATAAATAAAATATCACCTACTGCTAAATTTTGCTGAGGTGCAAATTTCTGATAAATTTCTTCGCTTACGGCATTGGTTGGATCACTTGATATTTCAAAATTAATTATGTCTGATGTCCTTACAAAAGGAATAGATCCTGTTCCATAAGCTTCACTACCAACTTCTTTGCCATTTTTTCTTTTAAGATAACCTCTCTGTATCATCTCGCCAATTGAAATATACTCTGTGGAACTATGATGAATAGCTTTTCCTGCTAAGTATCGTGGTACAAAATAATTACCAACGAGTTTTACTTTTGTCCAAATTTCTTCTTTTGAATCTTCCTCATATGTTTCAGCGATTAATTTAAAGTCATTTGGTAAGGGATCATTTGCTGAGTTTGTAACCCGACCTCGCTTATCATGCCCACAGTTTTTGGCAACTGCAACAATAGTATCTTCAGAGTATTTAGCGCCTTTTTGATAGATTAAAACATTCGTTTTCGTATCTGTTGAGGGCTGGAAAGTATTTCTTGGGCAATCTATCATAGCCAAAACTTTTCCATGCTTCTTCAAATATGCCCAAATATAACCTAACGATTTGTTCCCGAAAATACCTTCAGGTAATACAATAGACATAATTCCACCGGGCTTAAGAAGACGAATACACAATTCTAAAAATAAAACCTGGGGAGCTTGATTCTTTACCAATGTATTTAATTTATACCATGTTTTATCTTTTTCAGAAAATGTCCAATTATATCCAAACTCATATAGACGCAACAATGACTCATCAGTAATACCAATTTTGGCTCCAAATGGAGGATTAGTGAGAATGATATCAGCACTTTCTATTAAGTAGTGCAAATCACTATTTGGAGAAAGTATCTCTAAGGAATTTCTGTTAAATACAGAAGAGTTTCCTTGACTGATAATTTCTGTTGTTGCCAAGGCCATGTCAGCCATATCCCTATCTTTGTCAATACCAATAAGGCGAATACTGGTTTCATCTACATAATCAACAGATTTTGCATATGTGTATGCTTCGGTTAGAAATCCGCCTGTACCGCATGCAGGATCAATTATCACACTATGGTTTTGAGCATTAACTATGCGAACCATGCATTCAACCAATTCTTTCGGTGTAAAGAATTGTCCTTTATCTCCTCTGATTCTTGGTCCTATGATTGCTTGGAATGCGTCTCCAATAATATGAGATGGTGCATTAAGCAAAGAAATGTTGCTCAATGCACTAAATACTGCATCAATATCATTGTCGCTTAATGAAAAATCTTCATATTGTTCACAGCTTTCGGGATACTTTTGTTTAAGTAATTTAATTAATTCATCACCTGACAAGCTACCAATATCATCGATATCATTTTGTTCTGCTATTAATTTGCACAAAAGAATTTTTGTAATATCAGATACAATTCTTTCTGCACGACTCGTACTGCTGTTTGAATATAGCTGGTAGTAAATGCTTTTAAAACAAGCATTATAGTCAAAATACAATTGCGTATTGTTCATATAATTACCTCCGTACTTCATATGAATATTATAGTCATCATTACACTTTGTATCAAGCGCACAATCAAATAAAAGTAAACCACAAAGAATGGTTTCTTCTGCGGTTTACTTTCAATCACTTTGGGAACAGTATCAGCGAACATCGTTCCTGTTGAGAGGTTTGTTATGATTACGACGGAAGAAATCCCACAGATTATTCCGGGAAATCACATCCTCATAGGTGCGAATCCTTTTACGAAGCCGATCATTCTCCTGCTCCAGATCCGCTGTGCGAAGCTGACCACGGACGGACTTAATATTGTGCCAGTTCATCCTTGGTTGCAGCAAGCTCTGCTACCAACGATTCGATTTTTGTTTTCAAATCGGCAATGGTTTTCTTAGCTTCTCGCAGGAGCTTTTTCAACTTGCCTTCCTGCTTTTCCTGCACGATATATTTCTGTGCTGCTGTCACCAACGTCTGATAGTCCTCACGTTCTACAGCCACCTTGGATGTCAGCGGCAGGGATTTAACTTCTATTTGCTCCACAGCCTTGATAAAAACCTGTTGCTGCTGAACACGCTCGATGGTTTGCTCCAGTTCCGCAAGCTCCTCTTTGCGTTTCTCTCTCTTAAATTCCAGAACACTCAGATGCTCCTTGTGTTCGCCTTTCTGCTCCCATTCGATACCATGCTCCAGCATGATTGCAGCAAGGAATTCTTTCTCCTTCTGTACCCACAAGTCACGCTCTGTCATGGATCGCCCCTCACCGATGATGCCCTGGTCGGCAAGTGCCTATTTCAGCGATACACGGGTGGACAGTCCTCGCTTGCTTCCGGTAGTAAAGGGAATGAAATCAATGTGTAAGTGGGGTGTTGCTTCATCCATGTGTAGGTGAGCAGAATACACATGGAGATGGGGATTGCGTTCAAGGAAACTATGATAAAACTTGTCCAAAATGGTTTTTGCCAGCTCTGCGTTTTCTCCATCAGCTGCCATATCATCCTTATTTCCTACTTGAAATATCACCTCGTAAAAAGGTTTTTCCTGATCGCCTTTGCAGATTTTTTCGTAGTAATTTTCAATACGGCGATCTTTACGTTTCTGCTTGGCGTTATACTCAGCTTGTGCTTCATCGAACAGCTGATGGTACGCATCCTCAATGGGCGTGTAGCAGTATTCAATGTTCAGATGGGTGCGTGTCGGGTCAACATTTTCTGCGATATAGGTGCGGCGGTTGTGTGCAACTACGCCGTCACCGGACATAGCACTGATTGTTCGTTTTATAGCTGTTACCTCCCAAATTACGGTGATTTATCGAAACTCGTTTTCGCCGCTCGGCGGCGGGTTTTGTTACTTTTGTCAAAAGTAACGCAAAAGCACTTTTGACACTACGCATCAAAAGCGCATTGCGCTCTCCGAGGGGGTATGCGGCTCCTGCGGGAGCCTATGCCATGTTTACAACCTGTACAGGTTCTGTAAAACACGGCACAGTCGCTGCCTGTCTTTCGGTACAATAAGCGCCCATTGTTTGAGAGAAACTGCAATCATTTCTCTCAGACTGTCCGCTTCAAATCTGCGGATTTTCAGCGGGGACGAGAGATGCGCCAGGATCTGCTGTGTCAACCAACGTTCTGCTTTGTCTGCCATTCACAGGAGCGTGGCACGCTCCTGTCATAGCTCCCAAGGAGAAGCAGTCCAGCGGTAGCTTTGGGGGATACCACGCTCATCCAGATAGTGCTGACGAGCTACTTCACGTTCTTCTGGGGTAAGGGCGGTTTTGTATTTGGCATACAATTCATGCCTTACCATAGATTCCAGTTTTTGCTCCAATCCATGTCGGATTTCATCCTCATAATCGTCCTCCATCATCAGATGGTACTGAAGCAAAGCCAGAAATAAATCATAGGGGATTTGTACATTCTTCATTTCCTATCCCTTCCTTTCCGTGTCGGTGGTGACGATGGTGACGGTGTTTTAGACGCCGCCACTACTATCAAAATCATCGTCACACCGTCACGCATCGTCACTTTCATAATGGAAGGCTTCAATTTTGATACGCCTTCCATTATGAGTGCGGATGTTGCTGTACATCACCCAATGCTCCTCATGCAGACGCCCCACATTCACATTTAAGTGTCGTGTGAGCTGATTGGGCTTCATGTCCACCTGCAAGGCTTCAACCAATTCGGTAGGGGTTCCTTCCCACAACCACCGTTCGCCCGATACAAGAGCTTTTACCTTCTCCAGAACGGGGTCTGGTAGTTTTAACCAAAGCTCTCGTTCTACATCATCCAGTTCCCATTTTAGGGTCTCAGTATCTCGCTCCAGAAGCAACTTCTGATCCGGTTGATCTCGACTAGAGACTTCGATAGATGCCTTATTCCCAGAGCGTTTTACTTTCTCCATGATGAAAGCACCATCGGCTGCTCCCAACAGACCATTGGTTCCGGAAATGCGGTCGAAGCTGTCATCAGCCTGCTGCTTCCTTGTGTGATGCACAATCAGCAGACAGAGATTCGATTCATCTGCAAATGCTTTCAGTTGACCTATAATCTCATAGTCATTAGCATAGCTATACCTGTCGTTGTTGACTTCACGGATTTTCTGCAACGTATCAATGATAATCAAATTTGTCCCTGGATGTTCCTTCACAAATCGCTTCAACTGTTCAAACAGACCTGTAGCGAGGGATTTTGCAAATGTAGCGAAATGGAGATTATCTGTTCCATCTACGCCAAACATTCGATACAACCTCTCCTGAATACGTCTGTAATCATCCTCCAACGCAAGATACAGAACCGTACCGGGATGGGTTTTGTAATCCCATAGTGGAAGACCAACACTTACATGGTAGGCAAGCTGTGCCATGAAAAAAGATTTGCCTACCTTGGGCGCACCCACAAAAAGGTACGCCCCCGGATATAAGAGGTTTTCTATGATTGGTCTACGGCTTTCATATACCGTTTCATAGATCTGGTTCATGGTCATAGTCGGAAGATAGGACGGCTCCGACATACGAAGCATCTGCTCCAAATATTCATCGCCGTGTTTTCCGTCATCGAAGTTGAAATAATCGGGTTCTTGTGTTACAATTTCTTCAGTTACATAGGAAAGCGACTGTTCCCCATCTGCGCCAACAGATGGAACCGGGACGGTCGTTTTTTCTTTTTCGTACATCAAGCGCTTTCACCTCCAACTTCCAGTCCATAGAACTTCTGCTAAAAAAAGGAGACCGGGCATTTACCGGCAATCGTATGATAACCCATACTTTTCAGTTCCTTGTTCAGCTCACGAATGATCTGATAAGACTTGCTGCGGCTGACATCCAACACCTTCTGAACTTCTTCTGCTGTGATAAACTGTGCTCTCATTAGTACCTCCTGTGTCTAAAATGTAAATTTGCGTACTTTTAATTCGCCTGATTTTTCTTCAATTCAGAAATACGCACTTTTAGTGCGGTTTAATTATACGCACAGAAAATACTTTTGTCAAGTCTTGTAGAAATAAAATATGTACTTGAAATTCGTATTTATTTGTGATACTATATAGACGAGGCGAATTATTTATGGGTAATTTCGATTATTCCGCAATCGGCCAGCGGATAAAAACTCTTCGAAAACGCAAGGGCCTGAACCAGACACAACTGGCAAACCTACTCGGAAAGTCTCTGCGCACTGTGCAGAAATACGAAACCGGAGAAATTGAGGTTTCCATTGATGTCGTAAATGAACTGGCAAAACATCTTGATACAACGCCGACATTTATTCTTGGCTACGAAACAAATACGGCATCAATCAGAAGTCTTGCCGACATAATGAGCTTCCTGTTTGAACTGGATAAGGTTTCTTCTATCAAATTCGATGTAGATGTGCAGAAACCGCCCCGCAGTAATGAGTGGACCTGCTCTATCCGTTTCAATGGCAAGGAAATGGATGCCGACCACAATGCGGATATGTGTTTGTTCTTAGAACAATGGGAAGAAATGCGTGAGGATGTGCGCAGCTACAACTGTTCTCCTGCGGCATTACATAGCTGGCAAGAGCAGACCCTTGCGTACTATGCGGGGGCTTCCGTGGAATGTGTGGAACCGGAAGAACTTGACGAAGATGAGCGTTTAGCTCGTCGCAGAGCTTATCTGGAAAAGGAGTATGACTCTGCAGAATAATTGATGTCTAACATTGAAAAATAAAGGAGAATTTTCATGTCAGTAACGAAAGACAAAAACACTGGAAAATGGATGTCCCAAATCCGTATCAAGGATTGGACAGGAAAAGAAATTCACAAAAAGAAAAGAGGCTTCTCTACCAAGAAGAAGCCTTGCAATGGGAACTTGATTTTATCAATCAGGCAAATGGCAGCCTGGGCATGAGTTTTATAGATTTTATTGAGCTGTATCTCAAAGATATGGAAAAGCGCCTGAAACCCTCTACTGTAGCCAACAAGCGCTTTCTGATTGATTTGAAAATCATTCCGTACTTTGGAAAGTTCCCTCTGGATGCTATCAAACCAACCGACATTCGCAGATGGCAAAACGAACTCACCAATTACCGTGACGAAAATGGGAAGCCTTACTCTCAAACCTATCTCAAAACCATCAACAATCAAATCACAGCTATTTTCAACTAAGCCGTTAAATACTACGGCTTAAAAGAAAATCCCTGCCATAAGGCAGGGGGAATGGGCAAAAAGAATGCAGATGAAATGCTGTTCTGGACAAAAGATGAGTTTGCGGTTTTTATCAATGCCTTAAAAGACCACCCTGTCTCTTACACTATGTTCATGACACTGTACTACACCGGCATGAGAGAAGGCGAGCTGTTGGCATTGACTCCGTCAGATATTGATTTTTACAAAGGCACATTGATCATCAACAAAAGCTATCAGCGCCTGAACGGCAAAGACATTGTATCTTCACCCAAAACACCAAAAAGCAATCGTGTTGTCACGATTCCGGAAATTTTGAAAGCTTCACTCCGCAGCTACATGGATAAATGCTATGGATTGCAGCCTGATGACCGCCTGTTCCCATACACCAAAAGTTATCTCTATCATGAGATGGAATATGGGATCAAGCAGTCCGGCGTGAAAAGGATTCGTGTACACGATATTCGTCACAGCCACGCCAGTCTGTTGGTGGAGATGGGATTCTCTCCTTTGCTGATTGCAGAACGCCTTGGACATGAGCGAGTACAGACGACAATGGATACATACAGTCACCTGTACCCGAACAAGCAAGTCGAGGTAGCCAATCAGCTGGACAGTTTAGCCATCTAATCCCTCTGGCTACAAAAAATCAGCCTGTTGTAGCCGTTTTGTAGCCAGCAAAAAGCAAGAATCCCGAAAACCCCTGTATTTTCAAGGGTTTTCGGGACTCAATAACCGTTAATTTATTATTCCCACTCGCCAAGTTAAATCCTTTTCTAAACTTTTTTGTGTAGTGGATTTGGCTCGGTTTTATTTAATTTGATACAGATTATCCTTATCCTATGGTCTATCCGAAATTCTGCTATCAAAAAGCTATCAGCCCTGTGCTATCAGCGGTTATTCTTGATAGGACTGTGCGGGTGGCTTGGATGTATTATAGCATACTTTCACAGGAGTTGCCAGATAGTATCTGCAATTTTGGGGATGTATTCAAAAGGCAACTCCAACGCTTTTCAATCCCACTAAAATGCTAAAAAGGCAGTTCCTCCGAATGCCTTTGCACCGTGTACTCCTCTTCAACTTGCCGAGTAGAATCATCTTCTGCAAGAATTGCGATTAGATCAATAATGCGCTGATAAAGCTCATCGAAGGTTAATATCAGAACATTGCTCAAACTGTTGCGGAAATTTTCAAAAGCAGCAATCTGATTAGTAGTCATTGATGATATTTTTCCAATAATTACAACGCATTTCGGTGACAATATTTCAAACGACTCATTTCCCTGATGACATAGAGAGTAATAATCTTTCGTGATTTTATCTCTGTAGTTCAGCACCTGACTGACCGCTCCACTCAGCTCATAGCTGAAGCTAAAAGTTCCTCGATATGAATTTCCAATAATGTCAGTGCAGGGTGTTTTTATTTCAATCAGCGCAACATTCTGCGATAGTTTATTTTGATAAATAAAGTCGCACAAATTGCCACCGCTATTGTCAATACCTTTACCGCCAACATAAGCTTTGTCCGCAAAAATGGTACATGGGCATGCAAATATTTGTGCCAAGACCCATTGATTCTCTTTGAATACTGTGGTTTGCCAAAACTCTTCGCTATCATTATCAAGGTTATTCTCCATAAGCGATGCGATTCGTTGGAGTTTTTCAATGTTCAGAGAATTTGTTAAATGTTGCAAGTTCTCATCTTGTAACTCAGAAAGGCTTCTTTTCAAAGATTCGAGGGAACTCGCCTGAGTAATAAGACGAAGCAAGATTTTGACAAGGTCATAGTTTTCCTCATTTCCAATCATTCGAGCTGCTGAGGGGTCGTTTTGAATAATTGAGAGAAATTGCCGAAAACTACTGTCCACTCTTGTAAAGGTAGCTGCGCCATACGGAATTTCACCCATATCATCGAACAAGGCATAAAGTCGCTTTAATCCGACATATAACTCATAAGTTTCGCTGGTATCAAGTTGAAACTCCATCCAATCTCCAACCTTGACGGAACCTCGTGAGACTCTTTCGGCTGAGGTGCTACCATCACTCGGAAAAGAATCTTCGCTTTTGCGCTTCTTTTCGTACAATAGCTTCCCCGATACAGATTTTTGTGGCTCATTTTCGTTCTTTACTAATGTTGGCAAAAACTTAAGCCTAAGCATATCCGTTTGATTTAGAACGATTGGGGAAGCATCCGCAGTGACAGAAGATGTAGAGACAACATCAACCGTATCAGCAGTCATATCATGGACTTCTGGCATACGCAGTTTAATTTTCAAGTTTTCCCCTCCTCTCGTGCAATACTATTATATTCATACTTACGATTCCAAACTAAGTTCTCCGCCTACAAAAGCAGATGGATATGATAATTTCATAATAACCTTCTGGAACACGATGACATACGCATAAACTGTACCCTCACCAAACCGATCATGCAGCAGACTTTTGCCATCAGGGCAGAAACTCACCTCATCGGGTAACGATCGCAGATATGGCACTTCAACCGTTTTGGCAGGACATTCAGGAAAATTGGCCTCAAGCGCAACAACTTGTCCCTCTCCAAATGCTACATGGCGCACAATGGCCCCAGCCGGAACAAGAGGTGCTTCGGAGCCACTGTGGGCAACAATTCCGTTGGTGATTTCAAGCGACTTTTGGGCAACAGTGGAGTCAATATACTGCTTCCAAGCTGGAGCCTCCAAAATATCTCTCCGGGATTCGCATTTTACAATCAAATCTCTGAGCTTTTCTGGAGTTGCCTTGTCCGCCTCAAACATTGCCACAAAGTATTTCTGAAACTGGCCCAGTGTCAGCGGCACAATATCCAGTCGTTGCTTGACATCACCCTTTGCATACCAAATGCCGTGTCTAAATGTTTCTGCTGTGTTGGTATCTATCCGAACAGCAATAAACATACCATATACAGGCTTATCGTATTTCAGAACAGCATCGGAAACATGCCGTCTGACAGGCTCCCCCTCCATCGCTTCTTGACGGGAGGATGTGGACATAGTAACCTCTGTCAAAATGGTAAAATCGTTAAATTCGCAATACAGATCGCCTTTGCCACCGCCAGCAGCCGAAACAGGCATAAAGTCAGAATCCAGTTTGAATCCACGCACTTCATACGGCTTATTAACCATGTGATCAATCGCCAAGGCCGCACGCCAGAGTGTCCATTCGAGGTAGGCGGGAGTTTCATCCTTGGGAACCTCTATAGCGTTATCTTCATCATAGACCAGCTTTCCGCCGCCTTTTATCAGCAGAGTCATATAATCTCTGATTTCTTCCCACTGGTTGCACTGTTCGCTGGCATACTGAATTTCGTCTGTCTGGGAGAGGATATTTTCAAGTCTCTGCCGTGCGATATTGATTTCTGCAGGAGTATTCAGAGGCAGATCGGTGATGTCAAAGAGAATATGGCGCTCTTTCATCTGTTTGACCAGATCATCCAACAGGGATTTGGCGACATCCACACTGTCCGTTGGCAGAGGCGCACCAGCGCAGAGCAGTCTGTACTGTTCCATAAGAGGTTTTGCGCTTGCGGTGGACTTTGCAAGTTTTTCTGCCAAGACATGCTTTGCGGGTACGATTATTAGACCTCTGCCTTTGCGTTGAAGCACACCAGAAATGCGGAGGTATCTCATATTCATATCGCTGTAATCCAAGAAATTATCTGGCTTTTTGTCGTAATTTTCACCTCGTTTGGCAATCTCCTTTTTGTCAAACGGGCGCTTCGCCGGAGCTGTAGCTCTACGCTTTCGCAAATCAAGAATGTTGTCAACCACTTCTTCCAAGCTATAGCTGGGATTTGTGGTATGACCCCAAAGGGCAAATTCGATTCGACTAAGCTCAGATGAACCAGTCCGCTTTTCAAGTTCCAGCATAATTGCCAAGAGCCATCTTAGCGGAGAGAAGTAATGCACGCCATCCGGCATAGGAAATTGCTCCACGCTCATCGCCCGTAAAAAGCATTCTTGCATTGCTGGATATGTGTCCGCTTTTAAGAACGACCTGCCAAAAGGTGTAATATCGTCAAGTGGGCCTAAATCTTCTTGACGGCCATCTTTCTTCTGAATCTGAGGATAAATCAGGCCGTTTTTCGCAAACATCAACCGCCATTTACGAGCATGGCTTCCGGAACTGTCCTTGCCCTCCTCGTTTTGAATAATACCCTTTTCATCGAGCAGATTCATAAATCCAAGTTCGTTATCACGGCCATGAAGATGCCCAACAAATGCAGAGTTGGCAAATACAGAAAAACCTTCTTGGATTCGATTGGGATTACGCAGGCCAGTATTGCCCACCAGCCATATTTTGATTTGTTCGCTCATACGGAAGCCCCCTATCAATATCCAACAAAAAGGTATTCCTGTACGGTATTCCTGTGGGTTTTTGCCTCGTTCTGATTGCCAAAGGAATATTTGTAGTCTACAGGTATAACCTCTACATGAGATTTATATTTAGCCATAATCGCTACCATTTCATCCTGTGTAGGCAAGCTGTTTGAGGAATAGGACACAATGAGGATGCTACTTGCAAACTTCTTGAACAGACGATCAAACGCATCTGCTGCACCTTTTCTGGTAGAGAATGGTGTGGGATAAGACTTGAATTTTTTCGTCTGCGTATGCTCCTGAATCTCTACGCCTTTCCAGTCACGGGCAAGTCCTTCTACAAAATGGTATCTACGGACATACTCATTATCAGAGAGCGGCGAATAATACGGAGGGTCGATGTATACCAAATCTGCCTGTTCCACTCTCAAATCCATTGCATCGCCATGCTTAGAGCGATTGATTTTTCCATTGTCAAAGACGGCCTTGTTGACAGCTTCGACAGCCTCCAAAAACTGCTGTGCAAGCGTTTTCTGTAAATCCTTGCGACCATCATTATATCTCTGTCCGGTGTAGGTAAAAATGCCACGAGGACGCTTTTTGGTGCAAGCACGAATCAGCGCAGTCATTGCGATGGCGTGCTTGTATTGATCCCGGATTGCAGCGATATTTGTACGCAAGGTGTCGATCAAATCATTTTCTTCATCCGTATAATAAAGGTCTTTGAAAGTTGAAGCTACAAAATGATCGGATTCCTTATGAGCAACAAGTAATTCTTTAGCCTCACCCATTGGCAGTATGACCGAGTTGTTCTCAATCATTGCCTTTGTAAATGTGGCAGACATCGCCATATAGTCATTGCTGATTACTGCCTTGCCCTGCGCTTTGAACATATAACCAACAATGCCAGAGCCAGAGAAAAGGTCAACAACGGTATTTACATCAAACTGTGATGCCACAGACCATATTTCAGGGAGCAGTTTACTCTTAGACCCCATAAAGCGAGTGGGAGGATATGCGGCAACCTGTTTGGGTAATGGTTGTGGTAGCAACTTAATCAAAGTGCGCTGCTTCGGAGGAATCGTAACAATGACATCTTCACCTTTTCGAGTGCTGCCATTACAGGAAATATGGCGTTTGGTCTGAATAACATCAATCGTAAATGGTGTATACAGTTCATGTACCAGCGGGTGGTTTGAATTTGTCAAGATAATATGGCAATCTCTTTCGTGTAAGGTCATAACCATCTTGGCAAGCTCAATATGATCTTCTTCGTAAAACTGTTCCTTTGTGTACCGCTTGAAATCGGCATACTCAGAGATTGGCAGATAGGGAGGGTCGAGGAAGATAAAGTCTCCGGCCTGAGCATAATGTTCCAGAACCAAAAGATAATCGCCGCAAATGATGTCAGCCTTCTGCAAAGCTTTTGAGGCTACTCTCAAACCATCTTCATCACAAATTTTAGGATTTTTATATTTTCCGTAAGGAACATTAAACTGACCTTGCTTATTGACACGATACAAGCCATTAAAGCAAGTCCTGTTCAAAAAGATCGTCCTGGCGGCAGCTTCTGCTTGCGGTAGTTTTGTCCAATCCAGTTCCCGAACAGCGTAGAACATTTCCGAAGTGTTTTCGTATGTTCTCAAATAATGAATAACATCTTCAACATGATTGGCAATTTGCCGATACATATTGATAAGCTCAGGATTGCTGTCTGCAATAATTGCGTTCTCCGGCTGCAATGCGAAGAACATCGCACCGCCCCCAAAGAACGGTTCAATATACCGACCATAAGAGGATGGTACTTTGGGCAAAAGATCACCTAACATCTGTGTCTTTCCACCAGCCCATTTCAAAACGGGCTTGGCTTGAACAGATGCTAATTTTCTAACCACTTGTTCTGCCAATGCACTCGCCTCCTTTTACTTGGAATTTTCGGGAGTCAATTCCATAATATCGCCAATATCGCATTGCAGTGCGGTACAGATTTTCACCAGCACATCAGTTGTAACATTCTCGTTTTTGCCGAGCTTTGCCATGGAAGCATGACTGATTCCGGCAGCGGCACACAGGTCTTTTTTCTTCATGTCTTTGTCAATCAACAGTTTCCACAGTTTCTTGTAACTAACAGCCATCTTTTCCACTCCATTAGCAAATCTCACGCATCTGGATTGCTGAATATAATTCTGCGCTCGCTGAATTTAAGGATAGTATAGCACATTTGGATTCATAGCTCAATAGTGAAATTGTAAACTCTCATTCATCCAAATAAAAACGCCGCCCGCAGGATTTCTCCCACGGACGGCGGGTGGAAAGTTACTTCTCTTTTCCTTTCAGATTCTCGGTGTGCTTCTTTGCCAGCTCTCCTGCGGCCTTGCGGCGTTCCTCGCTATACGGTGCGGTCAACTTGAATCCGAACCGCCCCTTGCGGATTTCAAAGGTCAGGCAGCCCATCTCGTCATCGTCAATCAGACTGCACTCGCTGGGATACTGTGCGGCATACCTGGTCAGCCTGTTTTTGAGATCAGTGTTGTAAGTACAGACCTCAATGATGGGGCTGTCCTCGTTAAAATAGATATTCGTAGCCTTTTGCTTCTTGGAAAGACCTGTTTTCATAATACCTCCTGATTTCCGTAAGTTTTTCACGGCTCAACAGCCGCAAAAGTGGGTGCATTTTCCGCTGGAAAACATCCGAATGGTGTAGGCTTCATTCAGAACGCACCCAGCAGATATTTTCTGCTTTTTCCGGCTCTACACGGAATCAGCGAGCATCATCCCTTGAATGGGTTTTCACACGCCCTGTGCCAAATAAATGCCACAGATTTTGCCTGTCAATCACGCTTTCGTATTGCTGGACTTTCCTTCGCAATTCCTCATTTTCATGCTCCAAGCCAACTGAGTTCAGCTTGCTGCGGACGGACTTGTACTTGGACAGCTCAGCGGTCAAAGTAGCCACCTGTGCTCTCAACTCACCAATCAGCTTGTGGGCGGCACCCAACGCCTTTTGCAGCTTGGATTCTCGCTTCTCCTGAGCATAGTATTTCTTGGCGGCAGTAGCCAGCGTTTCGTACTCTGACTTTTCAATAGATACCCTTGATGCGGAAAGCATGACAGGCTTGGCTTCAATTTTGTCAATGCTCTCGATGTCCACCTTCTTCTGCTTGATCTCTTCAATTTTCTTATCCAAAGCTGCCGCTTCTGCTGCTTTCTGCTGGGTCTGCTCGGTGAGACAGGCAAGGCGCTCCTGTTCCCGTTCCACCTTGAACTGGGTGACGGTCAGGTGTTCCTCCGAACTCCCACGCTCGCCCCGTTCCACATCGGTATATCCGGCAGCCTTCATGTGGTGGAAAAAATCGTCCTGCAACACCGAATAGGATTTTTTCAGAACCGGCTTACCGGACTTGGAGCGCAGCACCTGCCCATCATCGTCCTGCGCCGGTTTGGATGCCCATTTTTTACTCATGCTGACCTGCATGATACGCTCCTTGACTGTTCCTACCAGCGATTTGTCCTTGCAGCGTTTTGACCAGCGGATTTCCTTCTCCACTACCGGGACATAGACCACATGAAGGTGGTAGTGGTACACATCCCGCCCCAACGCCTCGGACATGGCCCGGTTGCGTTCATCGGCGTGCATGACTGCCGACAGGATATACTGCTCGCCACCCACGATTTTAATTGCGCTCTGGTAGACGTCATGGTAAAATTGTTTTGCGAAATCATAACCGCCGTGGTTGTAGAAATAAGCGGAATTGACATCAAAAATCAGTTCGCCGAACTTTTCCGCATCGGCTTTCAGACCACGGGTAGAAATTATGCCGTCTGCCACCATCTGATCGAACATGGCGGTGTAGCTGCCTGCCGGTGTTTTGAAATGGACATTCATGCACTGTCTTTCCGGCACAATATCCTGATTGACATAGCTCTCTTTTTCCCGCTCATTGTGAGCCTGAGCGTTCATTACTTTGTCGGTTGTCATTCTCATATTTCTTGCGCTGGTACGGTGAACACCATCGCCTCTTGCCATAGGCATTTTCCTCCTGTAATTTTCGTCAGTGGTACGGGGTAGCGTTTCGGGGAACACTTCTGCGGAAGTGTAATAACCCACTATGATACTTTCATCCTGCGGCTGCAAAGTATCGTGGGCTCTCCGAGGGGGTATGCGGCATCTGCGGATGCCTCTGTTATTTTTTCGGCTTGCTGGTGTAGCCACAATCCGCAAAAACAGCGTGGACAGCAGCTTGTTCGCAAATCGTATTTGCTCGCAATCTTCCACCCACATCCATCTCAAAATCTGCGGATTTTTCGATGGGGACGGGAGCTGCGTGGGGAGCGCAGACAAACCTTTCTGCTTTGTCTGCCAGCCACAGGAGCGTGGCACGCTCCTGTTATCGCTCCCAGGGAGAGATAGTCCAGCGGTAGCTTTCGGGTACGCCACGGTGGTCAAGATACGCCTTCCTCGCCTGTTCCCGCTGTTCCCCGGTGGGTGCGGTTTTGTATTGCGAATAGAGCTGGCGGCTCAGCATGGCGTCCAGCTTTTGCTCCAATCCCCGCCGGATGTCCTCTTCAAAATCTTCCTCGCCGTTCAGATGATACAACACCAGATCCACGAACAGGTCATAGGGGATTTGCACATTTTTCATCGGCTTCATTCCTTTCCGTGACGGTCGTGACGATGGTGACGGTGTTTGAGACACCGCCTGAATCACCGTCACGACCGTCACCATCGTCACGCTTTCTCCGAAACATGGGTCAGCGTGATCTTCCTTCCGGCGTGATTTCTGGCGTTTTCATACTGAACGCCATATTCCTCAAACAGCCTCCCGGCGTTTACATTCAGGTGTTTGGTCAGAGTGTTGGGCTGCATACCGGCTTGGAGCGCCGTTGCCAACTCCGTGGGGCTTCCGCACCACGGCTCCGTTACCAGCTTTGCCACGGCTTCCAAAATCGGGTCAGGCGGTTCTTTGTGAAGCTCGTTTTCCATGCGCTCCAATTCCCAAATCTGTGTTTCAGGGTCTTTTTTCAGATAGAGAATCTGGTCTTGCTGATCCCGCCCCACCACATCAATGGTTGCTTCCAGCGCCGTCCGTTTTTTCTTCTGCATCAGCAGAGAGCCATCGGCGCAGCCCAGCAGCCCCGTGGTGCCGGAGATCATTTCAAAAGCGTCTCCGGCGGGCTGCTTTCGGGTGTGGTGAACAGTCAGCAGACAGATACCGTATCTGTCTGCAAACGCCTTCAGTTTCCCGATAATCTCGTAGTCGCTGGCATAGCTGTACGCTTCGCCGCCGGTCTCCCGAATTTTCTGCATGGTGTCGATGATGATGAGTTTGGTGTCCGGGTGCTCCCGCATAAAATTGGCAAGCTGTTCATCCAAACCGTTTCCAACCTTCCCAGCCGCCGTTGCAAAGTGGAGATCGGATGTATCTTCCACGCCATACATCCTGAACATCCGGCTCTGGATGCGCTGGAAATCATCTTCGAGGGCGAGATACAACACAGTTCCCTGATGCACTTCGTACTCCCATAATTTCCTGCCTGTACTGACATGGTAGGCGATCTGCGCCACCAGAAAGGATTTTCCGATTTTAGGAGCGCCAGCAAGGATATATGCCCCAGCATGGAGCAGCCCCTCAATGATTGGGGGCCTGCTCCTGTAAGTGGTCTGGTACAGCTCGGTCATGGAGACTGTGTGCAGATACTGCGGGTCGGTCATACGCTGCATCCTGCGGTACATTTCTTCCAGAGATTGCTCGGAATTTTCAATTTCCTCATTGATTTCCCGCTCCGAAGTGGGTATACTATTCACAGTGGATTTTTGAATGGACTGCCTTTCATCTGCGCCAACAGATGTTGTAAGGGCAGTCTTTTCTTTTGCTTCATTCGCCATAGGCATTGTCCTCCCTCATTCCATCCATAATTTCTGCGATAAAGTAGATCGTGTCCAGCAGTTCGTCCTCCACGCCAGCCCCGGCCTCGATCCGCCGCAACTCGTCCAGCACAGTGGCGAACTGATCTCTGAGCGCCTTATACACCCTCGGATTTCCCTGTACCACCACATCCCGGCACAGGAGCCGCCGGGTGATATAGTCCTGTTTGGTAAGGCCGGACATCTTCACAAAGGCTTCCAACTGCTCGTCCTCTTCCGGCGATACCCGAAAGGCCACCGTTTTGTTCCGCCAGCGGTTGTGATTGTCAAGATTTTTCAGCGACATAATTTACACTCCTTCCTCGGTTCGCAGCAAATCCAATTTGTTTGCCATTTCAGTCTGCCTTGTGGGAAACAGGTGCGCATAGCGGTAAGTGATGTCGATGCTCTCATGCCCCACACGGTCGGCGATTGCCAGAGCGGTAAAGCCCATGTCAATCAGAAGGGAAATGTGGCTGTGTCTCAAATCGTGGATTCTGATGCGCTTCACCCCGGATTCTTTACATCCTCTATCCATCTCATGATGAAGATAGTATTTGCTGACAGGGAAAATACGGCTGTCAGGCTCTGCTCCATAGAGTTGCTTCAAATAGTCCTGCATTTCTTCGCACAGGAACTGCGGCATTTGAATTACCCGGTTGCTCTTCTTGGTTTTCGGAGTAGTTACGATGTCCTGCCCGTTCAACCGCTGATAAGATTTATTGATGGACACCGTTCCTTTTTCAAAATCAAAGTCAGCAGGAGTTAGCGCCAACAGCTCCCCCTCCCGGATGCCGCACCAGTAGAGCATTTCAAAAGCGTAGAAGGACATGGGTTTGTCCATCATCACCTCAGAAAATTTCGTGTATTCTTCCTTTGTCCAGAACAACATTTCTCGCCGTTCCTCGGTTCCCATATTGCCAGCCCGCTGTGCCGGATTGACTTGTAAGCCGTAATAGCGGATCGCATGGTTAAAAATGGCGCTGAGCTGGTTGTGAACGGTTTTCAGGTAAGTGGTGGATAGGGGCTTTCCGTTGTTATCAGTCAGCCCTCTGATCTCATTCTGCCAGTCGATAATGTCTTTTGCGGTGATCTCAGAGAGCTTGCGCTTACGAAAATAGGGCAGGATTTTCTTCTGGATGATGCTCTCCTTGGTCATCCAGGTGTTCAGCTTGAGTTTGGGCTTGATGTCCTTTTCATAAAGCCCTACAAAGCTCTCAAAAGTCATATTGATGTCGGCCTGTTTCTCCATGAGGAACTCCCGTTCCCACGCTTGGGCTTCCTTTTTCGTGGCAAATCCACGCTTGAGCTTCTGCTGACGCTCACCTTTCCAGTCGGTATAGCGGAACTGCACATACCAAGTGCCGTTATCCTTGTTTTTGAATGCTGCCATAGTCAATCACCTTTCCTTTCTGTCTGGCTTCTCGTACCGTAGAATTTTTCATGGAAAAATTTACGGTCAATCCTGCCGGAGATGGTGATGCAGCCAGTTTGCTTCAATTCCTCATTCATTTTTTTGATGAGCTTGTAGGCGTAAGGAACGGAGACGCCCAGTTCCTCTGCCACTTCGTTCACTCGCATAAAAATCTGCGCTGCCATAGGCAAAGTACCTTCCTTTCCTTGTCGTAATGATTTTTCTACCGCCGTTTTTCCGCTCAGACTCTGACAGGCAACCCTTTCCGGCGCTGTGCCGTTTTCTTTTCTCCTTGGCACGCTCCTGTCATCGCCTGCTTCCCCGGAGAAAGTATCTGTCGGACGGTCATTCAGTTTTGCGGTGGTGAAATCCCCCCTTTCACTCTACAACGGACATTTTTTGCGGCTTTTGGGGTGGTCAGATTTGTAAAATTTTTGTGAATTAACTGTTTATGCTTAGTCTGCTCTTATTATACTAAGCATATAAGTTAAAGTCAAGCGGTTTGCAGAAAATATTAAATAAAATTGTTTAGATTTGTCTTGACTATCCTAAACATATCTGCTATGCTATTTGTGGAAACACCCATAGAATGGAGTTGGTCATTATGGCGGTTGGTGAGCGGATTCAGTTTTTCCGCAAATTACGGGGTATGACGCAGAAATACCTCGGCACGCGGGTGGGCTTCCCAGAGAAGTCCGCAGATGTGCGCCTTGCTCAATATGAAACCGGGACGAGAACCCCAAAGGCGGATATGACGGCGGCTCTGGCCAATATTCTGGATGTGTCGCCTCTGGCGCTATCTGTACCGGACATAGATTCCTATCTTGGTTTGATGCATACCTTGTTTACTCTGGAAGATCGGTATGGCCTGACTGTTAAAGAAGTTGACGGAGCGCCTTGCCTGTGTGTTGACCCATCTAAGGGCAGAGATGCAGAAGAACTCTACCGTTCCCTGTGTGCGTGGCGGGAACAGGCGGCCAAGCTGGAAGCTGGCGAAATCTCCAGGGAGGAATATGACCGCTGGCGTTATCGTTACCCGGAGTACGACACCACCCGTATCTGGGCAAAGGTGATCCCGCAGGGGCTGAGTGATATGCTGACCGAAGAACTGAAAAAGGGCAAATGAAAAAAGGTCTAACCGACTCGCAAAAATCGGTTAGACCTTTTTTGTAGATAAGTTTTCAGCGCACCTGCAAACCGCTTGCAACTTGGCTGTAAATCAGCAAGTATGGTTTTGACAAGTGCTATCAATCTGCTATCAAATAGGGAAGAAATCCATCCTATTCAGCCACTTTTCCGGCTGTAGAGCCAGAAAAAACGGTATTGGGATAAATATTTCTTACTCCCACTCGTTGTTGGGCATCGTGTTTAACGGATTTTGCTTCATAAATTTGATACCTCATTTTTTTGATTATTTGATGTGTCCATATTATCCAGCCTATACGATGGGCTGTTATCAAATTGTTATCGGTGGTGATAACGGGGGGTAGCAGGGTTGTTGTTTTCTCTGGTGGTTTACAACTACATTTTACCACGAAAGGCAGGGAAATGCAATAACCATCCTTGCTGTGGCGTATCAAGGAATCTTACTGAACATATGGCGCACCTTATCCAAACGGCTGTTTGGACGACGGGGCTGGATGACTGGCTCGCCGACAGTGGCCTGATACCCTTTCAGTTCCGTCAGGCACACGCTCCGCCCGTTGGTGTAAAAGGCCAAATCAGTACGGTATGCCTGTATGCAACGGGCGGGAATCTCGCCAGTAAAGACAACTTCATCCTTTTTTATCTGGGCCGTTTCGATGGTGGCACAGTATTTCGGCGCATCATGATAAGCCCTGGAAAGGTATTCCTGGGGCGCATAGAGGGTGAAGGAGAGATAAGGTTCCAGCAACTGCGTCCCAGATTTCTTCAATGCCTGTTCCAATACAATCGGGGCCAATGAGCGGAAGTCCGCCGGCGTACTGACCGGGCTATAGTAAAGTCCATATTCAAAGCAAATCTTACAGTCCGTTACGTTCCAGCCACACAAGCCTTGCCCCAAACCGTAACGGATACCATCCATGACAGCGTTTTGAAAACTCTGGTTCAGGTATCCCAGGGAAACCCGGCTCTCGTATTTTACACCGGAGCCAAGCGGGAGCGGTGTAACAGACAGTCCGATAGATGCCCAAAACGGGTTAGGCGGCACCTCGATATGGATGGTGTGACTGGCCACTTTGAGCGGCCGCTCTAAATAAATGACGGTGGGTTCCTTCACTGCTGTTTCAATCTTGTATTTTTCCGTCAGCAAAGCGGAAACAACCTCCAACTGCATCCGACCCAAAAAAGAAAGAATGATCTCATGGGTGGTGGAATCCACCTCGTAGTGCAAAAGCGGGTCAGTATCCGCAATTTGCGTAAGAGCGTCCAGCAACCGGTCTCTTTGCTCTGCCGTTTTTGGCGTAATCGTCGTCCGCAGCATAGGGAAGGGAACATCACTCCACATTTCACGAGGAAGTTGGGTTTTGTCCCCCAATATATCGTTTAATCTCAAGCTGTCGCTGGGAAGGATGACAATTTCGCCCTTATGGGCGGTATCTGTCCGAACAATCTCCCCTTTGGATGGAATACGCATCTCTGTGATTTTCAGCTTTTCTCTCCCGGCCAGGGCCACCGTATCCCGCAGACGCAGCGTTCCGCTGTATAGCCGCAGATAGACAAGCCTCTGGCCGCAATCTGTATACTCCACCTTAAAAACTCTACCGCACAGGGCGGCGCTCCCCTGTTCCTTGGTCGATTGGAACAGCCCTATCACCGCATCCATCAACTGTTGAATGCCAAGGCCGTTTTTGGCGCTACCATGATAGACCGGGAGCAGGGAGGCGTCTTGAACTCGCCGCTGTTCTTCTTGCGCAAGTTCTTTCTGACTGATTGATTCTCCTGCGATATACTTTGCCAATAACTCATCGTTATTTTCGATGACCGAATCCCACACCTCTGCACTAGTGTTTTCTGTCAGAGTTATTTTCGAGGACAGCGACACTGTCTGCTTGATGATAATATCAGCGGAGAGCTTATCCCGAACAGACTGATATACGCTCTCCAAATCAATGCCAACCTGGTCGATCTTGTTGATAAAGATAATGGTGGGGATGTTCAATTTCCGTAGGGCATGGAACAGAACACGGGTCTGGGCCTGCACGCCATCTTTAGCGGAGAGCACCAAGATGGCCCCGTCCAAAACAGCCAGAGAGCGGTATACCTCTGCCAAGAAATCCATGTGGCCGGGAGTATCCACAATATTGACTTTACAACTGTGCCACTGGAAAGAAGTGACTGCCGTTTGAATGGTAATTCCACGCTGCCGCTCCAAAAACATAGTGTCCGTTCTCGTTGTCCCTTTTTCGACGCTCCCCGGCTCTGAAATGGTTCCGCTGGCATACAGCAGGCTTTCTGTCAGTGTCGTCTTGCCCGCATCTACATGGGCAAGAATCCCGATATTGATAATGTTCATGTCTATCCTCCATACAAGGCCCAAAAGGGCGCAAAAATCCCCAGCGGCAAATACTTTTACCGCTGGGGATCATGACTTCGGATACATAGAAACGCATTCAGCTAACATGAGCCGTTATCCGTCACGATATTTGATAAAAAGGCAAAAGCATTCTTAAATTGGGTACAAAAACCAAGCCCCTGCAAGGGGCAATTATTTTTGTGCCCATTATCAAATTTTATTTAAGAATACCTTGCCGCATGTTGAATAGACTCCTCAAATCAGGATGACAGCAGTATAGCATAGCACACTCTAAAATGCAAGAAGTTTTTACCCGCTGTCCCAAATAAATCAGGAGGGCATTCACCGGGACACCCTCCGATTTGGGGCCTCATGCGCAAATAATTTCTGTGTCCACGATTTCCGCCGCACACGCCCGAATATTGTTAGTCCCTCTGCAACTCATACCACAGACCGTTGCCCTCGTCAAAGATGTACTTTTCCATGAAATTACCTCCATTTTTTGTGATTATCGTGCGCCTACCCTCATTTTTGACCTTGCACCCCATTTCCGCTCCTTTTCGACCTGTTCCTGCTGGTAAGCTGCCTCCAGTATCCTGTCCGCCTGTTCCGGGCCAATGGCCCGTCTGACCCGCTCATAGTCCCTGACTTGCCCTTTCAAGCCGTCCCTCTCGGCACAAACCTCATAAATCCTGGCTGACAGGGAGCCGTTCTTACTGACCTCACGATCATAGGCGCTCTGCAACCGCTCAAACTTGCTCTTGAGGTCGAAGTAGGCCCGGTAGACGGAGCGCAGCACCTTGACGATCTTCTCCCAAAGGGGCTTGGCCTTTTTCTCCCGGTAGGACTTGGCCGATTCCAGCGGCCCCGCCTCCGGCAGCGTCCGCTCCGGGTCGTCGGAGAAGTCCGCCGCCAGTTTCTCCATGCCCTTGAGCAAGGGCGCTACATCGTCCAGCTTAGCCCTGGCCTGGGCCGCTTTCTTCTCAGCTGATGCTGCCTCCTTATTCTTTTTGTCGGCCTCAACCTGGGCCAGCGCCGACACCTCTTGAAGCTGTGCAAGCCGTTCCTGCTCACGCTCCGTCTTGAACTGCGTAACAGTCAAATGTTCTTCGGAACTACCACGTTCCCCACGCTCTACATCGTCATAGCCAGCGGAGCGCATATGCTCAAAGAAATCATCTTGCAGGACACTGTACGACTTTCGTAGAACGGGTTTGCCCTTAGCTGTGCGTAACGGCTCCCCGGTGGTTTCGTCCAGAATGGGCTTGGACGCCCACTTCTTGCTCATGCTCACCTGCATGATCGTTTCCTTGACCTTGCCCACCAGGGACTTGTCCTTGCACCGCTTTGTCCAGCGTATCTCCTTCTCCACTACCGGGATATAAACCACATGGAGGTGGTAGTGGTACACGTCCTC
>CDZE01008752.1_pt1 | contig 39263 bp, 35 predicted proteins | sample 557341 | NCBI WGS metagenome assembly CDZE01 (sample SAMEA3182109, study PRJEB8094) | gut metagenome | biome: human; feature: gut; material: Stool; isolation source: human stools | place: Canada | collected 2013-04-23
GGCAAAGCCGAGCGGTCGGTTGCAGCCTGCCTTTTGGAACAACGGGCGAAGCACTCCGGGCTGGAGGTCGCCGTTGTGCTGACGGCCCGACAATGGCGGGAATATCAGCAAAACGTTTTGCACGGCAAAGCCGCCGAATGCAACCCGATAATCGACGCGGCGGATCGTCGGGAGGTGATGGAGCGGTGCGCGGAGCGTTTTTCGCCTCCGGAGCTGTTCCGGCTGTTTATCGAGCGTTGCGACCTGCTCGTTTTCCAAGAACACCATGCCGGGGTGCAGATGGTCGGACTGCTGCGCGAACTGCTGACGGATATGGCCGTGCCGCTGCCCGTGCAATACGAACTGCTCCATCCCGGCTATGCGAGCCTGCATTATCCGGCCGACCGGAAGCAGTACCGAATATACGGAGGCCCTTATTACGATCCCTGTCAGGAGATTCGGCAGAGCGTCGCCTACCTGCGGCGCAATAATTTCGTGATCCGGGCGGAACACCTGCCGACGGTCCTCGTGCGCAAATGGCGGTCCGAGCCGCCGCCGGGGTGGTATCATTACCTGACGACCCCGGACGATACGGACCTGATATTCCGCCTGCGGGAAACGCCGCGCCACGATCATCTTTCGCTCAAGGTGTTCGCATACGCTTATGCCGTAAGGCATGATATGTGGGCGGGAGGCCGGGCAACCCCGTCGGGGGTCGACGCGATAAGGCGGTTCCGGCAATTCGGGCAACTGTTGGAGATCATAGCCGCCCGGCGGGAAGCGGGGGAGCGGGTGGAATCGTTCGACCTGATGGATTTCGACGGGTACGATAAAATACTCCGCCAAAATAGATAGAATAAAAAATTTGTTTTTGTCTAAAAGATTGTGTATCTTTGTATTGGTGCATAGAAATGCAGCAAGGCGCAAAAGGTGAACTGCTTATCGGTGACCTGAAAAACCAAAGAACGCCGTAACATATTGATACATAACGGAAAGAAACCCAAGGTTCGGTTTCCGTTTTCCGCTCCAAAACAGACGATTAAATCCTTACGATAAGCCAATTAGCGAGTTGTGAGGATTTTTTGTTTGTGGCGGTTAACGATCTGTTAACCGATCTTCTACGTTGCATTGCAGCAGTCTGTATCGTAAAAAAGAACTCGTTAGCGCAAATATGCGGTAAAATTAATATAAATCAACATAGATTTCGATTTTACACGCTGCCCGCTCTGCCTGCATCCTTTGCTGTAATGCCCATTTTACATTTCTCTTGACGAATCGGGGTGCTTATATTAACTTTATTTAAGTATAAAGTGCAGCTCATACTAAAAAGAACTGCACTTTTTGGGATGAACGGGGTGTCAGAAATCGGTCCTGACCACCCGGAAACCGATATTGGCGTAGCCCTGTGTCCCGATTCTCACATCATCCGATTTCTCCGAGCGGCAATCGTCGCGTTTGGAATCCCAAGCGCCTCCTTTGACGATATACCGTCCGTTCGCATCGGTAGAAGAGGTCCACTCCCAGCAGTTGCCCCAAAAGTCAATACCTCCACAGGCACCTGTCGATTGACTGTAAGCTTCCACCGCCGTCAGTCCGGCTTCCACATGATTGGCGTTCATGGCGACATCCTTGGGCATGTGTCCGGCCCCGAGAATCCACTCCTCTTCGCTCGGCAGGCGGTAGACATGCTTTCGGTCCTGCTCCGTAAGCCAGTCGCAATAGGCTGCGGCATCGTCGATCGTGATATTCACGACCGGATAGTTCTCCTTCCCTTTATCGTAGGTAAATCCGGACTTGAACATGGCATATTCGGCATTGGTGACAGGCGCATAGCCGATGTAGGCATTCGGAGCCGATGCACCGCGCAGCACCATCCAGCCGTCGTTCGGGTCCTCGTCCCACCGCGGGTCGATGAACCGCAGGAATTGCTGTTGTATTCTGATGTCACGGTTCTGTACCATCTCGTTCACGATACCCTGCATGTGTTCCACGATGCTGTATGTTTTCGCCTCGCGCTCCAGTTCACGAAGCTTGTTCTTCTTTCTCGCCACCACCTTGTCGTAGCGGATACCCATCCGATCCAATAACGCCTGTCGGTTAGCCTCTGTCGGATTCCTCCGGTACTGAATGAAGAGGTTGTGTGTTTTGGAATCCATCTTGGGCCGTCCCTCTTCGACAAGCGGAGCACCGGGTTTGTCGAACTCCAATTCGCTCTCCACCAAGTCGTCGGGACTTATAAACGTTCCCGGCTCCACGGTCTGATGCACGCCGAAATAGTGAGCCACAAGGCCGTTGCGGTAGATGGAAAGCCGGTAGCCTCCGTAGAGGTCGCAAGGCAGGGTGGAGATGTAGTAATCCTTGCCGGGCGTGAAGCCCGACTCGTCGGCGGCTCTGAACGTGACAACGGAACTTGCGTGTTCTATCGTTTCCACCGTATCGGCGTCCTCGTCCATACGCGCCGTACCTGCCAGCGGATTGCCGTCGACGCTCTCCAGCTCCACCTTCGTTACGCCCGAGAGCCGGATGTTGAACTTTATTCCGCAATTTGTTGCGGAACTGCCGTCATATCCGCCGTCTTTGTCTGTCTGGACAGCCGGAACCACGATCGTATTTTCTTTGCTATTTCCCTGTGCGGACACTACGGTGCCCGTCACAATGGCGAGCGCCATTGCTAAAAACAACTTTTTCATGGTTGAATATTGTTTTAAGAATTATATAGAATCCGTTCTTACCACCCGGAAACCGACATTGGCGTAGCCCTGCGAACCGTTCCGTACGACATCCGATTTTTCGCTGCGGCAGTCATCCCGGCTGGAATCCCAACTGCCTCCTTTGATAATATACGAGCCGCTTGCGTCCGTCGAGAAGGTCCACTCCCAGCAGTTGCCCCAGAAGTCGATTCCTCCGCAGGCTCCGGTCGTCTGGCTGTAAGCATCCACCGCCGTCAATCCGGATTCCACACGTCCGGCGTTCATGACGACATCCTTCGGCATGTGTCCTGCGCCCAGCACCCACTCTTCGTCGGTGGGAAGCCGATAGGTGTGCACGTTGTCCTGGGCCGTGAGCCAGTCGCAGTAAGCCGTGGCTTCGGCAATCGTGATGTTCACCACCGGATAATTTTCTTTGTCCGCATCATAAACGAAATCCGCTTTGAATGCGGCGTATTCGGCGTTCGTTACGGGCGCATAACCGATGTAGGCGTTCCGAGCCGAAGCGCCGCGCAGCACCATCCATGCGTCGTTCGGGTCGTCGTCGTTCCGAGGGTCGATAAGCCGCAGGAACTGTTGCTCCAATCGAATATCCCTGTTTTCGACCATCTCGTCCACGATGCCCTGCATCTCTTCCACGAGGTCGGGCGTTTTCGCTTCCCGCTCCAGTTCGCGGAGCTTGGCTTTCTTGCGAGCCACGACTTTGTCGTAGCGGAGTCCCATCTGGGTCAACAACGCCTGTTTGTTCTCTTCTGTCGGATCTTTCTGATACTGACGCAAAAGGGCGCTTGTGGTGGCATCCAGCTCCGGACGTTCCTCTTCCACGAGCGGTGCATCCGGGTCGTCGAACTCCAGTTCGCTCTCCGCCAAATCGGCTGGGGTTATATAATCGGCCCGTTCCACCGTCTGATGCACGCCGAAATAGTGAGCGACAAGTCCGTCCTTGTAGATGGAAAGCCGGTAACCGCCATAGAGGTCGCAGGGCAGGGTAGAGATGTAATAGTCCTTGCCCGGAGTGAAGCCGGCAGCATTATCGGCAGCGTTGAAAACCAGTATGGAGGCTGCGTTTTTCGTTTCAGCGACTACGGGCTTTCCCTGTTCGTTCCACTTTATCGTGGCCGTGCCTGACAGGGTGTAACCGTCGACGCTTTCCAACTCGATCTTCGTTACTCCCGACATCTGAAAGTTCAGTTTTATGCCGCCGCCGATGGCCTGAAAAGTCAGGGATTCGGAAACCGTGCGGGCCACCGATACGGCAGCCTTCGCATCGTAGCCGTCGCCTTCCGCCGTTTGTGCGGCGGGAACGGTTACAGTCACGCTTTCACGGTCGGAAGATACCGCGTTCTTTGCGGGGTACACGCCATACAAGGGATTGCTGTCGGTGAACGTGCCTTCGACGGAGCCGGAAAGCCCCGATGTGCCGCCGGATGCCAGCGTGGAAACGCTGGCCGCTTGTCCGTCGTGAAACAATGTTATCCCGTCGCCTTTACTCCAACTTCCGTGAAGTCCGTCGGCGATGGCTGCGGTAAGGTTATTCCCGGCAGGATCTTGCTCCTGTTCGAAAGTATTGTCCTTCGAGCACGATGCCAGGGCAAACAGTGCCGCAAAGCAGAATAAGGTGCTGGTTTTCATATTTCCGTATATTTTATCTTTGTTTTTGAATCATGCCTTAATAGGTCAAACGTACCCTGTACAATGACTGGCTTGCCGCTACGAAAAGGGCGTTTCCATCGTCTTCCCCGAAACACAGATTGCGAATCCGGTCCTTTGCCGAGAATGTAATGCGTTCTTTTTGCGCTCCTTCCGGGGAAAGTACGACTACACCTCCCGCAGAGAAAGCGATGAAAAGACAGCCGCTCTTATGGCAGGCGATGCCGTCGATTTCTCCGTCTCCGGAAATCTTGCAGAGCGTCCGCTTGTTCACAGGCGCTCCCGCCGAGGTCAGGTCGAAAACATGGATCGTATTGGAACTGCTCTCGCAAACATAGAGTTTCGAGTGGTCGGGCGAAAGCGCCACGCCGTTGGGCTTCGTCATGGAATCATCGGCAAGGATGGCTTCATCGCTATTCTTAACGACATAATACACCCCTTCGAAATCCAGTTCCCGATCCTCCGGTTCGACACCGTAATCCGGATCGGTGAAGTATACGGTCCCTTGTTTGCTTACGGCAATATCGTTCGGGCTGTTCAGTTTAAGCCCGTCATACGAGCCGACAACCGATGCGATCTCGCCCTCTTTGTTCAGTACAGCAATGTCTCTGGCCATGTGACGGCATACCCAAAACAGCGTGCCGTCATAGAAGATGCCGTTCGAATTTTCACTGGGACTTAAAAAAGTCGTAACGCCGTCACGCTCGGTCCACTTATAAATCTTATTGTCGTTGAGATCGCTGAACAGCAAATAGCCGTCCGCGCACCATGCAGGCCCTTCCGTAAACCGGAATCCGCTTGCCAGAAGTTCCGGTTCCTGCAACATGAACGATTGAAGCTGCTGCCGTTCGCCGCCGTTCGTTTCGCATGAAAGACACAGGATCATCGTTGCGAAAAATAGGTGTTTGCTCATGTCCGGTCTTTCCGGTCTTTTTTGACTTCTGATTGTCCCTTCGCTTTTTCGGCTTTCCGGCGTGCGGCGGCCTCTTTCTGCATCTGGCGATAAATCGTCTCCTGCTCGGCCGTCAGGACCGAGGCGATCTTTTCGTTCAACTCGGCCAATGCCTTCTTGCGCTCTTCGGGCGTGAACTTTCGGGCATTGAACTCGGCGCAGAACAACCGGATCTGCTCCTTCTGTTCGTCGGTCAGTTTCAATTTGGCGTCCATGCGAGCGATGCGCTGCTCGGTGCGCTGTTGCGGTGTCATGCGTTTTTCCTGCTGCGCGGGCTGTGCCGCGGCGATCCGGCATGCGGCCAATACGGCCAGCATTGCAAATACGATTTTTTTCATAATACGTTGTTTTTAGATTTTATCGGTTCTTATTTCATGAATCCCGCGACTTCGTATTTCACGCCTTTCTTCGTCGGCACGGCCTTGTAAATCACTCCGTCGTAAACGAAACGGATGCCGTCGTCAGTCTCGATGGTTTTCACGCCGTACTCGGGCAGTTCGGGAACCTGCATCCCGATCTGGGGCAGGACCACTTCGTACTCCTTGCCGACTTTCTGATAATAGACTCCGGCGGCGTAATAATAAGGTACGTCTCTGAAACGGATTACGATGCAGCGGTGCGGACGCTTCAAAAACCGCATGCCGATATGCCACCGAGGACCTCCGACCCGAATGGTCGCCGTATGAGGGCGGCGGGCCGCGCCTTCGGCCTGCTGAACGATTCCGGCAAACATCATTGCCGCGAGAACCAACACGATCTTTTTCATAGCTACAACAATTTTTCGGTTTGCTGAAACGAAGATAGCCGGTAGAGAGACAGAAAAAACGTTCACCCCGGAATGTAGTGGCGAACGGCACGAAAACAGGGGCGAACGACCTGCCGGGAATTTTCACGAATGCCCGAATCTTGCTATCTTTGTCCACGGATGAACCGATAACCGAAATGCGCACGAACAACCGTCTGCCCCTTGTGATCGACCTGGCTTTCTGCCTCGTCCTGCTGCCTTTCATGATCTGGCTGCTGCCGGTCAGTCGCTGGGCCGCGAGCAACGCGCCGTTCGTCGTATTGTTCGTGGGGTGGCTTTACGTCGTCTATTTCGCATACCGCTATTATGCCGTTCCGCGCATGTTCCGCGGCCGTCGGCAGATTGTCGCGGCCATTGCCGTTATCGCCGTCACTCTCGTTGTGACGTGGCTTATTTCCCGCTACCGCTTCGAGATTCCCCAGCAGGCCATGCCCCGGATGCGGCCCCGGCCTTATGCTCCCGAAATGACGCCCCGTGCGGGTCTGATGATTCTCCATCAGCGGGCCGTGTGGTTCCTTTATGTCGTCGTCGCGGCATTCAGTTTCGCCGTGGGCACGCTTGCCGAGCTTTACCGCCAGATCGTCGAACGGCAGGCCGCGGAGCACGAACGACGGAAGGCGGAGCTGGCTCTTTACAAAGTCCAGATCAACCCCCATTTCCTGTTCAATACGCTGAACACCCTCTACGGGCTGATGCTGACCGACGTGTCACGGGCCGAGACGGCGTTCATGCAGTTCATGGACCTGACCAAATACATGTACACCAACGCCGAAAAGGATAAGGTTCCCCTCCGGGCCGAGATCGACTACATCCGCCAGTATATCGAGTTGCAGAAAAACCGCATGAACGACCGCACGCATGTCCATTTTTCGGTCGAGAAACGCAATGAGCGTCCCGATGCCGCGATCGCCCCGATGATCCTCATCACGTTCGTGGAGAACGCACTTAAATACGGCGTGTCGTCCCATGTGCGGAGCGATATTTTCATCGGTTTGGCCCTCGACGGCGATTGGCTGCATTTTACGACCCGCAATCCGGTCGTCGTGCGTCCGTCCGCCGAGAAGAGCGGCTTCGGCATCGTCAACTGCCGCAAGCGGCTCGACCTGCTTTATCCCGGCCGCTATACACTCGAAATCCGGGAACAAGCGGACGAATACCGCGTAACGCTCGATCTTAAACTGCATTGAAATGAACTGCATCGCCATCGACGACGAACCCGTCGCATTGAGTGTCCTTACCCGTTATTGCGAACGAATGGGCGGCATGGAATTGAAAACCTATTCCGATCCCGTCGTCGGAATGCACGAGGTGCTGCGCGCCGCGCCCGACCTGTTGTTTCTGGACATTCGGATGGGCGAGATCAGCGGCGTGGAGCTGGCCCGCGAAATTCCGAAAGGAACTTTTCTGGTCTTTACGACAGCCTATGCGCAATATGCCGTGGACGGGTACGACCTCGACGCCGTGGATTTCCTGCACAAGCCCTTTTCCTATCCGCGCTTCTGCCGCGCAGTCGAAAAGGCCCGGCAGTTGCAGGCGCTTCGGGAACTCTCGCAGCGGTCCGCCACGGAGGAAGAGACGATTACGGTCAAGGTCGAATACCGGAATGTGAAAATTCCCCTCTCGGAGATCGTCTATATCGAGGCGATGGACAACTATGTCCGCATCCACCTGCGCAACGCACGTCCGGCGCTCCCGCAGATGAGCCTTCGGAACCTGCTGGAACTATTGCCCGACACCTTTGTCCGCATTCACAAATCGTTTGTCGTGCCCTTGCGCTGTGTCGCCTCCTATACCCGCACGGGCCTTATGCTTAATGGCTCCGATACGGCGCTGCCGATCGGACGGGCATTCTATGCCGATTTCATCGAAAGGATGAATGACAGGGATCGTTAATGAAGTTTCGCCCTGCTTTTGGCCCGGTTCGATATTGATTCCCAGACGTTCGTAAAACTCCTTCCGTTGCTGTTTGAACCGCACGTCGTCGTCTCCGTTTATGGTGAACCGAAATCCGCTCAGCCCGTCTTTGTCGGGTTTGAATTGCAGGACTGTCTCGTCGGCTTTGAACGTCTGGTTGTATTTTATTGAATGCAGTTCTCCTGTATATCGGTAAGACTGCATCGTAAATAACGATCTCGCCCTCCTTCGTTCTTGCAATAGTTTTCCCATTTCAACAACCCCTTTACATAGGGGCACAGATCATTGACACGCATCAAGGCTTTCACGATCTGTCGGGCTTCCAGTTTCAGGACGGTGGGTTCTTTCCCGTGCCTTGCCTGCATGGTCTTGATCTCGCATCGGGCATCCCGTTTCGCCTGCAAAGCGGCAGTAGACCGTCAGCGTTTGTCGCAGTTCTTTGAGCTTCTCCCTTGCCATCACATCGTCGGCGCACAGGCGCGGGCGGTCTTTCTTGGTGCGGTAGGTTCTCTTTCCGTTTTGGGTGTTCTTTGCCCGCTCTAACTTGGCCTTCCGCCGCTCTCCCCGGACGATGGGCACGACGGTCGCGTGAATATGGGGCGTTTTTTCGTTCAGGTGCAGGACGGCCGACACGCCATTTTCTTTTTCGAAAGTCTTTTGCAACCAGCCGCCGGAATCTCTGCACCATGCGTCCGGTTGTCCAGCCTGCCGGATATATTTCATGTCTTCGGGGCTTCCGGAGAGCATGACACGCAACGCCCGACTTGATTCTTTCGTAAATATCCGAAAAAGTACATACTAGAATAAAATAAATGGTTGTAAAGTTTGTAATAAAAGAAAAAACAGCTAAATTTGTTATAGAAATATGCAACTGATCATTTAATAAAGGATTGGTTGCGCTGTTTGTCGAATCAAAAAGACCAAATACCCTAAACAGCAGACAAGCAGTTGGGAACGCGTAGCAAAATGCGCGATTCCTGATTGTTTTGTATTATGCTGTTCCGATTTGGTCTCGGTTGATTCATCAATACGACAGTCCGGTTTCGCGCACTTTTTAAGATACCATCAAAAAAAGTGTAAAAGAAATGAACAGCAGAAACCGAATCACTCCTCCGCCCCTGGTCCCCGGGCAATTTATTCCTTTCACCCGACAGCGTTCTTATTATGGCCTTCCGGGAACAGTTTATAGGGAATTTACGACGAAACTACCTGCAGCATCATTTATTTGGAGTCGAGCAGCCGAGATTTACAGGAATTTGATTTTAGGCATGCTTCTCGTCCCCTTCCTTATCGTTACCGGCGGTTATCCACGCGTTCGGAACTGCGGGATTATATGTCCGATCTATCCTCGTATGAGAACTCATGGTCCGGCTAGCACTAACCCCTTCTTTTGCTATGAGCCGGCTTAAGTACTACCTGTACCGTGCCGCTCTGGTTCAGTGGGTCGATTCTCTGTTCTACGAAGCGGGGAATGCAAAACGGAGCCATATTCGCGCTTATAGTCAGCTTGTACGTCGGCTGTGCGGTATTGGCGAAGAGACCTTCCGCAATTATCTGCACTATCCGGCCGGTTCGCTGGCCGGATATGAACTGCCCGGGGATTTGAGGTACCTGTTGCTGATCTATGTCACCACACGCAAAGCACTGCCAGGAACAGAATCGGCGCGCTATCTGCAACATCTTGCAGCGCAGAGCGCCCTTGCTGTAGAATCGGCCCGTCGCAATGAAGGTCCTGTAACTGCCGATAAACTGATCGAACACCTTCATTCGTATCCGAAAGACAAGAAATGAGTGACGCAACTCATTGCAGGAGGGGGGCAGGCGTAAGACGCCTGTTTTATGGGCAAGGTCGGTTTGTGCGGTAACGCATTGTTTCCGGCGCTTCTGGCCACGCCCCCCCCCCGATTTTAATATTCCGGGTTCCCGGATTTTCTAAAACAGGCTTTTTAAGCCTGCGGTGTCCACTTGTGCGGCAAGAGCTCTTCGAGTTGTTTTACGGAGCAGGCCTGAATTCGGGTAAATACGTCCGTCAGCCATCGTATGGAATCGATCTCCCACAAGCGGCATGTTCCCAGCAGCGAGTAGATGATGGCCGTATGATATGCCGCCTGGTGATTGCGGCAAAAGAGATAGTTCTTGCGTCCGAGTGCCAGCGGATGCACGGCATTTTCCGCGAGGTTATTGTCGATGCGGTATCTGCCGTCCGTCACGTAGCGGGATAGACGAGGGTACAATGCATAGCGTACGGCTTTGTCCAGGGCCGATTGCGGCGTTACGGAGTTTGCCGTTTCTTCGACCCAGCGTTCGAACTCCCGGATTAGCGGGTAAGCATCCTTCTCACGTATGGCTTTGATTTCATCCGGCGGCAGGCCTTCCTCTTTCACCCGTCGCTCTATGGCGTATAGCTGCCCGATTACCCGCGTGGCGTATTCCGCTCGTTCGGGGTTTTCCGCCAGGGTGTGTTCGAACTTGCGCCGGATATGCGCCCAGCACCCCAGCAGCAAGACGCCCTGCTTGTTCTCGCGGATGTCGTAGGCTCCGTAGCCGTCGCTCTGCACGGCGCCCTGAAAATCCTTCAGCAGCTCTACGACGACATACTGCGCACGGGAACCTTTGTCGTAATGGAAGAAAAGCGATTTCAACTCCGGTGAGCGTACCACCCAGTGATAACCCTTGCGCGCAGCTTCCGGCTTATCCAGAGCCGGAATGATGCTCTCGTCGACCTGAATATAATCGCATCCCAACACTCTTTCCTGCAGTTTCCCGTATAACGGTTTGAGCGATTCCGCAGCTCCTTGCACCCAATCCGAGACGGTCGAGGCTTTGAGTTGCACCCCTGCGCGAGCGAAGTTCCCGATCTGACGGTGCAGCGGCAGCGACGGCAATTCTCCTATAACGGCTCCTTCGCCGTGCGGCAGGGCGTATATGGGGTGAATAAGTCGACGAATATACAACTCCCCGGGCTTGTATTCCAGCAACCCGGGAACCTCCGCGCCGATGCGTTTGCCGCCGGCCGGAATCTCGACGGGTTCGATGATTTCGTCCCGACGCTTCAGATGCTCCGAAAAGATTCGGTGCTGACCGGCCTTCGCAGGTTTGGCTAAACGCGCTGCCGGTTCTTTACTTAATGTACATACGGTAGCTTGAACAGCGGCATACTCCCGCGCTTCCTTCAATTGCTCAACGCCTTCAAAGTCCAGCTTCAGTTGTGCGGGATCGGAGGAAATAAACTGCTCGGACTTGCGACCGAACACATTCGGCGCCACAAATATTTTTGCCGGCTTAATGAAGAGCAAATATTCGCTTCGACGAGTTGTTTTGCACGGCCGGAACGGAGCACAACCGCAGCCTGTTTGTCGTCAAAAGGTTCTTCAACGAAGAGTTCATCGTCACTCAACACAAATCTTCGCAGATGCAGTCCGTTGTACGCCTAAACGATTTTTTATTTCTAATTCCGAACGCCGGAAAATGACTATATCAGGTTGTGAAAGCTATCAATACTGCAATTTCACATCAGATTGCCATCTTGGAATAGCACGCACGTGAATTGAGGGGGCCTTAATATCAAGACTCTGAAACCGGTAAAACAAGCGGTGGAATGGTTGCAAAGATGGAGATCAATCGTAAAACTGTTCGGTTTTGAATAGAACCGTTTCTGTGCAAGAAACCAACAGCAACCGCCAAAGTGCTGTCTATCTGCCTAATAAACCAGCATCCCCTGCAAAATATTTTTGAGAACTCAAGATTTCAGGTATTTTTTCTTTGCAAGAAGAAATGCAACAGAAAGAGCGCATTATTGCCCATTCGGGCAATATTAATGTTTTGAAATTGATATAAATACTTAATTTAGAGGCTGTTTTTCGGAGGGGGGGGGATTTTTTAGCATAAGATTTAAATGGAATAGTTTGGTCGTTTAAACAATATTCCATACTTTTGTGTAGTAAAAGTGCGGTTTCTTGCACAGAAACCGTATTTAGCAGAGTTGTGTTTTTGTATGCGTAGGAAGTGAGAATAGGCTGAAAACAATTCTGGTCGGTACAGAAAAGCAAGGAGATGCAATTTTTAGGAATTTCTCTTGTGCGTATATGTAAATTGTTGTTTATCAGCAGACTGCGGGTTTCTGCCGATATGGTCGCGAAGTGTTTGTAAGTCAGTAGAATACCCCGAAAACAATCATGGAATCTTTGGCCGCAACTGAAAAATCCATCTCCGATTCTTCCCTTCCGGCGCGCATCGCGAGCATGCGAAACAGCCGCGCCGTAAGATGGTATGTGCTGGCTTTGCCTTCCCGTCACCGGGGAGCTGCGAAAGGGTTGCAGGCGGAACTCGACCGACGTATCCGGAACGGCGAGCCGGCCTTCGAGTATTTTGCTCCTACCTATGTGGAAATCCGGGAGGAAAAGGGCGTCTGGGTCAAGACCAACCGGCCGTTGCTTTATAATTACGTTTTTGTCCGTTCGTCGGAAAATGAGATTTACAAAATGATGACGATGACCGGGCTTTCGTTATACAGTTTCCTGCCGCGGATTCGGGACGGCAAGTGCGAGTATTATCCCTATCTCTCTGACGAAGCGATGGAGAACCTCCGGTGGGTGGCTCACTCCTATGCGGATATAGTTCCGGTCTATACCCCGGAGCCGGAACGGTTGATGAAGGGTGACCGGGTGCGAATCACCGAAGGGAAATTCAAGAACGCAGAGGCCACGGTGATCTCCCAGCCGGGAGGCGGCCGGAAAGACATCATGGTCTGTGTGGAGAACTGGTTGTGGGTGCCGTTACTGCATGTACAGCCCGGACAATACGAGATCATCTCGCTCAATACGGACAATATGCACGTGTACACGCGTCTGAACAACGACCGGCTGTTCAGTGCACTGCACGAAGCGATGCAGCGGCATCATGCCGGAGCGACGACTTCCGAAGACCGGGCGTTGGCCGCCGAAACATTGCAGCAATACGCCAACCTGCGGATGGATTCCGTCGTAACACGCTGCAAACTCTACGCGCTTCTGCTGCCGGCCTATACGATTCTCGGTGATAAAGAGGCTTGCAGCCGGATGGTTGGGGTGATCCAGGGGCTATTGCTTGCCGTCAAGGCGGAGCAGTCACGGGCATTACTGTTGGTTACGCTCTATGGATGCACAGATAACTGTATTTATCACGACCAGGCACACGGAATCGTCGACGGCTGGCGCACGGAGGAGCGTCCCAAGAAAATCAAAGCACAACTTATCCGGCGTCTGGACGACTACGACGAATGGCTGGGACATCGCCGATAAGCGAAACGCGCGAAATTATTCGAAATCATATGAACGATCTGCGGCAGGAAAACGAGCCTTGCGGAATACGGCTGATGCGTCTGATGGATGCGCGGCTGTTCGACATCATCCGTCAAGAGCATAAAAACCGGAATTGTATCCATTTATACGGCACCGGGGAGTATTGGGCTGCTTTCGAACAGTCTGCCTACCTGTTATGCCGGATTTTTCCAGAAAATGAGACGGCCGTAGTGACGCATACGGCCTATCCTTTTCCCGTTGTGATGGCCAATATCCCGGACCGGGCGTTGAAGGTGTATTCCAGAAGCCATATTTTCCGATGCGACGAGGCCGATTACAAGGAATTCATTGCTGAAGAAATAACGCCCAAACAATATCAGATTTGGCATCGGAAAGAGGTTCAGGGGTTTCTGTAATGCACCTCATCGACGGCTTGCGGGGTTTTATGTCCGATATTTAGAGCTTTCCAATTGCGTCATTCTTTATAAAATCAAACGTTTTCACACCTCTGTATGCTTCAAGTTTTTATGACCCGTTTCGGGATTGAGAAATACCTTTCGTCGCGGTATTTTTCGTCGTGGTTGATTTTGGCCATCGATACCGTAGTATCTGTTTTTTCGACGTTTGTTGCCTACCTTTTGGTCCGGGGTCTTTTTCCGCATCCTGTTTTCACGGTCTGGTACGGCGTGTATCTTCTGGCAGGTTCGTGCTTGCTGAGCGTCATCTCGTTCATTCTGTTCCGTACGTTCCGGAGCGTCATCCGCCACACGACCCTTCGTGAAGTGTGGAAACTCGGCGCCGCGGTTCTGCTGAAAGACGCGCTGATGTTCGGATATGTCCTCATGCTGCCTCAGAGTCCGGCTCCATCGATGGCCGCCGTTGCCATGGGCTTCTTATTGGATGTCTTGGTGACTCTGTTCCTTTTGCTGGGACTGCGCCTCGGCATGATCGTCATCTACGATCTGCTCAAATTGAAATCCGTCCGACGTAACAGTTGTCAGCGGGTGTTGGTATACGGAACCGGAGATAAAGCGGTAGCATTGGTCACCCGCCTTCAGAACTCGCCCCATTACCGGGTCATCGGGTTTCTGACCTATGGCAAGTTGTTGAAAAACCATACGATTGCGGATTGTCCGGTCTACTATTTCGAGGATGTCGGAAGCGTGGAGTACCTGCGCGACCGTTTCGATATCGATGCCGTACTGTTCGCCACGAACGACGATGCGCAGGAGGAGCAGGAACGCCTGATCAATTACTGCGCAGAAAAAGGCGTCAAGGTGCTGATATCGCCGCCGATCGACGAGGTTATCGACGGCAAGATCATGAAGCAGTCGATCCGCGAGATCAAGATCGAGGACCTGCTGGGCCGCCCCGAAATCAGGATCTCGATGGAGGAGATCATCGCCAATTTCCGAGGCAAGACCATTCTTGTAACCGGCGCCGCCGGGTCTATCGGCTCGGAACTGTGCCGCCAGTTGGCGACGTTCGGTATCCGGGAACTTATTCTGTATGATAATGGTGAGACTCCGATGCACAACCTGCGTCTGGAGCTGGAAGAACGCTATCCGGAGCTGAAATTCATTCCGGTTATCGGCGACGTGCGAATCCCTGCGCGTCTGGACTTTGCATTCCGGACTTACCGTCCTCAAGTGGTATTTCATGCCGCGGCTTACAAGCATGTACCTCTGATGGAGGAGAATCCCTGCGAAGCGGTGTTGGTGAATGTTGCCGGATCGCGCAACGTGGCGGACAAGTGCATCGAGTATGATGTGGAGAAGATGGTGATGATCTCGACGGACAAGGCGGTGAACCCGACGAATGTGATGGGTTGCACGAAACGCCTTGCGGAGATCTATGTGCAGTCGCTGGGGCTGTCGATCGAACAGGGGACGATGAAGGGCAAGACGAAATTCGTGACGACGCGCTTCGGAAACGTGCTGGGTTCGAACGGTTCGGTGATCCCTCGTTTCCGGGAGCAGATCGCCAAAGGCGGCCCGGTGACGGTTACACATCCCGAGATCACGCGCTTCTTCATGACGATTCCGGAGGCCTGCCGGTTGGTGATGGAGGCAGCTACGATGTCGACGGGCAACCAGATCTTCGTTTTCGACATGGGCGAATCGGTGAAGATCGCCCATCTGGCCCGCCGGATGATCGAGTTGGCGGGCTTCGAACCGGATAAGGACATCAAGATCGAATACACGGGTCTGCGGCCGGGCGAGAAGCTCTACGAGGAAGTACTTTCGAATAAAGAGAATACGGAGCCTACATTACATGACCGTATCCGGATCGCTAAGGTGCGGGAGTATGATTACCGGGAGGCATGCGGAGTGGCCGAGGAACTGGAAAACCTCTCCCGTTCGGTCTGTATACCCGATATGATACGGCTCATGAAGAGGACGGTGCCCGAGTTCAAATCAAAGAACTCAAGGTTTGAGGTGTATGATCAGGAAATCCAGAAAATCAAATAAACACTTGATATGAATATAGCAATAGTTGGAACCGGTTATGTAGGGCTTGTTTCCGGGACCTGTTTTGCCGAGATGGGCATTGATGTAACGTGTGTTGACATCGACCAGCAGAAGATCGACCAGTTGCTGAAGGGTGAGATTCCGATCTATGAACCGGGATTGGAGGATATGGTCAAACGGAACGTTGATGCTGGTCGCCTGCACTTCACGACGGATCTGGCGACATGCCTCGACAAGGTCGAAGTCGTTTTCTCGGCTGTGGGCACCCCGCCCGATGAAGACGGTTCTGCGGACCTGAAATATGTACTGGCCGTAGCGAGGACCTTCGGACAGCATATCAATAAGTACACGATTCTGGTTACGAAATCGACGGTTCCGGTAGGTACGGCGAAAAAGGTCAAGGCGGCTGTCCTGGAAGAACTCGCCAAACGCGGGGAGACGGTCGACTTCGATGTTGCCTCGAACCCGGAGTTCCTCAAGGAGGGCGCAGCGGTCAAGGACTTCATGACTCCGGATCGGGTTGTGGTAGGCACAGATAGTGAACGGGCTCGCAAAATTATGTCGCGCCTGTACAAGCCTTTTATGCTGAGCGGCGAACGTATGATCTTCACGGACATTCCTTCGGCTGAGATGATCAAGTATGCCGCCAATTCGATGCTGGCGACACGTATTTCATTCATGAACGATATTGCCAACCTGTGCGAGAAAGTCGGCGCCGATGTGAATATGGTCCGTAAAGGTATCGGCTCGGATACCCGTATCGGCCGGAAATTCCTCTATGCAGGCTGCGGATACGGCGGTTCGTGCTTTCCCAAAGACGTGAAGGCGCTGGTCAAGACCGCAGAACAGAACGGCTATGAGATGAAGGTGCTGAAAGCTGTCGAAGAGGTCAACGAAAAACAGAAGTCGATCCTCTTTGAGAAATTGCAGAAACACTATGACGGAAATCTGAAGGGGAAAACGATAGCTCTGTGGGGCCTGGCCTTCAAACCCGAGACAGACGATATGCGCGAAGCTCCGGCGCTGGTGCTGATCGACAAACTGACTGAGGCCGGCTGCTCGGTGAAGGTTTACGATCCGATCTCGATGCCGGAGTGCAAACGCCGGATCGGGGACAAGGTGACATACTGCAACGATATGTACGATGCCGCAGTGGATGCGGACACACTGCTGCTGGTGACCGAATGGAAAGAATTTCGCGTGCCGAGTTTCTCGGTCCTGAAGAAGGCCATGGCAGACCGGGTCATTATCGATGGGCGTAACATCTACGACAGGGAAGAGGTTACCGAACGGGGATTCATTTATTACAAAATCGGATAAGGGGCGATGAAGATATTGGTGACAGGTACAGCCGGATTCATCGGATTCCACCTGGCAGAAAAACTGCTCAGGCGCGGAGACGAAGTGGTCGGCATCGACTCGATAAATGATTATTACGACCCGAAACTGAAATATGCCCGTCTGGCGGAAAGCGGTATCGGTGCTAGCGCGGAGGCATGGGGTTGTGAGATACGGAGTACGAAATATCCGAAATACCGCTTTATCCGGATGAAACTCGAAGACCGGGAGGCGCTTCAGAAACTGTTCGCTCGGGAGAAATTCGATGTCGTAGTCAACCTGGCAGCTCAGGCGGGAGTGCGTTATTCGCTGGAGAATCCTTATGCCTACATCGAGAGTAACATCGTGGGGTTCCTGAACCTGCTGGAATGCGCCCGGCATAACCCGGTGAAGCATTTTGTCTATGCCTCGTCGAGTTCAGTCTATGGCGGGAATACGAAGACCCCGTTTTCGGAGGAGGACCGGGTGGACAATCCTGTGTCATTGTATGCCGCGACGAAGAAATCGAACGAACTGATGGCGCATGTCTACTCGAAACTGTACGGTATCCCGACGACGGGCCTGCGCTTTTTTACCGTATACGGCCCCTGGGGACGACCCGATATGGCTCCGATGCTCTTTACGAAAGCAATATTAGCAGGAGAACCGATCAAAGTCTTTAATAACGGAAATCTTTCGAGAGATTTTACTTATATCGACGATATTGTTGGAGGAGTGGTTCGGGTCGTAGACAAAGCTCCTGAGACGTCCGAAAATCCCCCTGTGCCAGCTGAAGTCTACAATATCGGTTGCGGACACCCGATGCAGTTGATGGATTTTATCCGCACATTGGAAGAAGCGCTCGGCAGGAAAGCTCAAATGGAGATGCTGCCAATGCAGAAAGGTGATGTATATACTACTTATGCGGACACTTCGAGGCTAGAACAAGACATGCACTATAAACCGAAGGTTGAACTCGAAGAAGGAGTGCAAAGATTTATAGAATGGATACATTTTTCAGAAATTGATTTATAATAATTTCTTATAGGTCAGAACTAATTAGCATGATTCAATCTAAACGTGATTATTTAAGATATATCCATCAAGATGCTGTTGCTTTAGGGAAATGTTCTCGGGGTATTAAGTCGCATATAAAAAATCTGTTATTCCCCCCCCCTATTTGGAAATTTCAACAGACAATGCGAAAGCTTGAGTATTTTTCCAATGTAAGAGGACGAAATATTCGTTTATTTTGGTATAAATGGAGATATCATAAATTATCTATCAAACTCGGTTTCTCGATTCCTATTAATACGTGTGGACCTGGATTGTCTATAGCACATTATGGACCTATTATTATCAATCCTGCATGCAAAATAGGACAAAATTGCAGAATTCATGCCTGTGTAAATATCGGAGCCAGCGGAGGGTCATCGTTAGCTCCTAAAATTGGGAATAATGTGTATATCGGGCCAAGTGCAGTTTTATTTGGCGATATTACGATTGCTGACAATGTGACAATTGGTGCCAATGCAACTGTGAACAGGGATTGTATGGTCGAAAATGTTGTTCTTGCGGGAACTCCAGCTAAAATCGTAAAAGAAAATCAACCCGTCTGGTGGATGTTGAATAAGATTCGTTTAGAAAGCATTAAATAAGTGAAGACCAATAAATACCTGTCAGATATTTCCATTATCAGGCCGATTTGTATATTCTTATTAATTGTTTATCACGCATTCATTATTTACCAAGGAGGCTGGGAAATGCCCCTTGATTTTAAGCCGATTGCCGCATATTGGTGGATCGGTAAAATATCATATGCTTTTATGCTAGAACTCTTTGTTTTCATATCAGGATATGTATTTGCTCTGTCTTTACAAAAAAGAGAACTATCATTTGGGCAATTGCTGAACAGCAAACTAAAAAGATTGATTCTTCCAAGTATTGTGTTTAGTGTCGGCTATTATTTTATGTTTTTATATACCGGCGAATTTCATATATTACATTTTTTGCAAACTATTTTATCGGGAGCAGGGCATATGTGGTTTTTGCCTATGCTATTTTGGGTAACATTATTGTGCTATATTATAGACAGTGTGAAATGTATCCCTAATTGGGTGAAAACTATAGGTATCGGGGGATTACCTATTCTTTCTGTCCTGCCAATTCCATTTCAGATAAACATTGCACTATATTATGCTTTGTTTTTTTGCTTAGGGATGCTAATTTTTAGAAAAAGAGCATATATCAAATCTCATTTCTGCAACAAACCAAGACTTGCTATTTTATGGGGGGGGGTATTTTGCATAACATTTGTCGGGGGGACCTTATTTATCAGAGATATTCTTAATTTTTATGTACAAAATGATTCATTGATTATCAAAGGCGTATCTCTTATTATTCAGAAATATGTGATGATTATATATGCTTTAAGTGGTATAACATGTGTTTATCTCTTGACAAACTATTACATTTTGTCTAAAAATATCAATTTGCCATCGTATGTAATTGAACTAAACTCAATATGCTTTGGTATTTATCTATTTCAACAATTTATCTTGAGAATATTATACTACAATACAAATTTGCCCTCAATTGTAGGTCCCTATTGGCTTCCATGGTTGGGTGTATTCATAACCTTATTGCTTTCAATTGGCTTGACTATCGCAAGTCGCCAAAGTCGTATTGGTAGGTATATATTAGGTTAATATTATTGTGGCTAAATCTATAGTTGTATACATTTGGGCAATGATGTCCAAAATATCTACGCAAGTGATACAATTGTTCTTTATGTTACTCCTTGCCCGATATATATCTCCCGCCGATTTCGGTACAATTGGGGTATTAAGTATTTTTATTACCATATCCAATGTTTTGATTGATTCAGGAATGAGTGCGAGCCTTATCAAAGAAAAAGATATAACAACAGATGATTGCTCCTCTCTATTCACATTTAATATTAGCGTCAGTGTATTATTATATTGTATCATATATATATGTTCGCCCCTTATTGAGCACTATTTCCACATTGAAACGCTAGCTAGGGTTTGCAAACTTATTGCGATCCCGATAATAATCAATGCTATTAGCATTGTCCCCAAAACATTATTAGTAAAACGGTTAAAATTCAATATTATATTTTGGGTCCAATTTATTTCCATGTTATTAAGTTGTGTAATAACGGCTGTTTTTGTCGTTGTTTACGAATGGAAATTAGATGCTCTCATTTTATATTACAATTTATCTGCAATCTTTCCTTCTGTTGGATATGTGTTGTGGATGAAATACATACCCCGGTTCAAAATTAAGAAACAGTCGATTCAAAAATTATTCGGATTCGGATTTTTCAATACAATGAGCAATATTGTGGATACGATATATGAAAATATATTGTCCATATTTATTGGCAAATATTTGAATGTCGCTCAAGTTGGTTACTACTCACAGGCCAAACGTTTAGAGGAAGTCCCTTCGAAATCTATAACAGACCTCATATGTGGGACATCCTTTCCCTTGTTATGCACCAATAATGAAGACAAAGACTGGTACATTCGCAAAATAATACAGATACAACACGTCTTGTACTCGATTATGATCCCGATAATGATGTTAATTATGATTTATGCCAAAGATATAATTAGGTTGGTATTAGGTGAGAATTGGGCGCAGGCCAGTCCCTATTTGATTTTGCTCGCGTTTGCAGGAATCTGGGTTATCATTGAGAATACCAATAGAACGTTTATTAAATCTTTGGGGCGAGCCGATATAATGTTTTGGGCGTCTATATTCAAACGAGCATTGGGTATCATAATTATAATTCTGGCATTATTGCTATCTCCTGCCTATTTGCTATATGCATATATCATTGCATCAATGATTGCGGCATTAATAAATGCATATGCATTATCAACATTGATTCCATATCCATTAATGCAACAATTGAAACTTTGGCTTCAGAGTCTTGTTCCGGCCTGCATATTTTACATAATTAGTATTATCCTTTACAATTCGATCAATTCATATTGTGCACTAATACCATTAACCGGGATTGCAATTATACTATATATAGCAATGCTGCCATTATTCGGCATAACCGATATCAGAGAATTATTAAAGGAGCTTCTATTAATGGTAACGTCAGCTATAAAATGTTAATTTTAATACTATTTATCATATCGTCAATGCTTTTCGGATCGTATTTAATTGGTCCGTTTAGCATTCGAGTGTATGCTGCTATTGCTCTGATAATATATTTATTATACAGAAGAATTGTTCGCAAGGAACATTTTAATTTGCCATATAGCAGTATTTGGATATATCTTTTATTTTTATTCTTCACACTTATTGCAAAGATTTTCAGCGGTCCGTTTGAAATAGATGGTTTTTTCAAGGATTTATTTGCGATGCATCTAATTGCGATAACAAGTTATATTGCAATTGATTTACTGGTAAAACATCCTAAGCAAATACGGGCAATACTAATTTTACTCATTATAATTGGGCTTTTCAATAGCATTGTATCTATTCTACAATATAATGGAAATCCATCGGGATTCATTATCGGTCAATTTTTTGCTACTTCTGAAATAGAATATATTTCTAATCTCGAAACTCGTTTTTTAGTATCTTCTGAATTGCAATTAGGTGCGTTTGCAGTTCCTGGCATATTCGGGCATGGAGCCAGTAATGGAGGAATGAATGCAACCTTATGTATATTGTCATTATATTTCATTTTTAGCAAAGAGAAGCGATTATGGTGGGTTGCCCTTATAATTTTTGCAATAGGAATCGCAGGTAGTTTTGTAGTTCAGGAACGCTCTCCAATGGGACTTTTAGCTATATTCACATTACTAACCATATGGAAATATTCGTCCAAAAAGGTCCTGATCCCCTTATGTGCTATAGGGTGTTTTATCCTATTTTATTTTGATTTATTCTCCTCTTTGGATCCTGAAAAAATAGGCCGCTTTACGGATATTACAAAATTTGACTCCGAGCGTCAGCAGCTTGTCCAAAATGCCATTGTATTTATAGCTGATCATTGGTTTTTAGGAGGAGATTATTTGTATCATCAATTGTATGGGATGACTCCTCATAATTTTATTCTTCACGCATTAATTTATTCCGGTCTTGTCGGTGCATTAACGGTATTTGCGCTATTTATTAAAATCATTATTGATGCAGGACGAATATTTATATATGATAAAATCGGAATTCCGGCATTCTTTTTTGGATGCGCATTAGTTATATTTTTAGCTAATGGATTTATGCATAGCAGTTCGTTAATTACAGGAGATAATATAATTTGGTTACTCTATGCATTGATGTTACGTGATGTACAATTAGAACGAGCATAATCATGAAAATTCTCTATTATTTTAAGGATCAGGATACTCCGATGTATCGATGGCAACATTCTCATATTATTGATGAGTTAAAACGTCACAATTGCTATATCTGTGTTTTTAATCCATTGAAATATGATAACTACGATCAGGCCAACGAGCAGTTGCTGAAATATATAGAGACCAATATGGTTGACTGTTTTATGACGCCTCATATTTCCAGTGAGATCTATATTGATACAATAAAACAAATCAATCATTTAGGAATACCCACCGTATTATATTGCTGTGACAGCATGATGACTCCCAATCGTCATGTTGACATTATGAAATATTTTGATGCAGTCTTGTTATCTCAACATGATAAACACAATTTTTTCAGAAAAATCAATAATAATATCATCTATTTTCCATATGCGGCCAATCCACATTTATTCCCTAGTTTGAACGCTATTATGGAGACTCGTAAAATATGTTTTGCTGGAACTCCATATGGTAGCCGAGTAGATAAAATAAACATGCTACTCAAACATAATATTGAAGTAGATTTATATGCAAATATTTCCGCAGAACCTTCTGCCTCAAAAAAAAAGGGACAAGATACAAGTGCTCATTTGAAAACGATTATAGATTGCTTACGATATGAAGAGGGAAGGCAAGTGCTGAAAGCTGGTATTTTTAAGTTTATGCACTCAAAACCGTTGATGAGAGGTTCAGAACATCTTCAAATATATCAGAGTGTAAATTTTGAAGAAATGAATCGAATTTTTCAATCATATGCATTGTCGTTATCCATATCCGAGGCCAGAAACACAGGTATATTGAAACGTCCTGTTCATGTCTTGCATTTACGAAATTTCGAAATTCCGATGGCAGGCGGATTGCAAATATGTGCATATTTCGATGATATGGCGGAATGTTTTGATGAAGATAGGGAGATAATATTCTACAGAAATGAATTAGAATTAATAGATAAAATTAATTTTTACCTATCCCCAAAACAAATTTCATTGCGGCAGAAGATAAAAAAGATGGCAAGATGGCGAGCTGAAAACGAACATACTTGGTTTTGCCGGTTCCAAAAAGTCTTTGATAATCTTGGACTGAAATACGATAAATAAGGGTTATGCATATTTGTGTTGTGGCAGAAGGCTATCCTTTTGCTCATCGTGCTTATTTTACTTTTGTCAAGCAGCTTTGTGTTGCAATGGCTGATTTAGGTATACGAGTCAGTGTAATTGTACCGCAAAGCATTACGAAGTCGATTGTTCGCAAAGTTCCGATTGCGCCAAAATACAGGAGAGAAAAAACGGCAAAAGGAAATTATGTGGATATATACTCTCCTCGCATTATTTCTCTCGGACAATTAGGAACAAAAGGCGGATTTAAACACTTTAATAGTTTTTGGTTCAGTCGGAGTGTCTGTAAGGTCGTTGAAAAGTTTGAAAATAAGCCAGATGTGTTATATGGTCACTTCTGGCATTCGGCTTACGCCGTATATCCTGTAGCCAAAAAATATAAAATCCCGCTGTTTGTTGCTTCCGGAGAAGCTGAAATAGAATTACATCACAACTATTCTCATGAGCATTTGCGAGAATTTATTGCTTATATCAAAGGAGTAATTTGTGTATCTACAAAAAATAAGAACGAGAGCGTTAATGCTCGACTGGCGACAATGGATAAATGCATTGTGATTCCTAATGCAATCGATGTATCGTTATTTCATAAAAAAGATAAAGACAAACTGCGAGATCAATTTGGAATTTCTCCAACTGACTTTGTTGTGGCATTTGTCGGAGGATTTATTTACCGCAAAGGAGCTAATCGGGTTGCAATGGCGATACAACAGTTAGATGATCCTACCATAAAATCTATATTTATTGGAAAGTTAATGGGGCAGAATAGTACGGATTTGCCAGAATGTAATGGTATCATATTTAGGGGACCTTTATCCCATGATAAGGTTGCAGATTATTTGAATTGTGCCGATGTTTTCGTGATGCCGACCTTGCATGAAGGCTGCTGTAACGCAAATATCGAAGCATTAGCTTGCGGATTGCCTATAATTTCATCAGATCGAGATTTCAATTACGATATATTGGATTCTTCTTGTGCAATTTTAGTGGATCCTATGGATGTAAATGATATAGCAAATGCTATTTTATATCTTAAAACCCATCTTTTGGAAAGACAAAGAATGTCTGATAATGCTTTCGAAAAATCTAAGTCTTATCATATCACAACTCGAGTGAAATTAATTGTCAATTATATATCATCCTGTTTATGAAAACTATAATGTTAGTCTTTGGAACCCGCCCAGAGGCCATAAAAATGGCTCCTCTTGTTAAGGAGTTCCAAAAATATCCGGATATTTTCAAAACAATTGTTTGTGTTACCGGCCAACATCGTGAGATGTTGGATCAGGTACTTCGGATTTTTGAAATTCGGCCTGATTATGACCTAAATATAATGAAACAAGGGCAAGACCTCTATGATATTACAGCTCGGGTGTTAACCGGCATACGGGATGTGTTAAAAGAGGTACAACCCAATATTGTTTTGGTTCATGGCGATACGACGACCAGCATGGCTGCCGCATTGGCCGCTTTTTATCAGCAGATTCCAGTCGGCCATGTAGAAGCCGGTTTACGGACACATAATATGTATAGTCCGTGGCCGGAGGAGATAAACCGTCAGATAACGGGACGCATTGCAACCTATGATTTTGCTCCGACTGCGTTAAGTCGAGAAAACTTGCTGGCGGAGAATGTAGATGCCGACAAAATTACAGTTACCGGAAATACCGTGATTGATGCGCTTTATTGGGTTGTCAAGAAGATGAAAAATGATAAAACGCTTGCTGGAGAATTGAAAAAGATAGTTTCTAAAACCGGATATGATGTTGAGCGACTTTCTGGCGGTAGGAAGTTGGTCCTTATTACGGGACATCGACGGGAGAATTTTGGGGATGGATTTGTCAATATATGCAAGGCTATTAGAGAGCTGACACAAAAATATCCTCATGTTGATTTCGTTTATCCGATGCACTTGAATCCCAATGTCCGTAAACCTATACATTACATATTTGGTGAAGATCTGTCTAATTTGGGAAATATGTTCTTTATTGAACCTCTGGAGTATTTGTCGTTTGTCTATCTAATGGAAAAATCCGTTCTTGTTTTAACGGATAGTGGAGGTATTCAGGAAGAAGCCCCCGGATTAGGAAAACCTGTATTGGTAATGCGTGATACCACGGAACGACCCGAAGCTTTGTCAGCCGGTACAGTAAGACTTGTCGGTACGGATTATCATAAAATCATAAATGAAGTTTCTACTTTGCTGGATAGCGCTAATGTTTATGAAAGAATGAGCAAAGCCGTCAATCCCTATGGTGATGGTTTAGCATGTGGACGGATTGTGGAGGTATTAAATAAATGCCAAATGCGATGAAGATAGCATTAATTATTGGTGGTAATAAATGGTTTTGTCCATTTATTGAAATATATACCAAAGTATTGGCGGCGCAAAATATTGAATATGATATTCTTTATTGGGATAAAACGAATACAGAAAGATCGCCATTGTCGTATAATCTACCTGCAAATGATACCGATTGTTTGTTAAGAAAGTTTATTAACTATTTTAGATATGCGTCGTATTTAAAGAAAACAATCAAAAAAAATGCATATGATCGATTAATTGTATTTAATTCTGTTTGTGGCATTTTTCTGTATTCATTTTTGCGGAAAAAATATCGAAATAAATTCATTTTCGATTATCGGGATTTGTCGATCGAACAATATGTGTTTTTTAAACCGATTTTCAAGCGTTTGTTATCTATAAGTCAGTTGAATGTAATTTCATCTCCAGGGTTTAAAAAATGTTTGCCGGACAATTTTAATTATATTATGTCACATAATTTTGATATTGATATTGTTCGTGATGCTATTTCCAAACCGAGCCTTTTTCAAAAGATAAATTTAGACAAGATAGATGTTTTAACGATCGGAGGAATCAGAGATTTTGAATCCAATATTGAGGTCGTCGATGCCCTGGCTAATAAGTCGGACTTCCATATGCGATTTGTTGGAAAAGGATTGGCGTCGGAAAGCATTCGAGATTATTGTGGACGGCATAATATTAGAAATGTGATGTTTTATGGCTATTATGAGAAAAAAGATGAGGCCGCCTTTATTCATGAAGCGTCTTTTCTGAATATATATTATCCTTCTATTATATCGCATTCTACGGCTTTGTCCAATCGATTTTACAATGCGTTAATATACAAGACGCCGATGATTGTTAAAGCAGATAGTATTCAGGGCGATTACGTCCAAAAATATGGTTTAGGAATTGTGGCGGAAGATTGTGCGGATTTGGATGTGAAATTACATGAATATTTGCGAGATGTTAATTTTGAAATATTTTGCAATAGGGCCAATGCGCTTTTGTTATCCTTTATTAAGGACTATGATTATTTTTTGAAAAAAGTACAAGAATTCGTAAATATATAAATTTTATGTCCATTTTTCAAGACAAAGTCCTGTTAATCACAGGCGGCACGGGGAGTTTTGGCAATGCAGTATTGCGTCGCTTTCTGGATAGCGACATCAAGGAGATCCGCATTTTCAGCCGGGATGAGAAGAAGCAGGATGACATGCGTCATGCGTTGCAGAATCCGAAAGTGAAATTCTACATCGGCAACGTACGCGACAAGTCGTCCGTTGATATCGCGATGCGCGGGGTCGACTATGTTTTCGCAGCGGCGGCCCTGAAACAGGTTCCGTCGTGCGAGTTTTTCCCGATGGAGGCTACGCGCACGAACGTAATCGGCACGGGCAATGTACTCGAATCGGCCATCGAACACGGAGTGAAGAACGTCGTGGTTCTCTCGACGGACAAGGCTGCCTATCCGATCAATGCGATGGGCATCTCGAAGGCGCTGATGGAGAAGGTCGCCATCGCCAAGGGCCGCGAACTGGGCGAGGGCGCACCGACGACGATCTGCTGTACGCGCTACGGCAACGTGATGGCGAGCCGGGGCTCGGTGATTCCGTTGTGGGTGGAGCAGATGATGGAGGGTAAACCCATCACGATCACGGACCCGAACATGACGCGCTTCATGATGACGCTGGACGATGCCGTTGATCTTGTGATCTACGCCTTCCAGCATGGACATAACGGAGACCTTTTCGTTCAGAAGGCTCCTGCCGCCACGCTTTCGACCCTTGCCGAGGCATTGAAACAGACCTACGCGAAGGTAGACCCGAAATACGGCGGGACGGAGGTGAAGGTTATCGGTACGCGTCACGGCGAGAAACTCTACGAAACGCTCGTCACGCGCGAGGAGATGTCCAAGGCGATCGATATGGGCAATTACTATCGTATCCCGTGCGATACGCGCGACCTGAACTACGACAAGTTCTTCACCGAGGGCAGCGAGGATGTCTCGAAGATCGAGGATTACCACTCGCACAATACGCGCCGTCTGGATGTCGAAGGCATGAAAGAGCAACTGCTGCGGCTCCGCTTCGTCCGCGAGGACCTGGGCCTGATCGCCCGCGCCAAGCCGCGTGACATCCGTTCGGAGTAACCCCTCTGCATAAGAATACAGGCCTTGCGTCCGGGCGTAAAACGGATTGCGATCCTCACATCTCATTTCTTTGCGGCCCGCACCTCTTGCTATGGCCGCCCCACACAAAATGAACATATTGGTTACGGGAGCCTCGGGCTTCGTAGGAAAGAACCTTCTTTCCCAACTGCGTAATATCCGTGACGGCAAGGCGAAGAACTATGCCGTCGAAGGAGATCTTACGCTCTATGAATACGATCTGGGCAGTACGCCGGAAGAACTGGACCTGTACTGCAAGAATGCGGACTTCGTTTTCAATCTTGCGGGTGTCAATCGTCCGCAGGACCCTGCGGAGTTTATGAAGGGCAACTTCGGGTTCGCGTCGACGCTGCTCGACACGCTGAAAAAGCACGGCAATACGTGTCCTGTGATGATCTCGTCGTCGATCCAGGCGTCGCTGGACAATCCCTACGGCGAGTCCAAGCGTGCCGGCGAACAACTGCTGTTCGACTATGCCGAAGAGACCGGCGCGAAAGTATTGGTTTACCGTTTTCCGAACCTCTTCGGCAAATGGTGCCGTCCGAATTACAATTCGGCAGTCGCTACGTTCTGCAACAATATCGCGAACGACCTTCCGATCACGGTGAACGACCCGTCGGTGGAGCTGCATCTGGTCTATATCGACGACGTGGTGGACGAACTGATCGGAGCGCTCACGGGGGGCGAACACCGCGACGGGGCTTTCTGCGTTGTTCCGACATCGCACCGGATTACTTTGGGTGCGATCGTCGATCTGCTGCATACGTTCCGGCGGATGCCCGAGACGCTGGAGGTCCCCGACACGACGACGGACGGCTTCGCCAAGAAGCTCTATTCGACCTATCTGTCGTACCTCCCGGAGGATCGGTTCGCTTACGATTTGAAGATGAACACGGACGCTCGTGGGAGTTTCACGGAGATTCTCCGCACGGCCGACCGGGGGCAGTTCTCGGTGAACGTCTCCAAACCGGGCATCACCAAGGGGCAGCACTGGCACCATACGAAGAACGAGAAATTCGTGGTAGTGCACGGGCGCGGGCTTATCCAGCTGCGCAAGGTGGGCAAGGACGAGAACGGCAACGACTACCCGGTGGTCAACTATGAAGTAAGCGGCGAAAAGATCCGGGTCGTGGAGATGATCCCGGGCTATACGCACAACATCGTCAACCTTTCCGATACGGAAGACCTGGTTACTTTCATGTGGTGCAATGAGTGTTTCGACCCTGCAAAGCCCGATACCTATTTCGAACCGGTAGAATAACTGCAATCCAATGAATACAATCAAACTCGACTATTCGGACGTAAAATTTGCGGATAACGGCAAACTCAAATTACTGATCATCGTAGGCACACGCCCGGAGATTATCCGTCTGGCGGCGGTCATCACGAAATGCCGCCGGTATTTCGATACGGTTCTGGCGCATACGGGGCAGAACTATGACTATAATCTGAACGGGATTTTCTTCAAAGACCTGAACTTGGAAGCCCCGGAGGTATATATGAATGCCGTGGGCGACGATCTGGGGGCAACGGTCGGTAATATCATCAACTGTTCCTACAAGTTAATGGAGGCTGTCAATCCCGATGCGCTGCTGATTCTGGGCGACACGAACTCCTGTCTGTCGGCCATTGCCGCAAAACGCCTTCATATTCCGATTTTCCATATGGAGGCCGGCAACCGCTGTAAGGACGAATGCCTTCCGGAGGAGACCAACCGCCGGATCGTGGACATCATTTCGGACGTGAATATGTGTTATTCGGAACATGCACGACGCTATCTTGCCGAAAACGGGCTTCCGAAGGAGCGGACCTATGTTACCGGCTCCCCGATGGCGGAGGTGCTGCATGCGAATCTGAAGGAGATCGGGGCTTCGGACATCCACCGGCGGCTGGGGCTGGAAAAGGGCAGATACCTGCTGTTGTCGGCCCACCGCGAGGAGAATATCGACACGGAGAAGAATTTCTTGAGCCTGTTCAACGCGATCAATGCGCTGGCCGAGAAATATGACATGCCGATTCTCTACTCGTGCCACCCGCGTTCGAAGAAACGCCTGGAACAGTCGGGCTTTGAACTGGACAGACGGGTAATCCGCCATGAACCGCTGGGCTTTCATGACTACAACTGTCTGCAAATGAATGCTGCGGCGGTGATTTCGGACTCGGGGACACTTCCGGAGGAGAGTTCGTTCTTCCTGTCGGTGGGCCATCCGTTTCCCGCGGTCTGTATCCGCACGTCGACGGAGCGTCCCGAGGCGTTGGACAAGGGGTGTTTCATCCTGGCAGGTATCGACACGAAGTCGCTCTTGCAGGCGGTGGATACGGCGCTCGGAATGAATGACGCGGGCAATTACGGGACTCCCGTTCCGGATTACACGGATGAAAACGTCTCGACGAAGGTCGTCAAGATTATTCAATCCTACACCTACGTCGTTAACAAAATGGTCTGGAGAAAAGAGTAAAGGTCGAATGGCTGATATTGAGATTTTTCGGGATGTCAAAGTTTTAGAAGTTCACGACAGTTATTTTATTGGAGCAAGGGGATATAAACTTTACAAATACACCTTTGCAACGAAAAAATATGAATATATCGCGAGCGTAGATGACCCCAAATATGCGCTGTTCTCACGTTTTTTTCTGACCCGGAGATTGTTGCGAGCTGAAATAACGAATCTTTATTCGCTCTCGAACGGCGATAAGTTGGCTATTGCAAAGAAAGGAATTTTTCGTTGTAAATCCGGAGATAAGGTATTTTCGAAATGTTTTGAAGTGCCTCGGGGATCACGGCCTATGAATCTGTGCATTACGCCGGATGACCAGATTTATTTCGGGGAGTATTTTGCCAATATGGAGAAGCAAGCCGTGCGAGTTTATCATTCCAGTGATGGCGGTAGAAACTGGAATGTGGCATATACCTTCGATGCAGGTAATATCAATCACATTCATGGCTTATTCTGGGACCCGTATACACAGCGGATTTGGATGGCAACCGGTGATCGGGAGAATGAATGCATTATCGCTAATACAGATGATGGTTTCAAAACGTTGAATATCGTTTTGCGGGGTGGCCAGGAATATCGGGCGACCAATTTATTATTCTACAGGGATTTCATCGTTTATGCAACCGATTCCCAATACATTGTCAACGAAATTCGAAAGATTAACCGGGCGACGTTGAAAATCGAGTCTCTGTGTCAAATACAGGGTACAGCCATTAAGGGTGGACAGAAGGATGGTTTTTCCTACATATCTACAACGGTAGAACCCTCAAAGGTAAATAAAGATCGATATTCCCATTTGTGGATAAGTCGTAACGGTACAGATTGGCGGGATGTGTATCGGGGCCGAAAGGACCTTTTGCCAGCTGTATTTCAATTTGGAAGTATCGAATTTCCGCGATTTTATACTTTGATAGATAGATATATATGGTGTTCAGGTCGGGCTTTAAAACAAATAGATGGAAGTAGTTTCCGGTTAAAATTATAGGTGATGACAAGGTTGAGTTTGACATATCGTTTCATGCGGGCGATTGGTTTGAATTTTTCAGAAGAAGCTTATGGGCAAATATCGCTTTTGGGAGCATTAGGCCGGGGTATAATGGGAGTTAAAAACTCTTTTCTTTTAAAATATTGTATGTATTCTGTTTTGCTAACTCCATTGAATTATAGGATGATACGCCCTAAATTATGGCGATGGATGGGAGCCGCAGTTGGGAAAGACTGCTACATAGGATATGAAGTATACATGGATGTTACCCATGCTGAGTTAATCGAGTTGGAAGACCATGTCCATATTGCCGAACGATGTCATATCCTTTGTCATCAGCGTGATCTGAGCCATTATTGTATCGGAGATGATTATGCTAAATTAGGCTATATCGAAAAAAAAGTTGTTTTGAAGAAAGGCTGTTTATTAGGCACGGGGACACTTGTAATGCCGGGTGTTACAATCGGAGAAGGTGCAATTATTGGGGCCGGCTCTCTTGTAACGAAAGACGTTCCGGCATGGACCATTGCAACAGGGCGTCCTGCTAAAGTTGTTCGGCAAATTCCATCCCGGAATATTTCATCGGATTCTGGTAATATTTGATATATGAATATTCGTTCTGCTGAATCTTTTGATAATGGGATGTTAGCCCGATTGCATATTTCTGTATTTCCTGGCTTTTTTTTGTCTACACTTGGAGAGCATTTTTTGACAACATATTATCGGATCGTGTTACGGCATCCAGAAACCATTTGTTTGTTTGCAGAAGATGAGAATTGCCAAATTTATGGATATGTTTTGGGGCGAATAAATGCCAACGGATATTTGAAACGCATCGTTAAAAGTGCTCCATCAGTATTCTGCTGGGAGGCATTCAGATTATTGTTCTCTCGGCCAAAAGCTTTATTACGTTTGATTAACAATTTAGATAAAAAACGCGATGACTCTGTGTTTACTGATGATCAAAATTATGCAGAGATCGGACTTATAGGGATTCTCCCTGGTTTGAAAGGGCAAGGTATAGGGCGTCAATTACTTTTGAAATTCGAAACTATGCTGAAAGAGAAAGGTGTCAAAAGACTTTCTTTGACAACTGATGCTGAAGATAATGAAGGAACGTTAGCTGCCTATAAGTCCTGGGGGTTCGAAGTGTATTATCCTTTTACGAGTTACCCGAATAGAAAGATGTATCGTCTGATAAAGGAGATTAAAGAATGAATATCCTTATTGTTACCTATTTGTTTTATCCGGAACCAATTGTTATGTCGACAATTACCGGAGATCTTGCTGTGGAACTGTCAGATAAACATAATGTAACCGTATTGAGACCAAATCCATGCCGCCCGTACGGTTATAAATTCGATTCTCGGACACCTCAGCCTGTATGGCCGTTTAAAGAAGTCGTGATTGATTCGTACACTTGCTCCGAATCGGATTTTTTCGGCCGCTTAAGGGAAAACTTCAGTTTCGGGAGGGGCGTCAGAAGATATGTTAGGTTGCATCATGATGAAATTGATGTTATTTATATGAGCGCATTTCCTCTGTTCGCCCAGAAAATGATCCTCAAAACTGCTGAGCAATATCGAATTCCCGTTGTCAATCATGTAGAAGATATTTATCCTGAGCCGTTTCGGCATAAATTGCCGTTTTTGGGCGGGTTGTTGTACTATATGTTGCTTCCAATCGATAAATGGATTATGCGGCATGCTACTTTTTCAGTTGTAATTGGGCCTAAAATACGGGAGTTCTTTATTCGAACACGCGGGGCTGATCCATCTCGTGTTAAAGTTGTCTATAACTGGCAGGATGAAAGTCGTTTTTACGCCGTGCAATCCTCTGAACGTTGCAGCAAACCGTTTACTTTTATGTATGCCGGGAGTATCAGCCGTGCGGCGAATTTGCAAAATATTTTACAGGAATTCATCGAAGCTTCAATCCCCGAAGCCAGATTAGTATTTGCAGGTAGTGGTACGGAAAAGGAGGCATTGCAACGAAAAGCAGCACTTAGTCAGGATGTGGATGTCTCTTTTATAGATGTTCAGTCCGACCGCATTGCGGAAATCCAGTCGGAGGCTGATGTTTTGCTGCTTCCTTTATTGCCAAAGGTCGCTTTACGGGCTTTGCCATCTAAATTCCCAGCTTATTTATTTTCAGGCAAACCGGTTTTGGCCTGTGTTGAAGACGAGAGCGATGTTGCCGAAATTGTTCGTTCAGGAAAATGCGGATGGATTATACCTCCACAGAAGAGGCTTCAATTAGCGAAGACTATGCAGCGCATTGCCCATATTGATAGACGGGAATTGCAGGAAATGGGACGATCGGGCTATGAATATTCTCAGAAACACCTTACACGGGAAATCAATCTCCGAAAATTGGCTAATATCGTATTTGCGGCTGCTGAAAAACAAAGGTAATGAACATATTAACATTTGACATCGAAGATTGGTATAATCACGATGACTATACCCAGGATTTTGAATGGGATAAATTCGAGGTGCGAATCTATGAAGGTGTTGATAAAATACTTTCGGCTTTAGATGAAACCGGGCAATTTGGATCGTTTATGTGTCTGGGATGGATTGCAGAAAAACATCCTCAGATTATTCGGCGTATTTGTGATGCAGGACACCATATCGGATGTCATTCTTATCAACATCAGTTAGCTACGCGTTTTACAGCCGCAGAGTTTAAAAACGATACTTACAAAGCGAAATGCTTGTTGGAAGATGTAAGCGGACAGCCAGTCGAAGCCTTTCGTGTACCATCGTTTTCAATAACGCAGGCAAATAAATGGGCTTTTGACGTTTTAGCGGAATTGGGTTTTATATATGATTGCTCCATATTCCCGTCTTGCCATGAATTCGGAGGAATTCTGGGCTTTCCTGCAGAACCGTCTATCATTGAAACAAATAGCGGATTACTTAAAGAATTCCCTATTAACCTGGGAGGGATATTCGGCCGTAAGATCGTTTATACCGGAGGTGGTTATTTCCGTGTTATTCCCTATTATTTACTGTGTAAGATGGCTCGTAATGCAACTTATGTGATGTCATATTTCCATCCGAGCGATTTTGATCCGGATCAGCCTCAAATGCCACAGTTATCTTTTATGAGACAACTTAAAAACCGCGTAGCGCTTAAAGGCTCTTATAAGAAATTCAAACGCTTCTTAACCGATTTTGAATTTGTAAACTTACCCGCTGCCGATAAGATTATAGATTGGAATACGGCAAGGCGCATCTTATTATCTGATATATAAATTAATGATATGAACTTTAAAAATATCTTGTTCTCACCCCCGGATATGACAGAGGCTGAGATCGCTGAAGTCGGCGAAGCCCTTCGTTCAGGGTGGATTACGACAGGCCCCCGGACCAAAGAATTTGAGCATTTGATCGCTATGTGCTGCCAGACAGAAAAGTCGGTTTGCCTGAATTCGGCGACGGCGGCTATGGAGTTGGTCCTTCGCGTTTTGGGAGTCGGACCGGGCGATGAAGTTATTACATCGGCTTATACGTATACGGCAACGGCAAGCGTTACGTGTCATGTCGGAGCGAAAGTGGTTATGGTCGATACGGCCCCGGGTTCTTTCGAGATGGATTATACCAAACTTGCAGATGCTATTACAGATCGTACAAAGGTGATTGTCCCGGTAGATCTGGGAGGCATCGTTTGCGACTACGATCGGATTTTTGCCGCTGTTGAAAGCAAAACGCATCTGTTTTGTCCTTCGAATGATATTCAAAAGGCTTTCGGGCGCGTAGTTGTAATGGCTGATGCCGCACATGCTTTCGGGGCGCAGTGGCACGGTCGGATGTGCGGTGAAATCGCTGACTTTACCTCTTTTTCATTCCACGCCGTGAAAAATCTGACGACGGCGGAGGGAGGAGCTGTCACTTGGCGGAATGTTCCCGGTGTCGACAACGAATGGCTTTACAGGCAATTCCAGCTATTGTCGTTGCATGGGCAGAATAAAGATGCCTTGGCCAAAACCCAGTTAGGGGCGTGGGAATACGATATTGTCGCACCCAATTTCAAATGTAACATGACGGATATCATGGCGGGTATCGGGTTGGCTCAGCTGAAGCGTTATCCGGAGATGCTGCATCGCCGCCGTGAGATGATCGGTCGTTATGACGAAGCGCTGAAGAATTCGAATGTACAGGTCCTCGATCATTACGGACCGGATCACTCTTCGAGCGGACACCTCTATATCGTGCGTTTGCTGGATATGGATGTCGCAGAGCGCAACGAAGTCATTGTCAAAATGGCCGAACGCGGGATTGCATGCAACGTACATTACAAGCCGCTTCCGATGATGACTGCTTACAAGGCCCTCGGATTTGATATTGCTGATTATCCGAATGCCTACGCTCAATATCGCAATGAAGTGACGCTTCCGTTGCATACCCGCCTTACCGACGAAAACGTGGAATACGTCATCTCGAATTTCGTCGACATCATTTCCAAATAACAGCTTTTCTTGAAACGTCTTTTCGATTTAATGGCGAGTGGCTTTGGGCTGCTTGTCGTGAGTCCGTTGTTTCTGGTATTGGCCGTCTGGATCAAATGCGATTCAAAGGGGCCTGTTTTCTACCGCCAGGTGCGCGTTGGGCGCAATAACCGGGATTTCAAGCTGTATAAATTCCGCTCGATGCGTGTCGGCTCCGACAAAAAGGGTTTGATAACCATCGGAGGGCACGATCCGCGGGTTACGCGTTCCGGATATTTTATCCGCAAGTATAAACTGGATGAACTTCCGCAGTTGATCAATGTCTTTGCGGGTGATATGAGTCTTGTCGGACCGCGGCCCGAGGTGCGCGAATATGTCGATATGTATACCCCGGAACAGATGCATGTTCTCGATGTTCGTCCGGGCATTACCGATATGGCGTCGATTCGTTACCGCAACGAAAATGAATTACTGGAACAGGCAGACGATCCGGATCGTTATTATGTCGATGTGATTATGCAGGATAAATTGCGGCTGAACCTGGAATATGTGCAACGGCATTCGTTCGGGTTTGATCTCAAGCTTATTTTCAAAACATTCCGCGAAATAATCTCAAAATAAGCGGATATTGTAAAAAAGGAACCCGAGACCTGTATAGGTCTCGGGTTCCTTTTTTATACTCCTCCCCCTGCGAGAGGGCGCAGGAGGAAGTTGAAGGTGTAATCGCCGTAAGGCAGCAGGTATTCGGGAAGCGGGAGGCGGCCCCAGCTGTTGATGCAGCCCAGCCCGGACTGGACGCCCTCGATGTTGACGTGCGTGCGGCCGTCGGGCACGAGGTCGCTCGGGTGGCGGACGTATTCCGGCGAGCCGTTGTCAAGCTGCGGGATGGAGTAGGGAATGGCCGATGCCGAGAAGTGGCGGTCGGAGCAGATTTCGACGCCGAGGCCCGAAGCGTCGGTCAGACGCCACCAGCGCAGGTCGCTGCGCGTTCCCGACTCCTGCGGGCTGACGTATTTCATATGGAACTGGTCGGCGACGCGCTGTGCGTAGCGGCCCACGAAGGCGGCGCTGGAGCGGTCGGCGTAGTTCTCCATCGGGCCGCGTCCGTAGTACTCCACGGCGTTGAACATGCCCGGGGTCTCGAAGGCCATGCCGAAGCGCATCAGGTCGGCGACATCTTTGCGGGCCGGGTCGGCGGTCATCGTCTCGCTGACGCGGATCGAACCGTCGGCGAAGATCGTGTAGGCGAGCGTCAGTTTCGCTCCCACGGCGGAGACCGTGTAGTCGGCGACGGCTTTCACTTCGCTGTCGCCGGGCGTGAGGGCGAAGCCCGTGAGCTGCGGCTCGGCTTTCGCCCACATCCCGCTGTCGGGGTATTTCCCGGTCTGGCGCACGCCGAGGTCATTGTCCGTGGCCGCGCGGTAGAAGTTGGGGCGCATGGGACCTGCCAGCAGCTCGACGTTGCGCAGGCGGTAGGAGCGGATGAATCCGTTCGCAGGATCGAACGTGACCGAGAATCCCTCGCCCGAAACGGTCTTGTCCGCTACGCGGAGCGTCCCGGCGGGAACTGCCGCGGCGAAGCGGGCCGCGGGATCGTCTTCGCGCAGCGTCAGCTGGTCGGCGGCGACTTCGTAAAGGGCGTCGAGCAGTCCCTGCCGTTCGCGGAGCTGGTAGCGCACCGTGAGCAGCAGTTCCCCGCCCAGAGCATAGACCTGTTCGGGCTTGTAACCCAGCGTCACGGCGGCGGTCGCCTGCGGGGCCACGTCGAGGTGCTCGACCACTCCGCTCGACACGGGCCGTCCGTCCGAGGTGATCTCCCAAAGCAACCGGTAGGGAGAGAGGTCCGTGAAAAAGTTTTCGTTGTAGACGTTCACGATGCCCTTTTTCAGGTCGCGGGGCGTGGTGTGGATCGGCCGGTGCTGGTGCTTCACTTCGTAGGCGTGGGGATGCCACGAGCGGTCGGCGGCCAGCACGCCGTTGCAGCAGAAGGTGCTGTCCGAAGCGTCCACGTCGTTGTAGTCGCCGCCGTAACGGTAGGTCAGCCTGCCTTCGGGGCTGCGCCAGGCGAGCGCCTGGTCGGCGAAGTCCCAGATGAACCCGCCCTGGTACTTCGGTTCCCGGCGGATCATGTCCCAGTACTCCTTGAAGCCGCCCATCGAGTTGCCCATGGCGTGGGCGTATTCGCACTGGATCAGCGGTTTCGAAGGATTCTCCGCAAGGTATTTCCCGCATTGCTCGTAGCTCCAGTACATCGGGCAGACGATGTCGGTGTTGTAGTCCTTGTGATAGGAGGCCTGCTCGTACTGCACCGGGCGCGAAGGATCGAAGGACTTGATCCAGTCGTAGCAACGTTCGAAGTTGGGTCCGTTGCCGGCCTCGTTGCCCGTGCTCCAGACGATGATCGAGGGGTGGTTGTAATCGCGCAGCACCATGCGGCGGTTGCGGTCGAGGTGCGCGGCGGCGAAGGAGGGGTTGCCGGCCAGGTTTTTCGACTTATCGCGGTAGTGGTAGCCGTGCGACTCGATGTTGGCCTCGTCCACGACATAGAGACCGTACTCGTCGCAGAGGTCGTACCACAGCGGCGTGTCGGGATAATGGCACGTGCGCACGGCGTTCATGTTGAGCCGCTTCATCTCGCGGATGTCGCGCACCATCTCCTCGCGGGTTACGTAATAGCCCGTGTTCGGCTCTATTTCGTGGCGGTTGACGCCTTTGATCAGGATGGGTTTGCCGTTGACGAGCAGTTGTCCGCCGCGGATTTCGACCTTGCGGAATCCGACGCGGAAGGCAGCGGCCTCGGTTACGGAGCCGTCGGCGGCCAAGGCTTCGGCCGTGAGCGTGTAGAGGTTCGGGGCCTCGGCGCTCCACTGCTTCGGGGCGGCGACCTCGAACGTCGTTTCGGCTGCGTTGCGGCGGGGACGGAGCGTGCGGGTGTCGAGCGTTTTGCCCGCCGCGTCGAGGAGCGTCAGCCGTACGCCGCCGACGCCCGGCGTCGTGGCCACTTCGGCGCGGAGCGTGCCGTTGCGGTAGTCGTCGACCAGATCGGGCGTCAGCCGTACGTCGGCCAGCCGGCGTTTGTCACGGGCATAGAGGTAGCAGTCGCGGCCGATGCCCGAGAGACGCCAGAAGTCCTGGTCCTCGAGGAACGAGCCGTCGCACCAGCGGTTGACGCGCATCACGATCAGGTTGTCGCTGCCCGGCGTCAGGTAGCGGGTGATGTCGAATTCGGCTTCGAGCTTGCTGTCCTCGCTGTAGCCCGCTTCGCGGCCGTTGACCCAGAGCGTCACGTTCGAGGT